>Ga0208158_1000615_pt1 | contig 12292 bp, 11 predicted proteins | sample 8_EtaG_FD_184081 | JGI IMG/M metagenome (GOLD analysis project Ga0208158, IMG submission 184081) | Marine viral communities from the Subarctic Pacific Ocean - 8_ETSP_OMZ_AT15162 metaG (SPAdes) (version 2) | ecosystem: Environmental > Aquatic > Marine > Oceanic | place: Pacific Ocean | collected...
AACTAGGACTTTTAAATTTAAATAACATCTCATCAGCAGAAATGGTATTTAAAAATAAACTACATGCAATGCTAAGTAGTAGTTTCATTGTCGTTTTTGTTTTCAATTTCACGTAACTCTATAACCGTGTCTAGTTTTTGCTGCAGTCGTATAATGTCATTGTCCAACATCCTTATGCGGTCTATCAAGCCGACTAGAGTTCCCATTGTTTCTCCTAGCTTGGCTTTTATTTGTTTGGTTATAAACTCCCATATGAAGTAAATCATGTACAGCAAACCTACCGTAGCCACAATAGGAAAACCATACTCTCCAATAATCTGTGCTACGTTCACTAGTCTCTCCTCGCATCTTCTTTACCGTTAGCTCTAGATATTCTATCCAAGTCTGGTCGGATACCTAAAACTGTACACATAGTACAATCTATCCTTACCATATCGTGATTCATTGTTTTAACCCTGTTGTCAAGATTAAACACAATATTATGTATTGCATTTACTTCTCCAATAACAGATTGAAGTATGTACTTTATGGTAAGAAAAATAAAAAAGCCGCCTATAAGCGACATTGCAATAGGAAACCCTACCTCAGCTATTAGTGTAAATACATCGTTCATTTTGATCTGTCTTTAATAACCTCTCTAAGTATTACCACAAGAAAAATTACAAATGTTACTTGAATTAAACTCATTACCATTTCACTTTGTTTGCCCAATACGCTGCACTCATTTTACCTTTAGCAATGTTTTTTCCATGTCGAGCTTTAAATGATTTACGTCTCATCTTCTGTGTACGTGACTCACCAGCTTTAGGCTTACCAGCAGTTTTAACTCCCTGCTGACCAAAGCGTATAGTTTTAACCTTATCACCTTGCTTAGCTACAACTACGTGTGATTTAGTTGGGTGCTTAGGAGTTCGCTTAGGTTTGTTGTACCCACTAACACCTGCTCTTTTTAAGCGCGAGTCCTTAGCTTTACCACCTTTTTTGTATTCTTCTCGCATCATTTCTTACGATACCTCCTAGTTTTCTTGGCTATTTTCTTAGGTTGCTTACTGTGCTGCTTACCTTTCTTAGTATCTTCACGTTTCTTTTTAGTAGTTGCAGCATACTCTTTACTCGACAAAGCTTTGATGGCTTTTGTAGGCAGGTAACGCTCTCCTGTCTCTGAAGATTTCTTACCAGACTTAGTACGCCATTTTTGTTTAGACCACTTCTTAAGTGACTTCTGAGATTTCTTGAGTGCCATTATTTTTTGTGCGTCTTTTGAACTGCAAAGTTAGCTGTAAGAGACGCTCCTTTGTGCGCTACAAACTTACCTTTGTGCTTCATTAACTTTTGAGAACCATCTTTTTGCTTCATCCAATGATATCCAGCAGGTGCTTTAACTTTCATTTGTATCCTCCTCCAGCAGCTTTATATTGTTTAGCAAGCATCTGAGCTTTTCTTGCAGACCACTGACCTGCCTTACCACCCTTAGTACCTGCTTTAATTTTATTAAACAGTCGCTTACGCATAGTAGGTTTAGTGTAGTTACCTGCTTCGTTTACTTTAGACTTAGACTTAGTTTTTTTCTTTGTAGCCATTACTTGTTCCTCGTCATTGCAGCACTACCGAAGTAGAAGCCTATGATGTTCATTATAGATACTGGTAGCCACTCTGGAGTTACCCAACCTTCTAGGGTAAGATACTCTGTAACAGTGTGGGTACTGTCAAAGATACCAAATAAAAACTTACTACCATGTGTAACTTCTACTGGTATGTTGGTGACTTGGTTTAAAAGAGGAGCCATAAAAACAATACCGATGCCAGCTAACATCGCAGTAACCACAATGAACCTACGTATCCAAGCAGCGTTAGGATTCTGGTACGCTCTTGCGCTGTCTACACTTTCCTGAACTTGCTGATTAGCTTGTAGCATCATCTTGTGTTGCTCTGCTTTGTCTGCTTGAGACTGTGACCACATCTTCATAACCCCACCTAAAGCGGTAGAGCCTAGCATTGATATTGCTTCTACTGGTAATCCAAACATTTTTATTTCTCCATAACCCTGACTCCGTATTGATCTTCAAGGTATTTTTGATTTGCTATTCTTCTTTCTTCGGGGTTCATATACTGTAACTTATTTTCTTCTATTAATTTATAAATTTGTTGCTCAGCTTCAGCTTTATTTTTAGCAGATAATTTAGCACCTATTGCATTGTTAGCTAAGTCCATAGCACCACCATACTTATCATTCTTTTCTCTTTTTTCTAGCTCTTTGTTTAGAGTATTTTTTAAATACGTTGCTTGATTAGAAGTCCAAGCTAATGCTGCGTGTCTTGCTGCATCTTGTTCTCCATAAATTTGAGAGTCTTTTGAGTATCTATCCTTACCAATGTTGTTTACCCATTCATAAATAGATTCATCTTTTGAAAATCCTAAGTTAGCTTTAGCTTTATCGTCAAATAATTTATTAAAGAAAAAACCTTCTACTTTAGGGCGAACATTTGCTATAGCCGATAAAGCTTTTTTAACCATACCGCCATCAAATTCTTTTAGCCTACCTGTTGTTATAATAATGTTGTCGTAAACTGGATGAGTTTTTCCGCTAATTGTTGAAATCATATATCCTACAATATCACCAGTTTCTAAATTTCCATAAGTAGTAGGTCTAAATCTTGGATTTTCTTTTTTGTCTGGATAATGAGTTAAATTTACTCCTTCTGGATATTCTGTTTTTAAAGCATATAAATGTTTTTTACTTCCTTCAACAACAACTAAAGAATTACCAGCTGTAGGATCTATGCCTTTTGGAATATTATTTTTTTTCCAATTATAAGTCTCAGGGCGTGCTAAATTAGTTACATACTTATTACCTATAATTTTTTCAGGAGTTTTTGAACCTGTTTGTCCAACAACTTTTAATTTTTTTAACGCTTCTAAAGCTAAATTATTTTGAGGCACAGTTACAGGATCAGATATTACAACACCTTTTTTACCAGCTACACCACTAATAGTGGCATTAGGAACTGTTTCACCAGTTACATTTTCTTTTGTTGCAACATTTATATAACCAGCATCATCCCCATGAGGCTTTACCATTAGTGTTTGTTTATTATTTTTTAAAGCTTGTAAAGCTTTGCCACCAAGTTTAGCAATACCACCAAGACCAAAACCTAACCTAGAAAGAGGGTCAACAGCACCACCACCCATAAACCCTAAACGTCTTAGAGGGTCATCAGCATCCATGTAAGCAGTTCCAGCTCGCATGTTGTAGGGTAGTCCTGTAAACTTATCTATACGCTCGTCAGGCTCAGCAGGAGCGTTTGGTACTTCTACCTCACCACCTGTTGAATAATTATATTTTATATTTTCATAAGTTTTAAACAAACCTTCTTCTTGTAATTTTGAAACATCATTTATATCTATATCTTTTTTAATAGTTCTTGTATAATTTTTTGAATCTTCATCAACAGGATGTAAATCTATATGTTGTAATGATTCTTGAAAAATATTCATATTATATATATTTTTTTCAATAGATCCTTTAACATCTTTATCGGTTGCTTCATCATAAAGAGCTTCTATACTTTCACTATTAATAGGCTTATAGGTAAATATACCATTAATTAAAGTTTCTCTTGTAGGAGGTTCTTTAATACCGTTTTCTTTTAATAAATCATTTATTTCAGAATCACTATATTCTAAATCTTTCATTGCTAGTATATAACGATAAAAATTTTGTTGCAGGTTATACTGATCACCAGCAGCTTTAATGTATCTATTAGCATAATCTTCAGAAGATAAGTTATAATTTACTTCTGGGTCTTTTACAAGCCTAGAAAGTCTTAAATATCTTTTTGTGTGTCTTTCAAATTGATCTACAGGATCATGCTCAGAAAAATTTATTCCTGTACTAAATTCTATAGCTATGTTTTTTAAATTGTCTGGTCTACCCGTTTTACTGTCAGGAACATTAAATATTGCTTCTGTAACTTTTTTAGCATCTAATAAAATTCCCGGAGAATAAGACTTTGCTAAATGTGCAAGACTACTAAAAATTAAAGTATCTATATCTTTATCGTCAAAAATTCTTTTACCACTAGATGCTGTGCCATCGTCAGCCAAACCTGCTGTAATTATGTCTGATATAGCTTCAGTAAACATTGCTTGTGAAGTATAAGCCCGTGTTAATTTTTTTAATCCACCCATAACTGCATTAGTTACTATAGTGTCAACATCTTCACCTCTTAATTTACCTCTCTCTACTTCATTTACAGCTGCTGTAAAAATACTTGATATATCATAATAAGAATCTATAAACTGTCGTTTTGCTGCGTATATTCTAGATACACCATCATCATCTTTTAAAATACTAAATAAATTATCGTGACTTTTTTGATCGTATTCTGGTCTTTCTTGCAAAGTATTGTGAGCTTTAATTTCTTCATCAGTCCAACCAAGTAAATGAGCAGATTCAGATCCTGCTGCATACCAACCTAAATTAGTAGTTACGTAACCAGCAAATCTTCTCCTACCTCTATCTACCATAACAGCATTACCAGACAACATTTCATCAAGACTAGTTTTCATAATATGTGCGCTAGTTCTTAAAATTTCAGCAGGAAAAGCAACAAAATTACCAAGTGGCATTTCTCTTAAAGCTTTAATAGCTGGTGGAACTCTATCGTAATTAGGCATAGTGTTCTTAACTTTATTTGCTGCTTGTTTTTCTAATTCTTCAAGACCTTTTTTAGTTTTTGCTAATTTAGGATTAGCTCTTTTTAACCAATCTAACTCGGTAACAAAAGCGTTCATTTTAAAAAAGTCATCGGTAGCCATGTAAATATCTTCTGGTGTGTCTCTTGCTATTTTACCCCATGACGAAACTTTTCCACTTTTATCATACTTTTTAGCTACATTAGAAAGTTTTTCAAACATTCTTATAGGTGCTGTTTCATCTGCTATAGCTAACAAAGCCCTTGATTCACCAAGACGAACTGAGGTATTAACTACGCCTAAACCTAACATTTTTTCGTAAAAGTTACTAAATTGTTTGTTAGTAGCTTGATTAGCTATTTCTTGTTTTAATAAAGAAAAAGTCATTTCTCCATTGTTAAATGGATTTATACCATTAGCAAGACCAAACTGTATACCGCCTAGACCATTTCTAAGTTGCGTTGTGTAATCGTACACGGTTCTCATTTTTTGATTAAAACCTTTAGCCATTCCTAAATATTGAAAAAATGTCATATTTTTTAAAGGTTGACCGCCCCATATAAAAGTATCTTCTAAATTATTTAAAGCTCTAGCTACTTCAGGAGTTGTCCATTTGTTGTCAAGAATACTGTTAGTACCTTGTATTTGTACATTAAATCTTTTTTGAAGTTTTGGATCGTTTAAACCATTTGGTAGTTTAGGTATATCCATTTGAGTATCAAATATATATTTAGATTCAGAGTAAGTACCTCCTGATTTTTTATATATTCTATTTGCTAAAGTTTCAAGTTCTTTATCTTTTGCAATAGTTTTGTAGTTATTTTTATTTAATATAGAAGGGGTTTGTTTACCACTAAGATCTTTAAATAAAGCAAGCACTTGTCCTTCTTTTAATTTAGTATTACCTAATATTTTTTTCTGTTGGTCAACATCATCAATTAATTTACCAACATTGCCATCAAGATCAGTAACAAAGTTACCTCCTGTGCCAGAATCTTCTAATTGTTTTCTAGCTTCTTTAATGGCTAAAGAAAATTTAGATGTGTCTTTAGGGGCAGCACCTGCAAGCTCATAAAACCTTCTAAAAAAATTATTTGTTTCTGTAGCAGTAGCTAATTTTTTTGATGTTAACAAAATTACTTCTGAGGGATCTGTTATTTCTCCCATTGCTTTTCTTATTTCAATATCAATATCTTTTCGACCAGTTAAAAGCTCGGTATTTATTTTTCTTACACTAGCAATATAATCTGTAAAAGATTTTTTACCTCCTTGAGATAAAATATTATTCATTTGTATATCAGCTTCGTTTACATATCTTGTTAATACTTCAGGTTTAAGATCTTCTAAAGGAACTCCACCAGCTTTATTTTTTACTATAGCTTCTTTTGCTCTTTCTACTTGGCTAGGATCAGGTTTAAATCCTGCATCTTCATACATACGATATGATCTAGTAAGATATTTACCTATATTACTACTTATACTTTTTGATAAAACTTCTATACCTACATTACTATCTAATAAAGTTTGTGACAAGCTATCAATTAATTTTCTAGAATCTCTAACTTCTTTTGCTATTTTAATAGTGAAGCCATAATTATCTCGTAAATATTTTATTTGTTCTGCGCTTTTTAAAGTTAAATATTTTTCATCTGATAGCGCATCAGATACTTTACTTATTAAAGATTCATCTCCTGTTTTAGAAATTCTGTCATCCATAAAAGTTTTTAAACGTCTGACAATATTTTCTGCTTTTTTTATAGTTTGTCTTTGTTTATGAATGCTTTCTTGTTGTAGTGCTTTTGCTCTTTTAGAAAAAAATCCTCTGGTTGTAAATACTCTATTAACAATACTATGTATAAAAGATTCATTTTGATTAACTATTTGAGCAATTCCTTCTGCATCATCCTCTAAAAATTTTCTTGTGTTTTCTACAATTTTAGACGGATCTTGAAGTTCCTTTTGCCTTTTAGCTTTTAAAACAGCTTCTGTTACTTCCGCTACTTCTACATCTGTTAAATCGTCAACTTTTTTATTAAATAGTTTTTTAGATTGGTATTCAACACTTTCTTTAGAAAACCCTGAACTTTTAAAAGCATCTTTTAAACCTCTTACTCCAGCTCCTCCACCTTTTATAATAGCTGTTGCTAGTACACCATGCGCTGCAGCCATTTTAGCACGATTTAATAAAACATTATCTTCTTGATCCCCAGCTAAATATTCTAAAACTGGCGTATCTTTAAAACCTGTAGCAAGATTCCAACTAACAGGATCATTTACTATAAGCTGCTCTACTGCTTGTTCAGATATAAGTCCTTTTTTAAAAGTACTAAGATCTTTTGTTTTAGAATATTTACCTAAAGTTTTGTATATTATACCTCCTCCAACAAAATAACTTGCAAGGTTTAGCCCTCCACCAATAAATGTTTCAGTATCTTTTATTCTATTTGTTGTTGGATTCCACGCTCCTTCAGGAGTAACTGCTTCAAACACAGCAGATTCTGCTTTAGCATATTCTTCTTCTTTATCAAGCATACTAGCAATAGGAGATCCTATAAAATCACTTGCTAATCTAAATGGCCCCTGTACTACCCCTGAAACAACTCGTTCAATATCGCTACTTACAGAAGGTTCTAAATCAGACTCATCCATTAAAGTTACGTATTCTTTGTAAGAATTATACTCAGGATTACGATTACTTGTTTGTAAATCAAGACGAGTTTCTTCTTCTTTTTTTATTTCTTTAGAAGAAGGATTTTTAAGAACCCAAAGCCCTGTCTTGTCATCATATATGTAATCTTGGGCTATTCCATCATCACCAATAAAACTTTTTGTTTCGCTCATAAAATATTTCTACTTTTAAAATTTTTAAGGTTTAGGTTTTGCTAATATAGAATAACGCAGCGGGTTACCTGTTTTAAGATAATCTTTTTCCGAAGCATTAACATTTTGAATTTGATCTAAACTTGAAGATCCTGCAAGTTTTTGTTGTCTAACACTAAGCGGTTTAATTCTACGTCTAAATGTTGCATTTTTTTCTACCTCTTGTTTTTGTTTATCAGTTAAATCTTTAAAATTTTTCCCATTGAATAATTTATTAGCAACTAAATCAAGAGTAAGTATTTCAGGGTCATCTGATAAATCAGAAAAAAGTTTATCAACTGCTTCGCCACTTATGCTATTACTACTACCACCAGCACCACTATTTTCTTCTACTTTTTCTAATGTTTGAGGAGGTAAACCTAAATAATATTCATTTCTAAGTTCTTTAAATTCTTGTTCCTTTCCGGGAATAGGTACAGCATTTACTGCGTTTGTTGGTTTATAACCTACTCCTTCTTGCGCAGCAAATATAGCAAAATCATTTTCTTGGGTTGTATTACGTAAAGCTATAAATTTTACCATGGCTCTATCTCTTGCTCCTTTCCATGTTCGCCACTCCGCACTATTTTTATTAGCAGGTTCTGGAGCTTCCATATCGTTTAATATAGTAATACCTGCTACTCCATTTCTAACAAGAGCAGCTGTAACTCTTTCATTTGTACTAGCTCTCCTTTCATTATACTCTTTATAATTTGCTCTTACTGGAGTGTACTCGTTTACTATTTTCATAGCTTTTATATAATCATCATAACTAAATCTTTTGTGATTTATAGGATTAAATTTTATTATTTTACCGTCTTTACTTAAAGTTGATTCTATATTACCTAGCTCAATTAAAAGATTTTTTTTAGCTATTTCGGTAAAACCTAAACGATTTATTGTTAGCATTAAATTTTCAGTACTATCTAATAAATCAGCAGGAGATTCAGGTATTGCTTCTATTGTTTTTTTACCAATAACTTTTACCTCTGTTTCTCTAGTTAAAGGATTTTCTATAGACTGATATGTTTCAGTATGTATAGACTTACCAACTACTTTAGTTCTTTGTTCTACAACTATTTTTGGTCTGTATTGTTGAGCAAGATATTGTAAATCTTCTGGACTACGTACAACTTTATTAACTGTTTTTTTAATACTTTGAAAATCCGCACCTTCTTCATAAGCTTTTATAGCTTCATTTAACTCTTTACTTGTACTATAAAATTTATCGTTTTTAAGACTTTCAATTGAAGCATCATATATTTCTTTATCACTTTTACTTCCTAGTAATCTTTTTAAAGTTCCAAAAGCTCCACCAATAAAAGTTGTACCATAAGGATTTTTATTTTTATAAAACTTATTTACTTGATCTTCGGTTTTTAAATTTACCATAAGTTCATTTATCTTTTTCTTTTTATCTACTGCTATCTGTGTTGCTTCATTAATTTCTTTTTCTAAAAATTTTTCAATCGTAGCGTCTGAAAAAGAATCTGCTGGCATATAAGGCATAGGCTCAGGTATTTTTCCAAAAATTGTTTCATTTGCTAATTGAGCTTTAGTTTTTGGGTTTTGAAGCCTTTCTTTGTAATCAGCAACAAAAGCTGCAGCTACTGGTATTCGTTCATGTTCAAACATACTTCTTCTATTAGATTTTCTATTAGCTTCATCAAGGTCATATGTATTTTTAAAAGTTCTATTTTTTTTAAAAGTTAAATTTGTTTGTGCTGCTTCTTCAGAAAGTAACCAATCTTCATGTTTTTCAACCGCACCTCTGTTTATAGCAGTTCCTACTTCACCTGCAAGTCCTCTTGCTACTGGAGCTACTACACCAACTTGAAACAACGTATTTAAAGTATTATCCCACATAGATGTTTTATTTCGCTTGGCTTCTGCTTTTGCAGAATCTTTCATTGCATTTTCAAAAGGACTACCTGCTGCAAAAATACCCACTATTCTTCTCCTTTAGCCATCAAGGATGGTATGTTATCTAATTTAGTTTCTATTGAAAAATCTTTGTCGTCTTGTGGATTAGTTATAGTTTTTAGTTGTTCTCCAAACGGATCATCTAACTCACTAAAATCTATATCGACTTCATCTTCAACAACTCCTTCCTCATCATCTTCAGGGTCATCTTCATCTTCACCTACAATTTCAAATTTAACTCCAGCTCTTTCTGCAAGACCCATAATTACAAATGCTAAAGGTTCTGCTAACAGTAGCATCATGTCAGGATTTATATCACCTTCTTTAAAACTTTGTACTAAAAATAACTGTACTAGTTCCATTACTGGTGTACCTTCTTCAAGACTATCCATAATAGCTTGATACCTACTAGGTTCTAAAAAAGATTCAATAAAAAAATCTATAGCTTCTTCTTTATTTGTAAACTTTGGAGGGCTTGTATAAGGTGAGGATGTTGCAGGATCTTCAACTAATGATTGACCAGCGATAGGTCTTCGTGTTGAAGTTGCAGCTTCCATTAAATCTTCTTGAGTAAGTTCCATATTAAATTATCCTACTGTACCAAAATAGTTAGCTTGTCTATTGTTAGTGTTTTCTAAATTAAAATAATCAAAAGCAGCAGTCTGTAATGGAGTAGTTACTCCACCAGTAGCAAGAGCTTCCATTCCTATATTAAGAGAATCACCCATAAATCTTTGACCTCCTGTTTCTTCAGTTTTTACAGGTGGAGTCATTAAACCAGTTAAAGAAGTAGTTACTGCTGCTGTTCCTGCGTTAATTAAATTATCTTTGCTGAACGATTTAGTATAGAGATCTTCAACCATGTCTTGAGCAGAGCTTCTTATAGTATTTTTTGTAGGGGAAACTTCTGGTAAATTTAATTTATTATTTAAATCGTAATTTAAAAGACTATCTTGCCTTGAAGGTCTAAAAAAAGATCTTTCATCATATACTCCTGCATTTTCAAGAGCTTTTTTAGTATTTAAATATGATGAAGTATCGTATGCAGCTCTATTTACATCACCTGCCATAGCACCAGTACGCGCACTTAAAATATCGTCTGCTGGTACTCCCATACCTCCACCAAGATTAGTATCAACTTTAGGAGGAACTAAACCTTCTAACGGATTATCGTATAAATCATTAGGATTAACACCAACTCTTTCCCCACCAAGCTCTAATAAAGATTTTCTAGTTTCAGCTCCCGTAGGAGTAGTTATACCGCTAGGTTTATCTAAGTCTAGTAATTTAGGGTTTGGATCAACAACTGTGTTAGAAAAAAATCCTTTGCCTTGGGCTTTTAAAGATGCAAATTGATCTTGACTATACTTTGCTGATTCTACAATACCTTGTCCAATAGTATCAAGTAACCCTGCTCCTCCTTTACTTTGTAAAACTGGATTAGCAAAATTCATTCCAAGTTTTTCTCCAATAGCTTTCATTGTAGGAGTAACAACATTACCTACTGCTTTTACAACAGATCCTACAGTACCTTTAAAAGCAGTCGTTAAACCTGTACCTAATTTTTTAACTGTAGTAACAGCTTTTAAAACTCCTTTAGAAATAGTACCAAGCATACCAGTAGAGGTAGATGCAAACTGCAACCCTTTCATAAGACCCCCTACAACCAAGTTGGCAGCCCCTGCTGTAAGAAACATCATTCCTATCTGTCCTACAATTCCAAGTTTATTCATAAACTTTCCGAGCTTTTGGAATTTCTTTTTAATAAACTTACCTACTTTTTTAAAAGCTTTTCCGATTGCTTTGAATGGTTTTTTTAAAAATCCAAACATTATTTATTCTCCTTTACATACCTAGTAAATTATCTAATCTATTTACAACACCTCGTAAACCTTTAGCATCAATACCTTTTTTCATTGTTTCTGTATTACTATAAATAGAAGAAAGAATACTCATTGCTCTTTCTTTTTCTGTTTCTGAACTTTGTTGAGCAAACGCTGCCTGATCTCTTAAAGTCTGCCAAATAAAAGCTTGCTCAGACGATGAAAGATTAAAAGCAAATTGAGCTGCTGATTGGTTAGCTGCATTTTGAGCTGCTGTACCTGCAGTATTAGCTTGTCTACGCCAAGTAACATTAGACTGCTCTACAGCTTGTGCGTTTTGTTGATTCCATTGCTCTGCTTTAAAATCTAATTCTGCATCATATTGATTTATTTGCGTAGTTAATTGGTTATTGAATTGTTGAGTAGCTATAGAGTTTTGAGCATTTATAGCTGATGCTTTGTTAGATTCTGTAGCATTAAACTGATTCATAGCGTTCATCATAGATGCATTTTGTAATTCTATTTGTTGTGCTAAACTAGACATAAACTGATTTGTTTGATTTTCAGACGTAGCATTAAATTGAGCTGCTGCATTTTTAGCAGCTTGGTCTGACAACATTCGTTGCTGCATTGCCTGTTGATCTAAAACAATAGCTTGTTGAGAATTATTTAAATTAGCCATGTCCATTTGTAAAAAGTTTTGAGCATTTGTAATTGCTAATTTAGTTCTTTGATCTGCTGAGGCCATGTCCATACTAGCCATCATTGTAGCATTTTGCATTGCTGATTGTTGGTTAGCATTAAAATCTGTTATAGTCATAGACTGCATAAACTTACTGTTAGCTAATTCAGTTTGTTGAGCTGCGTTAAATTTAGTCATGTCTATTCTAGCAATAGTATTAGCATTTTGAATTGCTGTTTGTTGGTCTACATTTAACTGTGCTAATCCCATTTGTTGCGCTATCTGCGCTTGAAGCTTGTTAGTCTCTAAA
>Ga0208158_1000616_pt1 | contig 12288 bp, 20 predicted proteins | sample 8_EtaG_FD_184081 | JGI IMG/M metagenome (GOLD analysis project Ga0208158, IMG submission 184081) | Marine viral communities from the Subarctic Pacific Ocean - 8_ETSP_OMZ_AT15162 metaG (SPAdes) (version 2) | ecosystem: Environmental > Aquatic > Marine > Oceanic | place: Pacific Ocean | collected...
ATAGCAAGTAAGTCTCCTGCACCAGGAATAACGCCTATTCCAAGAGCAGCAGTATTTAGTGCAGCAGAACCAAGACTACCTTCTTTAAGGTTTTCCTTTATGTTGCCAATAATAATGTTTTCACCTACAAAAGGAATAGATTCTTCAGCAAGCTGTCCATAATCTAAATTCTTAAAGAAGTCTGCAGTAGATTGTAAGAAACCTTTATCTTCTTTAGTCTCTTGGACCATTTATTTTATCCCTTAAAAATTTTAATTGTTTAAGTGCTATTATAGAACCTTGCGCTCTGTGTATCTCAATTAGCGTATTGGCTTGTTCTAAGTTTCGATGTACAGAAGCTATTCTTACATCTAGTTCTTCATTAAAGGCATCCCACTCTTTTTTGTTATTCACAAAAGTTTTAAGCGACATTACCAGTAAATCCTTCTTCACCGGGAAGTGGAGCCATTCCTGTTCCTACTTGACTACCGCCACCACCAGTAGCATCCATTGCATCAGCACCAGCAACAACTTCAGGAGCTTGTCCTGTAGGTGGTGCGGCTGGACCCATACCTTCTTGTGGAGGTGGAGGGGGTGGCTGTTGGAAGTTCTTCAGTAACTCAGCTTGAATAGCTGCGTCTTGTAATGAGTTAGTAACTTTGTCTGGGTCTAAGTCCATACTCTTAGCTATCTCTCTAATGATGAAGTCCATCTTAGCGAAAGGTGCGAGTGCTGGGTTTTGTACTGTGCCTAAGAACTGCATCAATCTTTGACTACGTACTTCATTAGCCATCAAGCTTTCCGTACCACTAGCCTTAACTTCTAAGTCACCTCGTATGTCTGGGTCAAAATCAAACTGCATATTAAATGCAAAGAACGCTTTACCCATAGGCGCAATTAGATAGTCATCCACATTCTTAACGACAGATCGTATGCTACCATTAGCGGCTGACATCAACATAGAGATACCTGACGCAGTACGTCCTACACCTGACACACCAGTTTGCCCGTGAGCAAAACTAGGGAAGCCTGTGCTTTCGTCAGCTAGTACTCTAGCCTTATCAAACAACTGCATATTCTCTTGTGCAACATTAGGGAACTTAGTGCCAAACAACGCTTGTCCTGGCGCACCCCCTTGTCTACGGAATACTTTACCTGGATACACTGACATATCCTGCCCTGGCACAAGGTTGGTTTCATCAACCTCGATAATAAGATTACCAGATAGCGCAGCATTATCAATCGCCATACGCATAAAGCCGTTCATTAATGTTTGGGTATCGTCCATATTTTCGGCAATACCTACACCAAAGAAACTGTATGGGTTGTGTTCAAATGGAACAGCGTAATACGGGATACGTGCTGGCTTGAATGGATTTAGAACCATTCTTAGCACCTCTCCGTTGCAGCACCAGATGTTGCAGTTCACTTCTGGTAAATCTTTTAATTCTTTAGGGATGCTGACACCATTCTGTTCGAGTATGTCTGTATCGACAAACCCCCAAAACTCTAGGACTTCCCATCGTTCTGACGAATTGTGTTTAGCATCATCGTCTTCCATATTCATTTCCCAGTGTTTCAGGGTATAGTCAGCACCTTTATCTATTGCTTGTTCAATGCCATCTACCATAAAGTATGGACGACTTTTTAATGTTCTTAATTGGTTGCGAGACATCTTGTGCCGCTCAACTGTATACTCTGCGTCATCCATACTAGCCGCTTCAGGGTCAGGATAGAAGTTCCACACAGATACGTGATTAGTTGCTGGAACAGTTTTGATTATAGGATCATACTCGCCTTCTTCATTCCAGTTAGGGTATTCTTTATCTATAGCAAATGGGCCTTTCATTACCCCAGTGCCTAGTAGTGCCATCTCAAAAGCCATACTACGAAGATACTTAGAAGCTCCTGATTCAGTTAGCTGGTCGTGTATTTTCTTTTCCATTTTTTTAGCAGCAATCATAGCTGGATGGAAAGTGACCGTTGTAGCTGTCTTACCTTGACCTTCAATTAGCTTTTCACCTACAGGAGCTAAAGTATCTTCTAGTCCTCCTAAGCGTTTTTGTAAGTCCCTTATAGTTTCGCCTGGTTGTAACTCAGTATCAGGACCAATAAGGTATGGTTTGGGTGGGGTGTCCGTAAACGCAGACTTTATTGCGTCTGCGCCTTTTTCTGCAGCAGGGTCTATATTAATATGTACTGACTCGCTAACACCATCAGGTAAAATAGTAGGATCAACAGATAAAGGGAATTTGTTATTGCCAAATAAAACATCCACAATTTGACCATATGCAGCCAGTGTTTTAGTTTTGGTGACTTTAACAAATACACGAGACTTCTCCGTTTCAGTGAATTGTACATCTGGTCCATACAGTCCTCTATAGTTTCGGTAAGATCTTAACCACCGTTCTTCATCACCTTCTCGTGCATCTTCTGCTCTTTTAAATCGTTCTGATACAAACGAAACAACCGCATTAGATGATTCAAAGATTTTATCTTCTGCATCTTGTGCGGCTACTACATCGTCTGTCTCAAATGAGAGGTCGTCTATTTCTGCCATATTTAATATCCAAAGCTGGGATCAGCTGCTTGAAAGCCTGATCGTTGTGTTGCTGGGTTGAAGTCCCAAATAGAACTTCGAGGTCTTGTCATAATGCCGTAGCGTAAAGCATCATATAAGTGGTCTTCTGCATTTGTATCTACATCTTCTGGGTTACGTTTATCTAAAGGAATGGCTGGTAGTTGGGCTATTGTGTTTGTACACGTAGACATAAACACCAGTCTAGGTTTTTCAGTGAACTCATCTACTTGTAATCTTCTGTGTAGCTCGTTTTTTCCTGATACCCTAGACCCCTTTGATCTGTCTGAGGGCCGCCATCTGCAACCCTTCATATTCATCTGTTCAGCTAGACTGGGTCCTGTGTCACCTCTGTTGTGCCATAGTGAGCTATCAAGAACTCCATACCGTATTGTACCATCTTCTTTTTCTGCGTCAAGTATCATATCAGCTAAATCTGTTGCTGTAACTTTAGAACAATAGAGTTCTCTATATATTACTAGTGAATCATCTGGTGCTACTGCTATCCATACAACTCCTGTATGACTTCCGTATCCGTAGTCACACGCTCTAAACTTAGTCCAACTCGTCGGTATCTTATAGGGATCAACTACGTGTATCTTTCTGTTGAACTCAGGAAATGCTGCACCTTCATTAACATCCCAGTTACCTTCTAGTAATTGCTTTCTTTGGTGTTCTGGCAAAGATAGAAGCATTGCTTCGTAGTCGCCACTCTCAGCTAAGTAAGGATTGTCAAACAAACTAGCAGGAATAAATCTGCGTTTAAATAATGGTTGTCCTTCTTTACTGTGTCCTTTAGGAAACCGTATTTCTTCCCCTGTCTCTATGTTTGTAGCCCAGAATGATTCTCTTGAAGGAGAAGGGTCTATAAACATTTTCTTAACCCATTGATGTCCTATCCCACCAGGGTTCGTTGTGGCTCTCATATACAAACCTAATTCGGCGGCATATGCACTACGCAAACGAGATCTCATATAATCCCAAGCGTAGGGAGAACCCCATTGTGTTAACTCGTCAAAGCCGATCCAATTAAACGCTTGACCTTGATAACGTGTAACGTCCATATCTTTGTCGAGGTAAGACATCCAAAGTCTGCCACCTCTAGGCGAGATCCACTGACTTTTCCTCTCAGACCATTTGATACCTGGTACTGCACGAGGGTATAATTCTTGGCTTTTTTGAATAAGCTCACGGAGTTCCTCAGTTGTGTGCCTGACTAGTAGCCCACTAAAGTTAGGGCTGTTTAATCCGTGTAACGGATCAGCTAACATAGCATAAGATTTACCGCCACCTGCGGCTCCACCATACAAAACCTCACGTTCTGATGATGATAAAAATTCTGTTTGTGGTCCAGCATTAGGCTGGAAAACTATATCTTGCGCAACTTCTGTGTCAAACGGTGCAGCCATCGGGACTGCAGGAACTATATTATCTTTTTCTACTACTTTTGATTGAGTATGCTCCAACTTTATCTTCTTCGAGCTTTTCGATCTCTTGTAGCGTTTCTTGGAGGCGTTGGGCAAGTCGCTTTTTAATAATAATTGTTTTCTTACGTTTTCGCTCAATGCTCATTCTTTTCTTTAAACCCATATGGGTAATACTGCGTCCTGTTTGTCGAGTTAGCCACTGTGCAACATCTCGTAAACTATACTGCTTGAGATGTTTTTTTGCTAATTCTAACGCTTCGAGTTCGTGTGGAATAGGCTTTAATAGTCTTTCATTTTCTGGATGAACTTCATACCCGTAGGGAATTTGTTTATGTGAAACTCTAGCTACTACGTGCCAGTTTTTTTCTTCACCTCTGTGTGGTTTAGGTAATTCCCAAAAACCTATTGTGTCTCGTTCCCAACTCTTTATTCGTTCTTACCTTCTTTAGCTGGTAATATAAATACTCCACCGCCAGAAGAGTTTACATCAACACGTTCTACTTTACCTAATCCTGCTCGATCTAATAAATCTTTAGCTGCTGACATTTTATCTCTTATGCCTAGCTCCGTTGGATCATACAAAGCGTTAGTCATAGCCATTGCTGCTTTAGGTGCAGTACGAGCAAAGTAAGAACGAGTAGCTTCTGCTATCTCGTCCTTTAACGATTCTACTATTGATCTTGTTGCTGTACTGTCGCTATAGCCAGATAGTTTTTTAGCTGTCACTACATCACCATTAGCTTCATCAAATAATACTTCAAGAAACTTCTGTTGATTTTCTGTTAGTAATTTAGACATTATTCTTTCTTCTTCCCTGCCATATAGTTAGGCACTTCTAGCTCTGGCCTTTGCCGCCTTCGTAAGATCTTTAAAGTGAACCACGGGTTTAGAACCTTTAGTATGAGTTTTACCAGAGTGTACGGAACCATTAGGCATTTTATGAGTACCCCCATTATATTTTCTCCCATCTTTAAAATAATGTTGTACGCCTTTCATATTATTTTTTACCTTTTTTCTTTACCATACCGCCTTTATTCATATAACCCATTTTGTTACGTACGGCTTTAGGTAGTTTCTTTAGTCCTGCTTGTTTAGGTGTAGGTTTTTTTAGAGCCATATTTTTATCCTTTAGCTTCTAGCTTTTCTATTTGGTGGATTAGATGCACCAGCTTTAGCCATACCACCTTTGTTATAGCCCATTCCTTTTTTCTTAGCCATACCGCCGCCCATATAACCCATAGACTTTTTAGCCATACCGCCACCCATCATCTTCATAGGTTTTTTAGCCATACCGCCACCCATATAACCCATAGATTTTTTATCTTTTTTCTTCATACCCATCATTGTGTTAAGCCTTTCCTGCTTTTTTGTTTCGTGGAAAAGATCTATTTTTAGATGCTGATCTCACTCTCAAGTTACTTCTTCTATTATCTAATGGATTACCATTCTTGTGATCCACATCTTTACCATCTCCCTTTTTAACTAAACCTGCCTTCATAGCAATACGTCTAGCTTTATTACGAGAAACTCGTTTCTTTATTTGCTCTGGTCTGCTTTTATAGTTAGCATTTTCTTTTTTGTAATTACGAGTAGCCATATTAAGTATCTACCTTTGAATTATCGTATTCCCAATATACGCACTTTTTATTTACAATAACGAAGTCAGGAAACTTTTCTTTTATGTATGGTATTCCTACTTGTTCCATACCAAAGTAACACTCTGCTTTAGTATCAAATACAGGACCGCCATATGTAGTACATTCCATAGTATACATAGAACATACAAGAACTAAAGGTGTAAACATTTTACTTTATGTTCTTCTGGATTTAGCTCCAGAACACTTCCATCGTTTGCGAGACAAGTTATTCGGAGTATTTGGATCATTTTGTTTCTTTTTAGAAAGCCTTTTCTTTATTCCTAGGCTTCTTGCACAGTAACTGTCTCCTTTAGATGTCCCTGCACGAACTCTTGGGCCACCACCCTTAGCTTTTCCTGCTTGTCCATAGCTAACTTTTTTACCTGACGAGGTTACTTTGACCCTTGCCTTACCTTTTCTAGGAGTTGCCATAATTATCTACGGGGCATCATAGGCATATAGTACATCGGATCTTCTGGTTGTGTCAAGTTGTCTATTACTTCTTTTTGCATACCTTTATCGCCGCGCAAATCTTTGTTACCGAAGCGTTCTGCCCTGCGATCTGGCTTTTCGTGGTGTCCACTGCCTACACAACGGAAGTCTTTCATATTTTTAGTAGAATAAAACATATTAATTTCCTGCTAATGGGTTAAGTAGAGCTTTTTTAATTTTATCGTCTAGGTTTTGCTCTAAAGTTTCTATCTTTTTGTCTAAACGATCTATTTTAGCGTCCATTCGGACTTCAAAAGCATTAATTATGCCTCTAACGTCCTCAATATTCTGTCGATTTCGTGCTTCTTGCTTTGACATATCAGTTTCGACTTGAGAAAGCATAGTTTTTACTTCTATATCTTGGGCATCTATGGATGATTCAACGTCATCTATGTCTAATTCTATGCGATCTTCTTGTTGATCCATAGATGTCTTAACAGAATCTAGTTTTTCATCAACACGAAGCTCTGTTGCTTCCATTAATGTTTCAATAGCAGCAACATCGTCCTTTAATCGTGTCTCTTGCTCTTCTATTGTAGTCTCAACTGCAGCTAAATCATCTTTTATGCGTTGCTCTTGCTTATCCATACTCGATTGTATGCTCGTTAAGTCTTCTCGAAGCTCAATTTTTGAGTCGTGGACACTAGCGGAGACATTAGCTACAGATGCTTTGATTGAATTGACTTGTTCTCTGATAACTTCATTGACGAGTAGGTCAGCTTCTTTGAGGTTATTGAACTGTTCACTAATAACAGCTAACTCACCCTCAACCATAAGCATATGGTTTTCGATGTGCGACAGATCAGGTGATACAAAGTTAGCTATCTTTTCTTCCATAGATAAATATCTTTGATAAGCTTCAAAGCCTCCCCAGAGTCCGCCTATGATTGTACCTATAAGTGGAATAATAAGTAAGAGCTTAGAGCCACCTACTTTTATACCTTTGTATTCTACTTCAGCCATACTATTTTTTCTTTATTTTAGTATTAAAAGATTTAGATTTCATAGCATCTTTACCATAAGTTTTAATTAAAGATTTATCTTTTTTGTATAACTTAAATATTTCTTTAATAGCTTTGTCTTTATCTTTGTTTCTTTTTTGAGTTTCTGGAGAATTTTTATTTCTTTCGGCAATAGCATCAACAACCATTTTTGCACCGCTTCTAAATTTATCTTCTGCTTCTGCAATTCTTTGATTTTTAGTTTTCTTTATTTCTCTTAAAGGCCTTGACGCTCTTGTAACAGTATTAACTACACTATCTATTGCGTTAGCAAGTCCTTTTCTTTTTTTTGCAGACTCAGATAATTTTGTTTTTTTTACTTTTGTCATTAGACTTTCCTATACGATCTAGTTTTCTTAGCTATAGTCTTAGGTTGTTTACTAAACTGTTTACCCTTTTTAGTATCTTGTCTTTTCTTTCGGGTAGTTGCAGCATACTCACTACTAGATAAAGATTTAATGGCGCGTTCAGGCAAATACCTTTCACCAGTTTTGCTAGAAGGTTTACCACTTTTAGTTCGCCATTTCTGTTTTGTCCAAGATTTTAAACTCTGCTGACTAGGCTTGAGTGCCACTATGTGTACCCTCCACCTTTAGCTTTATATTGTTTAGCTAGCATCTGGGCTTTACGCCCAGACCATTGGCCAGGATTTCCACCCTTGCTTCCTGCTTTTATACTGCTAAATAACCGTTTACGCATTGTTGGTTTAGTATAGTTACCAGCTTTGTTTACCGTTGATTTCTTTTTAACAGCCATAATTAGCTACCTATCTTTATTTGAGGTTAATACCGCCAGTGTTTGCTGCTAGACCGTCAACGACATCGTGCAACAAGAAAGCTAGTGCTGCTGTAGTTGAAATACAAGTAATTTTAAAACTTGAACCTACAACTGCGTTAGCATCAAAACCTGCAGAATCATTTGCGTCTGCAACTGCTAGGTTGTCACCGTCACCTTTTGGTACACAACCAAGAATCTTTTCTGATCCGTTAGTAATAATATCAACATCGTTACCTGCTGTTCCTAACATTACAAATTGATAAGTAGCACCCAAACAATCTGCACAAGCTGGGAGTGATAGAGTTGCTGAAGCATCCATAGCAGGGAATGTTATAATAGACCCTGATTGTGCTGCTGTTAGTGTAGTACCAGAAGTGTATGATGCTACCTGTGCGAGTACTTGAACTCGTGGTGTTCCGTCATCAAATGAAAATGTTGTTGGCATCTTTTCGACACCTTGATACATTGTAGTATTTGCCATAGTATATTTTCCTTATTTACTTTATTGGTTATATTGACTGTCTACGAGGGCATCCATCTTCACGTTAGAGCCTCCAAACAATATGAAAGAAGCGAAGTTATTATCGCTTATTTGGGTATCAGGCACAGCTAGGTCAGAGAAAAACCCTTGCGTATCTTGGAGTATCTTTTGATCGTCAAAAAATGTTTTAGCATTACCTAGTACCTGCATTACAAGGAGGGTTTTAAGTTGATTGTTAGAATCATACCTGCCCTTGTCTCCCATTTTTTTAACTATCTTACTTCCTGCCTTTTGTTTTTGGTCTTGTTTTTGTTGAGCCTTAGTTTGTTTAGGCTCTTCTTTCTTGTCTTCTTCTTTCTTTTCGACAGCCTTTTGTTTTTCTTCTTTAGGTTCTTCTTTAGCTGCTACTTTAGTTTCGGGTTCTTCTTTAGTTTCTTCTTCTTTTTGTGACCCTGGCTCTTCTTCTTTAGGTTCTTCTTTTACGGTAGATTCCGAAACCACGTCTTCGGATTTATCTTGTGGTTGTTCCATTTCTGATGCATTGTCTGAAGTCTCTCCCTCAGATACATTCGTATTTTCAGGGATGTCAGAATCTGCCATATTGTTATCTGCCACTTCAACGTTCTCAGTGGTCGAAGTATCCGTATCTGAAGGTTGCGGTAAGTCAACATCGGGTAAGTCCATTTCTATTTCTATATCTTGCATCTCGATGTTTGTGTCCATCGTAACGTCAACATCGAAGTCCATATCCATATTTATATCTAAATCCATATTTATGTCAATGTCTGGAATATCTAGCTCTAACTCTACGGATGCGTATGAATCTTCACCTGACATATCGTTATCAAAATCAGGTTGTACTTCAATGTTTCCATCTACATCTATATTGAAATCGTTATTATCAAATATGTCTTCCGCTATGTCTATTACGTCTTCGTCATATCCCCCAATAGCTATGAATGTTTCTATTGTTGTAATGTGCTGCGTTATAATTGTATTAACGACATTCCACAAAACATTTACTGTTACATCATCAAAGACGGGGCCTATTGCGAGATTTATGTCTCTGCCACCTATTTCAATAATAACTGAAGTAAGATTTCCGCCAAAATCAAAACCTCCAGTATATTCGGCATAACCTGTAGCTACTCCTGCGGCGGATAGTAAGTCTGTGCCAGCAAATGCTGAGGTTGTACCATCTCGTCCTGTGATGTGCATATAGATTGAATCTGCGTCATCTTGCTTATGCACCTTAATCGTATAATTTACTCTGCCGCCTCTGTCAGCCATATTCAAGTTCTGAACATCAACTGTCTGTATGAATGTTGTACCCATACCAGCTACGCCCATTGTACTTGTGCTAGAACCACTTCCAGTGATTTGAGCGCACTTATCAGTACCCAGGTCTCCACAGGTGGACCCAGTTGGCATCGAAGCTGGACCCTGCCCTCCCCAGTCAACATCCATATCACCTTCTTTAGAGGATGATACAAATCCATTATTGCTATCTAGTATGTCACCACTATCTTCATTTGTTGTAGTTGTGGTTGTTGTCGTTACTGTAGTCGTTTCAATTTCAGTTATACCTGTCGAGTCCGTACTCGATTCAGTTATTACTTCAGTCTCAATTAGTTCAATAACTGAAGGGGTACATAGTCCTACCGTAGTTGTCGGGCAAACATCCGCTAATAGCTGGGTGCTACAAAAGGAAAATGAGAGCAGCAAGAGGTAATACCCAAGTACCCTTTTTCTTATCTCCATCTGCACTTCTTTCTCTACGTTTTTCCGCTATGGCTTTTCGTTTCTTTAGTTCTATTTTCTTTTGGCGTTTTTCTTCTTTAACTCGAAGACGTTCTTCTTCTTTTAAACGTGCCGCCTCAACTTTATCTTTCTCTTCCTGTGCTTTAATTTTTTTCTTGAGTAGTATGGCTGCCTTCTTAGCTTCTAACTCTTTCTCAGCTATCTCAACTTCTTTAATAGCTCTTATGTCTGAGTCCTCTGGTATAAGTTCTACATTCTTATTCCAAGCTTCTAAGGCTTCATTACCTATCTTACCCATAAATGGACACGGCGTTCCAGCCATCCACATCGAATCAAACACCCGTGCATCAATACACAGGGTTGATATTGCCGCCACTTTCATACCCATACCGTACAAGCTACGCGCTAGTTTGATGCGCTCACAATTCTTATCGGTAATGGTGATACCCGTAGCTATTCCTAGCACTTGGGTTTGTACAGAAGCGGCGGCAGCCGATTTACATACGTCACTGTTATTTACTACAACAGATGGAGCAGAAGCAGTCGGTACAGATTTATCTGTGACCACAGTACTGCTCACTGTGTTACTATCGGCAGCGGATACTTCCTTGGCTTGTATTACAAATATGAATAGCAGTGCAAAGACTGCCAACATAAACCAAAAAAATATCCGCTTAATCATTTTATGTCACTACTTTTTAGTTCCGCAATTACACCAGCCATCTTGTAGCAAGTGCAGTACGACACCTAAAGCAATTAAACCAGCTAACCCTGCTCCACCGAGTAGAGAGATTAAGCCAATTATATTTTCTACTACGTTACCTAAGAACATCATATTCCCTGGTCCTACGAGTAAAGATACCACTATCGAGAGTGTCAGAAGTGCTACAGCGAGGTTAGTTAGCCCAGCCACAGATTTCATCATTCTATCCATCTGGCGTTCCTTTTTGTTGTTTCTAGTTTAGTTCTTATTAACAAAAGAAATAAGAATACTAACCGTATTCCCTTTCCCTGTCTGGGTCTAAGACTTCTTGCCTACTTAACCAGCCCTCTAAGTACATAGCCCTTTCAACGTGATCTAGTGTGTACGTCACACCAGTGTTACACTTTATTGCTTCCCGTATATAGAAAACATCAGATTTCGGGATATGTACACGACTAAAGGCACGAGGGTTGTTATCTATTAATGCTTTATAGAATTCTTCGAGTACATTCTCTGATGCATATAGTTGTACTTGCTTTTTGTTCATTGTCAAGTTTTATTTTATATTTAATTGTAAAGTAAAAAAGTACGCACTACATATTGTAAGAAAGGAAAGTTACAACACGTAGCGCGTAAGGTGGTTTATAATATTCCCCATATGAAAGAAATACAAATATAAACAATATAATTATGTGTAACATACAAAGTAAATAAGGAGGGAGAAAAAACTTTACTTAAATATGTTACACAATACATAGTGTATTTCAAAATACAAAAGCTGTCAAGTACAAATATTTAATATTGTTCTACTGTTATAACTTTAATGTATTACTTCCTTCCTCTTTGAGGAGGAAGGTATGTTATAACTTTAATGTAATACATTAGGGGGCTGCTACTGCTACGCAGTTATACTGATTTTTAGGGGTATGTCAAACCTTATGGCGAAAAATGTGCCAATGTGTCGCAGATATGTTACAGTATTGTCTTAGTGTTATACCATACTAGCAAATGTGATCACAAATAAAGTGGTTATAGGTATACAAACTGGTAGGTCGAAAAAACCTCGTGTGTGTATTTATACATATATAACGTACCCCTAACCCCCCCGTGGCCCACGCCCTCCGTCGATAATAAAAACAATAGCATCGGTCATTTTTGTGGGAGAAAATCCTATAAACTAGGGCTTAATCAGTACAAATAAATATTTTCTAGGCGTTGGTATGTGCTAAGTATTTATTATTATTACATAATAGAACAGCTCATATATCAGTTACTCTAATTAGAATCGTTCTAAGTAGTACGGATCTGGTTGGTTGGTCTGTTCAAATAAAAAAAGATATACAACACGCTTGCCCACTAGCTAGAATAACCTATGCACTCAACGCATACCGCTATGCACTATACGCATACCTAAACGGTCATACTGTCACGATATTACTGTCACATTAACGT
>Ga0208158_1000626_pt1 | contig 12189 bp, 11 predicted proteins | sample 8_EtaG_FD_184081 | JGI IMG/M metagenome (GOLD analysis project Ga0208158, IMG submission 184081) | Marine viral communities from the Subarctic Pacific Ocean - 8_ETSP_OMZ_AT15162 metaG (SPAdes) (version 2) | ecosystem: Environmental > Aquatic > Marine > Oceanic | place: Pacific Ocean | collected...
CCCGCATCAGGTACACCACCTCGACTGATTTCAACTCTTGCAAATTGATTTAATGCTGCGGCTGAAAGCAAACCAGCAGGAGCGGCAATTGTGCCCAGACCCATCCCAGCTATCCACCCGGGGTTAGTTGGATCATATGGCATCATAGCACCCAATCCTGCGCCCATTCCTGCGCCCACAGTGACTGTGTCTGCCATTTTTCCTGCGCCAGAGAGTAGTTTGTTGGCTAATCTATTATCGACTGTTACAAACTGTTTTACTACGTCTTCACGCATTGGCCTGATCTTGGCAACTGTGCCTAGACCACTAGTTCTGACTGAGTTGATTTTTGCAGCTTGTGCAGCACCTCCAATGCGTTGTGCGTTTTTTTCAATAATGTCACCAAGCCCAATAACTTTTCCTGACTCTAATGCAAACCTGCCACCAAGTGCTCCACCAACTGCACCTGCAATCTCTTGTCCTTCTGGGGCTGAATAAGCACCTGCACCTGCACCAATTCCGTACTGTAGAGTATGTGCTAATTTTGGATTTTTAGCTCCAAATTTTGCTGCTTCAGTACCTGCCCACTGAACGCCACGACCAACTTTTTCTACTCCAGAACCAATACCACTAACACTAGTAGTAATTGGCTTTGCTAAAAATTCTCCAAGTTGTTTTGCTGCTTTAGAACTTGCTGCTGCACCAGCAGTATTAATCATCTTCTTAGCATATTGGTTGGTAACTTTAGGTGCTCTTTTTGCTGCTGCTGCACCAACCTTCACCAATCCTCCTCCAATCAAATAAGTTGGATCAAATATTAAACTAAGCGAATCTGCTATCTCTGGGTCAATGCCATCGTCATAAACTTCAGCTAACTCATCAGCACCAAAGTATCTGGCAACATCACCCATTCGTGATTTTCGCAACTCCAACTGTCTGAAGATTTGGTTTCCAAATTCTTTGTATGCCTCGTAACCCGCTCTGTCTTCTTCTTCTTTTGTGCGAAATGGTTTTGCTGCAAATCTGCCAATGCCGCCACCAATTAACTTCAAGCCTTCAGTTGCTGCCAAGAATGATTCTGGAATATTGGCAGATGCCTCCATCAAGCCTTCTTCTTTGATCTTACCGGGTATCTTTCCAAACCCACCTGCTAATCCAATTACTGCTTGCTTTGCTATTGGATACCAATCAACGTCATCTTGTTTTCTCTTCCACTCCTCAAACGTCATTATCCCACGGTCATCGTGGGTTTCAATGGCACTCTCAACTTCTCCAGCTTCATTGTAAACAGGCCGATAAGTAGGACGGTAGATCTTTTTCTTATTGTTATCGTAGACTGGAACATCAGTTTGTTTTCCACTGGAATCTATCCATGGAATAGTTTCTTCAAACTCAACTTCTTCAAAATCTTGTATTGGTTGTTCTTCATCAAGTGTGAACTCGTATTCTTCAATAGGTTCACTAATTGTGGGAGAAGATAACTGCCTAGACAATCTATCAGCAGATGGTTTTAATGGATCAGCCATTAGAGTTTAGATAAGTTTTCTTTATTCTTTTTAATAGACTCGATGAGTTGCTTTCTTTTCTTTTCAGTGTCTCGATCAGTTTTAGTGTTAGTATAAACTGGAACGTAAGATGATCTCCTACTTCTCGTGCTTGGTGGTGGAGATGGCAACTTATCTAATTGCTCTTGAAGAACATTAATTCTTCTTTCGATCATCAATTTTTTATCTAGCTTCTTATCTATCTCATCTGAACTAGGCGCAGGTTTAGATTCTTCTTTAGGTGGATTAACTGACTCAGGCCAAAGTTCCTCCAAGACATCCATTGTGTTTGGTCTAGGTGCAGGTGGAGTTGTAGAGTCAGCTTTAGCTTTTGGTTTCCCAATTATATTATGCCTCTTGCCTGTGCTCTTATCTAGAATCTGAACTTTGTCTGATCCGGTGGCACGGATTTCAGCTTTTTCCTCATCACTAAACTGGTTCTCACCTCTATATTCTTCAACCTCAACTACTGGTCTGTCTTGGGTTGCTTCTTCTGCTTCTTCTTCACCGAGGAGTCTGCTTGCAGTAGACCTCAAAGATTTTAAACCTGGAAGAAATCCTGAAACGTCAATTTTACTTTCAGCCATACCTCTGAGCTTGTCTTCGTAAGAATTAGAAACCATTTTAATTGCTGCTGAAGTCAAAAGTTTATTGATTTCTTCAGGAGAAGTTAATGTCCCAAGTGTTTTAGAGTACAACGCTACATCTTCATTAGTTAAAACGCCAACCTCCCCAAATACGCCACGAGCTAAACCGGGAATAATTTTAGTAATTTGAGCTTTAAGCTTTTGCGCTTTTACATCCCACGGATTAGCAGATCGAAAAATTCCAACAATTGGACCAGTGTCTCCCACTACTTTCAATTGTTCTTGAAGTTCTCCTAATCGAGTGAGTGTAAATTTATATTTACCTAATGTTACACGCTCACTCCCATCAGGTGCTTTTGTGTGAACATTTGACGCTCCAATAATTGTGTCAGTGTCGTTACTTTTAACCGCATCTGCCCACCGTTTTTGTCGAGCAATAATAACTGGTGCTTGCATTTCTTTAGGCATTCCAGCAGTTGGCGCACCAGATGTAACCATGCTTTCAAATGCGTTTCCTCCATATAAAGCTTTTTGTTTTTTCTTTATGGCATCTACTTCTTTCTCAAGTTTGTAATTATCAATAAACTCATTCATTGCTGGCATATCAAGCTGAGTTTTCCCATCTGGGTTTAGAATGAAACTTCCATCTTTGTTCCTCTTATAAAGTGGATCATTCTCTCCACTAACTGTTTTGTAATTTTCGACTGTAAGAAAACGGTTACGATCTTCCGCTAATAATACTGGGTATCCTTCTTTTACCTCAAATGTTTTTGAGAAGTTTTCGTATTGTTTCCAAGTAGCTGGGTCTCGAAGAATAGTTGGTTCAACTGATGATTTTAAATCTGCGTAGAATTGCCGTCCTTCAGGAGTAGAAAAATCAATTTCACCTGAAGCAAGTGCTTCTGGTAGATAATCAACAAATTTGTCTTTTGCCGTTTGCGCAGCTAATTCATTATCAATTTTTTGCTTCCGTTGTTGTTGCTCATATTTGAATTGCGTCTTGACCATGTCTAGACGTTTCTTCTGCATGGCATTATTAGCAGCACTATTCCATATAGCCTGTCCCGCTCTTAACCCACTCGCAAATGCTGATCCTGCGCTCATTATCCTAATAGTTTATCTGTTACTTTTCCAGTTGCCACCCCAGTTGCTAGACCTAAAAGCTGTGCCCCAATTGGTTGCTGATTAGCGGCGTAATTCATTCGAGAGTTGTACCCACTCATCATGTAGCCTTCTCCTCTTGCACCTGCATTTGGGTCTAATGCTAAACCTGTTTGAACTCCTACCGGGTTAAATGGTGACGCACCTGCTTGTGCTCCACTTAATGCTCCCATCTGATTTATTGGAGTGTTCCCACTTAAAAATGCAGCAGCATTAGCCAAGTTCTGTTGTTTCAAAGCCAAACCCGCGTAGCCTTTGCTCATGGCTTCAGATGCAACTGCTGCTGTCCCATAGACATTACCTCTAGATGTCTGTGCGTATTGTTCTGCTTCTTCCACTTGTGCATCCATCTCTGGAGACAATCGACCTCCTGCCAACAAACCTCGTTTAGCGTCAGCACCTAGCATCTCTCTGATTTCGTACCCGGTTGGATCTGCTGCTTTCAGTTCTTCCATTCGTTGCTGGACAAACTCTTTCCCATACTTCTTCTGAACATCGAGCATTGTCTTGGCCATTCTATCTGCTGATTCAGACGCAAACTCCATGTCTGCTCTTGTCGCATCAGCATCTGAGTAGCCTTTAAAATCATAGGTGACATCTTTGACACCAGTCTTATTGCCTTCTCCGTCAAATATTGGAACTTTTAGATCAATTTTTTTGCCAAACTTAGCGGCATTATTGATCATTTTCTTAATCGCTAATGTCTCAGCGTCTGCCCATACTCCGGCTTCGTTTGCTCCCGCCATATTTGGCGCATCTGGAACGTCTGGTGCATATGCGCCCATATCTAAAATTCCTCCTTCAGAAATAATTCTCTAATTTTTAAACTTATTTTTCTCATATGTTCGTTTCCTCCAGTTAAATATGCAACTAGCAGGACTAACTCAGTAAGTTGATCTCTAATAACCAAAGCATAATTCTTCCTGGTCTTGTCTCTTTCCATCCAATCATTGCTATCGATCCATGCGTTTAAACTTGTTAGGTGCAACGGTAGCAAAGAAGTTTTATGGGTGTGAAAGAATGGATTGCTTGGAAGATCAACTAATAACAATTGTGCCAACTTATACTTGGCGGCAGCATCAACCTCATTAGGCTTATCCACTAGATCATCAATGACTCTTGCGGTCTGCGATATAATAGATAGATAGTCCCAAGCGTCAGTGTTTCCATTGGAACTTAGTCTAATCGCTTCATGTACTTTCTCGTCGTAGGTCACGATTCTACCCCCACACTGTTAAGAAATCCTCCAGCATAAATTGATCTTAATGCCAGGTACTTGCTTTCTGTTCCAGCATTGTCTGATTGCTGGAATTTAAATTGTAGTTCACGGAACTCTGGGTACTGAGTCATTGAGTATCTGAACCTGGTGAGTAGTCCACTGCCTAATGTAGATGGAAGTGTAAAACTTAACCTCAATTCTCCTGTGCCAGTGTCTAGTTCATCAGCTAAATTGTCTGTTTGTTCTGCTCCATCGAGGATAACCCCAATATCAATAACAGCATTACTGCGATCAAATTCAAACTCGGCAAACTCAGCATCTTTACTGGTAGTCTGTTCATTGAATGTGAATGCTCTTGTTAACGCTTCCCAACCAGTGTCTTTGTATGTGGTTACTAGTTTATCTTGGAAGTCTGTATCTACTAAATTTTTATCTTCAACAAAATCCCGGTACTGTAATGGGTTGCCAACTTTATCCAGGCTGATTAAATACGGTTTGCCTCCACTAAACTGAGTAACTGCATACTGGTACGGATTTATTGTGCTAGATGGAACCCCACTTGTAATAGTCACATCTCCGTTCCAAACACCCATCCAAGATTGCGTGTTAGTGTTGTAAACTATTGTGGTGTTGTTGATCGTGCTTACCCCGGTTGGGACAGATAGTAGATATCTGTTGTTCCAAAAAACTGATGTGGCATTTTCTACCGCAGCCCAATTAATCTGATCAATAACATCTTGTATTGGGTAACTAATCACACCCACATCAGATGCCACCATGTTTTCTTCCATGGTCCGTCTAATTGATCTAACTCCTGTGCGAGAGAGAAAGAATAAGTCTTCTCCCACTTGGGCAATAGAACCATGAGAGACACATCCTGTGGTCGCTGAAATAGTTCTGATTGTGAAGTCTGATGTTTTAGGTGCAGACCCACTTGCAGCAGGTGTGCCCCCAGCATCAACGACATAGCAACTGTTCTTGCAAAAGACTACTACATTGAATCCAACCCAGCTTGCCAACCCCGTAACAGGATCACCTAAACCAACTTTGAATGGTAAATTAGATGTCCCTCCAAATGTAGTCTCATAGGCTGGAGCGATCACAGCATTACCGTCTCCAGCGTGACTGGGCACTATTGTAGGAAGAGATGTATAACCACTGCCCCCGTTTGTTATTGTGACTGAATCAATTACCCCGCTTCCGTTTACAGTATATTCTCCTGCAAAACCTGATCCTCCACCACCAGTGGCACTAAGTGTGCCAGCAGTATAGGTTGCTCCACCATTAGTGATCGTTAAAGATCCAATTGCTTGAGTGTAATTTGGGAGAAATTCAGAAACATATATTTGATCGTCGCTAGGTTGGTAAGCAAATATTCTGAAATTATTGTTAACTAAATATTTTGAATTAGTTGGTCCATCAGCTATTTCTTTTACAACAAAAGCAGACCCGCTGTTGTCCCAAGATATTTGACCAATCCTGTTGTTACCAGAATGACTACCAAAAAACAGTTTGTCAGCAATCTGACAAGTGTAAACCCGGTTAGTTGTGCTGTTTGTGAAACCAGTTCCTAGTCCTGACACACTAACAGTTCCACTAGAATTTATTGCGTATGCATTTGAGTTAACAAATGCAATTAATGCCTCTTTGGCATCAGTGTCATAATAAGCTAATGCTTGTGTGTTAGTTGAGGCCGATGAACTGCCTAACAGATCAGCAAACCGATGAAAGCCTCGTCTGCTCTTTAAAACACCATTCTTTGGTGCATCTAAATCTTTAAGTGACTCTGCTTGAGATTCGTTTAGAAGATTCTCGCGAAAGTTGCTTATCTGACCACCTACGAAACTAGCTTGACGGTCATATTGAACCGGGTCATCAAGTCCATCGTTGTAGTAGACAGGCATATCTTAAAATCCCAAATCATCTCTGCTGTAACCCATGCCATATACATCAGGTATTAATCGAGTTTCTTTGGCAGACTGGTTGTTCTCCTGATCACGAGCCACCTGCATTAACGCATTAGCTTGCTGGGTTTCCAACTGCGCTTTACCAAACTGCCTCGACCTCTTCAACATGTCACCAGTCGCAAAATGGATTAGTACATTGTCGATGCCACTGATCATTGGTGAATCATAGTCACCTATCATGGGCTGGATTTTCTTCTTACCAATGACATACAAATTCTTGGGATCGCTTGCATCATATTTTGGTTTATCGAAGAATTTAACTCTTTGAAATTTGCTAACATTCTCCCACTCAGGCCAAAAGAAGTACTTACTTGTGTCAGTAGCACTTCTAACCTGGACATGTCCTGTGGTGGTTTCTTTGCTTATTGAATGAACTGCTGACCATACATTCGATGTGGTGACACTAGAGGCTAGTGTTACTGTCTCTTTTTGCATGGTTAATTCCTGCCCGTATAGTTCGCCAACAATTGTGATTTTTTTACCGTTGTCAGAACTGTCCGAGGAAAGAAATTCAATAGCACCATAAGCAGGATCAAAATTGATGCCTGAACTATCAATAGTAGAAAACTGAGCAGTGTTTGCATCTTTCTTGAATGAATCCGGGTCAGTCATTAACTCGGTTATGAGTTGTGTTGGTAGCAGGTTCTGCTCGTTGTAACTGACACCTAAAATAGACTCAAATTTCTGAGGACAAACCATCTCATCAGCCAACTCACTTACAATTGCAGTTGCAGTTGCTCCATCTCCTGCTCCCCCGGTAAATGTTACTGTTGGTGCGGAGGTGTATCCTGATCCTGAGTTTTGGATGTAAACTTTTGCAACTGCTCCACCACCAATCTCACTAGCAGCAGTAGCACTGCTACCAGCACCCCCAGTAAAACCCACAGTGGGTGCGGAGGTATATCCTGATCCTCCATTGTCTAAAATAATCTGAGTTATCCTGCCGTCATATGGCAGTGTCATCTGTTCAACATCAATTGTCTCTCTCCATAACCCAGAGTTAATGATGTTCTCATGATGTTGCCGAATAAATTCTTTGCACCTAGCTTTAGATGTGTCATCCGTTTTGTTAACCAGGTTACAAACGTATGTGGCAATATCGGTTAAAGTCATGATCCTAATCCGAAGACAACAAGCTGGAAGTAAGCAACATTTGGGTAGTAGTCATGCCTCCACGCAGTTGTAAAATCAAAATAAGCAACATTTTTAGTTACTGTGCCAATCGCGGAAGCGTCATCATCTTGGCCACTTCCGGCGATATATCCGTTTCCAATCACTATGTAATTGGTATTTGGGAGTGCTGTTGAAAAAGTAACTCTGAAAGTTCCTAGGTCAGTTTGCTTTATTCCTCCAACGGCAGTAGTTCCGTCTTTTGTGTGAATACCTGCGGCAATATTAAAAGTAGCGGATGTAACAACAGTTTGGGTTGCGCCCGTAACACTACTCCACGCTGTATCGTATGAAGCTACGTTAGTAGTAAAATTACACCAAGCTTTTGCCAGCATAGGTGAACCAACGGCAGCACCAGCAACTAGATTAGTTGGTGAAGCAGTCCCACCAATAAGTTCAGCGGAAGTTGCTAACTCAGCAGAACCAGATTGACTGTCAGTAGCTTTAAGACTAGCGACAATTGATCCCGCTGTTGTTTTCTTCAGTACAGAAGTAGCGTCCTGATCGTATAGTAACAACTCATCCAGGTTAGATGCGGCTACTGTGGATTTGCCATTAATTAAACTAGGTGCAGCAATGATTTTTGTTGCTGTAGAATCAGCGTTATCTAAAGCCAAATCATCAGCAAAACTAACCGCATTAATTGAGTTGCTAGTTCCTACGAGTAACTTGTTAGCGGCAACCGGGACATCGGTGGGGTTTGCACTTGCGTTGGTAGCATTAGCTTTGACAGTTTTTGCTGCCATGTTGTTTAGCTTGCTGTTTTCAACAGAATCATTAACTAACTCATCAGTGTCTACTGAGTTGTTAGCCATGTTGTCTTTTACTACTGAATTATCTGCCAACTTGCCAGGAGCAATGCCTTCATCATCAATTGTGCAGTTAGCTACTATGTTATTCAGTTTGGCGGCAGTAACCGTATCACCATCGCTGAATGTCTGAGTGGTTGTTAATCCTGCCATCTAAGCCTCCTAAACTTTCTTCTTAATAACTTTTTTCTTCGGTGCTGGGGTGACACTACTAGCCGCCTCAACTGCCGCTTCAGCGACATCCTGGGTCTTCTTAATTCCGTGTCTCAGGAAGATCGCCAAAAGACTTGTGAGAGATACGTTTAAAAACTCAGCTAGGCTGATTTCCGAAGACATAAAAAGTCCTAAACTGGAAATGATTCCTGCTAGGCCCGCATATACTGTTTTACTTTTCCACATAATTATTTCTTTTCATTAATGAGCTTCTTAATACGAAGCCCAATATAAACGATTGTCAAAAGTCCGATTGTAATCTGCACGATTTCTCCTATATGCATATAAAACGATGTAATCGATCCTCCACTCGCCGCAAACACTTTGATATCATCAAAATTCATTTAGCTTTTCCCCCAATTAAAATAGCCAAAAGACAAACCAAAAAAACGAGCAACTTATTCTGCCGCTTCTTCGGAATCGTCTGCATCCTCATCAGAATCCTCGATATCAACATCAGATTCTTCTTCCTCAACCGGCGCACGTTGTAGTCCGAGCTGGGCTAAAGCTAAATCGCCAATATAAGTAGCGTCATCTTTGTCTGATCCCCAAGCGTCCCAAGTCGGCCCAGTTACATTCAGTAACGTGGAAACTAGAGGTGTAGTACCCCAAACGTCTTCGCCTTCAGGATTCGTAAACTTGCCCCAACCAACTACGCTGAATTGCATTCCAAATTCTTGGGCTGAGTTAATTGATACCGCTAATTTAGAAACATTTAATTCTGCCGCAGGTATTGTATTTATTTCGATCATTATTCTACTCGTTAGATTCTTCTACTGGTTCTGGTTCTGGGACAAACGAATTAGTCTCTGCATCCCACTCTCGACCAACGACAGCAAATTGAGCATTCCACTCGTCAATCTCTGGTTGTGCTGCCGATTGTGCTACCGCTATTTGTTCCTCGTCTGTTCCGGTGTTATCAACTCGCTTATCAATGTATAGGTTTTGCCCGGTTGTATTAGTAACTTCAAATCCAATTAATTTCTTAACTGAACCGTCTTCTTGTTTTTCTTCGATGAATTTTTTAATTAAATATTTCATTTTAATTTCCTAGATTTAAAATTTTAATAGTACGAGTACCACCTTGCTGATTATCCACGGTTACAGTTGAATCGTTGGCGGCAGTTGTTAAGCGTATTGCTCCGCTACCTCCCGCTGTGAAATGCGTTGCCCCTGCAATTTTTGTAACGGTTGCTTCCGAATAATCGTTAAAGAAAGTTGCTCCATATCCGGCAGTGTCATAAATCATAAAAATATTACTCGGAGCTTCAAACGTAGTCGTTGTATTATGAGCTATTGCCGCAGATTGCTCTTGAGTTCCTCGCGTTACATAAGCTGTTTCTTTTTTAAAACTTAAAATATCCGCTCCATCAGACCCAAGAATAACTTTACTCGCTCCGGCGTTGTCACCTTTATCAGCTTCTAGATAAAGATTGCCAGAGTCGTTAGTTCGCATAACTGCATACGGGGTATTTGTAGCAGAATCTCTTAGCGTAATTTCTGGTGCAGCTCCACATATACCTAATGTTGGCCCGCCACCAACTGCGGCTAAAGTTCCCGTTCCAATTTGCACGTTTCCCGCCGAATCAATCGTCATTGCAGTATCTAGTATCTCGTCGTTCTGCGAGACCATAAACCGCAAATCAGTTGAACTATCTGCATCAGTGGCTTGCGCTCGAATTGCGTCGATAGATGCACCGACTTTATTGGTATCTGCCGCAGGAACCTTAAAGAGCAAACGAGTGCCATCACCGACTTGCATATCTGTTCCAACCGGCAAGTCGTCGACTTCTAAAGTTAGAATTGTGTTTGCACCAGTTCCTCCACCAGCGGTGAAACGCGAGATTGTGGTGTCGCCTTCGGAGGAAACTCTAAGACGTTCGGTGTATGTTCCATCGTTGCCACAATTAACAACAAACGCACCATCAACGCGACTTGCTGACATTGTATCGGCAACAAATCCAATTGTTCCCATACCATCAGAAGTTGACCCAGTTCGCTCACCGTCAAAACGAATAAGCGTTCCAAAACCAACAGCACTACTACCGCTAGTTGTGTGGTCGAGTTTTAATGCAACTCCGGCTGTATTTGTGTTAGCACTAGATAGCGTTGAGGTTACGAGTCCAGCCGATGAAATCGTAACCAGATTGCCAGTGTCTAAATCGGTTGCACTCGTGCCGAGCATAAAATTAGTGCCATTTGAACCGATGCCGAAATCTTGACTCGACGATTCAAAGCCAACGAGTAACTCGTTTGAGGTCGAATCGCCTACGGTTAATTTTCCGGCAATCAATTCGTTATCCGCTGGACTTACCGCTCCTGAACCAATTCGAGCCGCGACCGCATTGAGTTGAGGAATCTTCTGAGTCTGTGAAACTCCGCTTGCTGAAGCAGTTCCGTCAGCTACTCCTGCTCTGTCCTGCACCATTAGCGACTGAGTTGGATTAGCAAATGCCAAATCTAGATCCGTTGTGCATCCTATTTGAACGAGCGTTAGATTGTCTACAGTTATAGCGTCTCCGCTTGCGGCTGAAGCAATATAAATTTGCGCGTGAGTGACTTCACTTGTGTCAAATTCTATACTGTTACCCGTTCCAGCGACCAGTGTTCCAAATGTAACATAACCCGAACCGTCCCACCCTCTAAGTGTTACGGTTCCAGTGACCCCAGACGCATCATAACCAAACCGATATTTTTGGCCCTTTGTTTCTATGCCGACAGAAATATAGCAACGCTGGTCTGCCGCATTTGCAGAAAGAACCATATTGTTGCTTGGGTTGGTTTGGCTGCTCCAATTATTTCCAGTCGCCCAATCGCCAAGCCCAGACGCAAAATTTGAATTGTTGCCGGTGATTAAGGCAGTCTGACTTCCGTACTGGCTTTCAAACGGAACGTCAGCCCGCTGAAAACAAGTGGACACTTCTCCGTGTGTGAGAGCAGAGTTCCAAGTCCGAAATCTGTAAAGAGAACCGATTATAGCAGTGCTTGCTGCATTTGCGGAAATATAAAACGGATTAGCATTGCTGTCTCCAATGTTTACAGCACTTGATCCGCTAATGTCTACAGACGCTACTTCTGTCCCGTTACGGTATAAAACTGCATTGCCACTTCTATCCGCAGAGACTACAAAATGTGTTGGAGTACCAAAGTCTGCTGCTATGTCGTACCCAAATGCATAGTGTACGTTTGACGTAGCTCTAAAATATATTTTAAGAGTGGTGTTGGCTTTGTCGTACCAAAATCCCATACGGTTATCGCCAGTGTACGGTGCTGTAAAATAATACGTTTCGTCGGTACTGGCTTGAGTTTGGTTTAAAATAAATTCAAGTGAGAAATCGCTTGTGCCAAATTCTGCTCCTGCACTGTTGGCTATTGAAATATGTGAACTAGCACCATCGAAGTGCAATCCTTGACCGTCTGAACTATTAACTAGTTCCCGAATTATTTCTCCACCGCCTCCTCCGCTTGATGTGGAGGTGTTAATTATGTTGGCTATTCCCATCGTTTATTCTCCCAGTCTACCGCTAAACGCGATGTTCA
>Ga0208158_1000628_pt1 | contig 12138 bp, 9 predicted proteins | sample 8_EtaG_FD_184081 | JGI IMG/M metagenome (GOLD analysis project Ga0208158, IMG submission 184081) | Marine viral communities from the Subarctic Pacific Ocean - 8_ETSP_OMZ_AT15162 metaG (SPAdes) (version 2) | ecosystem: Environmental > Aquatic > Marine > Oceanic | place: Pacific Ocean | collected...
AAGAAATGAACGATTTAAACAAAACCCTAAGAATAGCAATGTTTGGGACTTTTGGTTTTATAGGAACTTTATTCATCGCTTTTGTAACAATCGTATTCGGAAACTAATGCACACTTCAGACAAAGGCTTTGAGCTTATAAAAAAATTTGAAGGCTGTGAGCTTGAGGCTTACCAATGTGCTGCGGGAGTTTGGACTATAGGATATGGCCATACTAAAGATGTACAAGAAGGTGATAAGTGGACTGAAGAAAAAGCAGACTTTATGTTATGGCGTGAGCTTGATGATGAGTATGAACATTATGTTAATTCATTGGTAACTGCCCCAATGAATCAATCCCAATTTGATTCTTTAATTTCTTGGACATACAACTTAGGACCAAATAATTTAAAAAAATCTAGCATGCTTAGAGTCTTAAATGAGGGAAAGTATGACGAAGTTCCCGCGCAAATGAAAAGATGGAATAAAGCAAAAGGCAAAGTTTTGGCTGGTCTTACAAGAAGAAGAGAAGCTGAAGCTTTGATGTTTGAGGGTAAAAGCTGGGAACACATATAAAATGGGTTTACAAAAAACATTATTCAAACCAGGGGTAAACAGAGAAGGAACTGATTATAGTAACGAAGGCGGTTGGTTTGATATTAATCTTGTAAGATTTAGAAAAGGCTTACCAGAAAAATTTGGCGGTTGGGCAAAAGAAAATCTTAATACTTTCTTAGGAACTTGCAGAGCTTTGCATTCTTGGGTGGCTTTAGAAGGAACTAAATATTTAGGTTTAGGAACTACTTTTAAATATTATATAGAGGAAGGATCCTCCTTTAACGACATTACCCCAATAAGATCTACAACTAGCGCTGGAGACGTTACTTTTTCTGCATCAAACGGTGATGCGACAATTACTGTCGCTGATACAGCTCATGGAGCAGTTGCTAATGACTTTGTAACTTTTTCTGGAGCAGTCTCTCTTGGCGGTAATATTACTGCTACGGTGCTCAATCAAGAATATCAAATAGCAACAATTGTAAATACTAACTCATATACAATTGAAGCTAAAGATACTAGCGGCGATCCAGTATTGGCCGCGGCTGGAGACAGCGGTAATGGTGGAGGTTCCACAGTTGGAACTTACCAAATAAATGTAGGTCTTGATGTTTATGTTCCTGGAACTGGTTGGGGAGTAAATGGATGGGGCGAAGGAACTTTTGGTTCTGTTACTGCTTTATCTGTTACCAACCAATTAAGACTTTGGACTCATGATAACTTTGGCGAAAACTTAATTATAAATGTTAGGGGTGGCGGCATTTATCAATGGACTGAAAACAACGGCGTTACAACAAGAGCTGTTGACATGTCTGGAATATCTGGTGCTAACTTAGTGCCTACGGTTGGTTTACAAGTTATTACTTCAGAAATTGACAGACATTTAATTGTTTTAGGCGCTGATCCAATTAATGATGCAGGTTCAGCTAGAACAGGAACAGTTGATCCTATGTTAATTGCTTTTAGCGATCAAGAAAACAACTTAGACTTTGAGCCAACAATTACTAATACTGCTGGGTCTTTAAGACTATCCTCTGGTTCTTCAATTATTGGAGCTGTTAAATCAAGACAAGAGGTATTGGTTTGGACTGATACTGCTTTATATAGCATGCAGTTTGTTGGACCGCCGTTTACATTCTCGGTTAACTTAATTAACGAGGGTACTGGCTTGGTAGGGCCAAAAGCTGCAACAACAGCTACTTCTGCTGTTTACTGGATGGGCTACAACAATTTTTACGCTTATAACGGTAGCGTACAAACTTTGCCTTGCAGCGTTCATAATTACGTATTCAACGATATTAACCTTACGCAATCTTTTAAAATTAACGCTTTTACAATTGCTGATAAAAACGAAGTGGGTTGGTTCTACTGCTCTGCTTCAAGCAACGAAATAGACAGATATATTATTTATAATTATGCAGAACAAACTTGGGTGTATGGTCAACTTAGCAGAACGGCTTGGCTAGACGCTGGTATAGAGAACTATCCTAGAGCTGTAAGTAGTGGTTATCTGTATCAACAAGAACTAGGCTTTGACGATGATGGCTCGCCGATGACAAATGTGTTTATTGAAAGCTCTGACTTTGATATAGGTGATGGCGAACAGTTTACTTTTATTAGAAGAATCATACCAGACTTTAAATTTATCCAAAATGCTAACGAAAATGGCTCAGTCAATATTGTTGTTAAAACAAGAAACTTTCCTGGAGATTCTTTAACAACCAACTCTACCAGCGCTATACAAGCCAGCACTCAGCAAGCTTACGTTAGAGGCCGAGCAAGACAAATGGTTCTTAGGTTTGAATCAAATGATGACGCTGAAAACAACGGTAATTTAGGAATTGGCTGGAGACTCGGCGCAACAAGAATAGATATCAGAACTGACGGAAGGAGATGAGCAAGCTACTTCCAACTCAGCTCCCGCAAGCGCAAGGAGAGGGCGTTACTTCTTCTACTTTTAATAGACTTATAAGAATTTTAGAGATAAACTTAGGAGCAGTAGACCCTGATAATACTTTGCAATTATCAACTACTCAACGTGATAAGTTAAATTTTAATCTTGGCACGCTAATCTTTAATACAACAACCCAAGTGTTGCAAGTATTTAACGGGACTGAGTTTATTGATTTAATGAATGAACCCAATCCTCAAGGATACGAAGCCCAAGGTTTACTGGGTAGTATTTCGGTAAAAACAAACGGAAATATTACAATAACCTTGTAAAATGATAATATAACATATGGAACAAGGTATGCTAAACAACGGACAGAGAAAGCAACTAGAAGGAATTGCAGCTTTAGGCAGAAACGAAGATACTTATTTGGCTCACGTGGCGCCAGATGAGATGATCGTCCCAGCTCAAGCTTTACGCGATAACCCACTTTTAAAACAAGCAATTCAAAAATCTATTTCTAAGTATGGGATTGATCCTAATCAATTCTTAGTTGGAAATGGCAGTATGGATTTAAACCCTTTAACGGGTCTACCAGAGTTTGGATTTTTATCTAAAATTTGGAAAAAAGCTAAAAAGATAGTTAAAAAAGTTGCTCCTGTAGCGGTTAATTTTATTCCTGGCGTTGGCCCTTTAGCTAAAGCAGCCTTAACAACAGTTGCTGGTAAAGCCTCAGGCTTATCAACAAAAGAAGCTTTGTTAGGTGGCGCTTTAAGTTACGGAGGTAGCAAGCTCTTTGGAGGAACTCCAAGTTCAGCCGCCTCAAAAGGCGGAAACTTTTTTTCTAGAGCAAAAGAATTTATTACCCCAGGCGCAGACGGCGTTGGAATATTTGGCAACGTAAAAGAGTTCGTACTTCCAGGTCAAGACAAAGTTGGTCTTTTCGGCAACGTAAGAAAAGGTATTGGGAGTCTGTTTGGCGGACCTCAGCAACCTCAGCTAGAAATGGGAGCAGATGGAAACTATTTTGATCCTGTTACTGGTGATGTTTATACATACGATCAACTTTCTGAAATGGGAATGTTGGACAGATCTGGCAACTTAATTAATTCTCCTTTGGCTAATTTAAGCAACGATAGAGGATTTTTAGATACAGCAAGAGATTTTGTTAGACCAGGACAAGAAGGTCAAAGTCGATTAGGTATGATCGAAGATATGATTAAAGGTAGACCTTCAGATCCTGTAAGAGCAGGTGGAGGATTTTTAGGCGGCTCTCCAGGTCAAGGCGGGGGCGGCGGTATGTTTGGCGGCAACCTTGGGCTTATGGGCCTAGCAGGTTTGGCTGGTAAAATTGCTTACGACGCATCTAAAGAAAGAATGGGTGGTATAGCAGAAACTCCTAAAGTAACGATGGATCAATTAGGTAGATACCAAATGGCTCAAAACTTAGGAACAGGCGGTAGTAGAGCAGACTTTGATTTGGCTCCTGCGCCTGTAGCTTTAGAGTTTGCTAACGGCGGTGAGGCTAGACAATATTTTAATCAAGGTGGTTTAGCAACAATGATTGGCGAGCTTGATATGCGAGACGGCGGAGAATCAGAAGGACCAGGTACTGGTACTTCAGATGATATACCAGCGATGTTAAGTGATGGCGAGTTTGTTATGACCGCAAAAGCTACACGCGGAGCTGGAGCATTTGACGTCAACAAAACCAAATCTGGTATCGAGCTTATTAAAGGTGGTAGCGCTTCACGCGAAGAAGGTGTAAAAAACATGCGTGAGTTAATGAATATTTTTGAGGCAATATAATGGCTGAACCAATGAATCCTGTTTTACAGGCTTTAGACAGAAGAGAGGTTATTTCTGATCCTGCGGTAAGAGAATTATATTTTGGCTCAACTGATACCCCAGGTTTAATTAATCAAGCGACAAGAGCTGCTCAAAAAGCTTATCTAGATCAACCTGCTATCTTACAAGAAACAGCGGGATTATCAGCGCAAGAACAACAAGCAAGACAGTTAGCTCAACAAGGTATTGGCTCTTATCAACCTTTTTTAGACAGACAACAAAGTTTAATCCAACAAGGCATATCTGACTTAGGCACGCAAAGAGGCTTATTAGGTGAATCTTTAGGTGGCTATAGATCTGCTTACGGCATGCAACAACCTTATTTTGGACAAGCCGAAGGACAATTAGGCTCAGGTTTAACCAATCTTTTTGGTAGTTTAGGTTTTGGCGGGCCATCAGCTAGACAGCTTCTTGGTCAATCTTTACGTGGTTACGATCCAAGAATGGCAGGCCAGTTCTACAATCCATTTGAGCAACAAGTGGTTGACCAAACAATTCAAGACGTTTTAAAAGCTGGAGAAATGCAGGATATCAAACAAAGGGCATCCGACATTTCTCGAGGTGGCGAATCAGCATTTGGCTCAAGAGCTAGATTAACAGCGCAAGAAAGACAAGAATCTTTAGGCCGAGGTCTAGGCGACGTATTAAGTAAAATTAGATCTGGCGGATTTAATACTGCTCAAGAAAGGGCGTTACAAGAATTACAAAATCAAAGATCAGCAGCTCAAAGAGGATCTCAGTTAGAAGCTGGGTTTGGGGCGCAAGGATCTGACGCTCAAAGACAATATGCTCAAGACTTGCTTGGTTTAGGTCAAGGCAGATCTGCCGCGGCAAGACAGTTGGCTGGAGATATATCTGGCATAGGTACTGGGATTGCTGGAATAGGAGCTAACTTAGCAGGATATGGCTCTCAACTAGGAGATCTAGGCGCAACGCAACAACGACTAAGAGCTCAAGATATTAGTTTATTAGAAGGTTTAGGATCTACTCAAAGAGGAATTGATCAACAAAGACTAGACAGACAATATGCTCAGCAACAGGCTACAAGAATGGCTCCAACTCAAGCTGCATCTTACATACAAGGTTTTGCACCTGCATATCAATCAGGACAAACCCAAGTTGATAAAACATATGGCTTACCTGTTGATCCAAGAAATGCAGCACTTGCAGCTGGTTTAGGGGTTTACAATACTTTTAGACCGCAACAGCAGCAACAAAATAATACTACAGACGCTGCCAGAAGATATTACGAGCAACAATTAGCTGCGCTTCAAGGGCAGCCAGCAGGAAATACAACTCCCGCTGCGACATATCAAACTCCACCTCCACCACCAGGACCTCAAGCCAGCGGAGCTGGTTTTGTTCCAGGTGTAGGCCAAGGATATGCGCCTCCAGGAACAGATTCTAATTACTATAATCAGTTTGGAGTAGGACCTTAAAGTGAATGTATTACAACGAAGAATGTTTGCAGCTGGAGATGAAGCAGCATCTAAACAAAATATATTACCCTTGTATGAGAAACATGCAAAAGGAAATCCAATTGTAGATGATCGGGGTATGGACCCTATTTTCGATTCTTTTTTAGATAGATACGGAATTAGCCCAGCTCAGTATGCTGAGATTCATCAGAAAGCTGGCAACAGAGTTATTTACGATCCTGGTCTAAAACCTGTAACTCCATTTCTTGATCTTTTTGCAGGAAGAACAGCATTAAAAGGAATAGGCAATCTTCTTCTAAATAGAGGAATGAAAGAAACTGGCGAGTATGCAGCTGTAAAAGCTACAGGCAATATGGGCCCTCCTTTGGTTACTCCAATAATGAAACCATCTACTACTTTAAGCGCTCCTGGCAGATCAGCAGCAATTGCTGCTAGCTTGCCTTTAGTATCAGGCGCAGCCGCAGTACCTCAAGATGATGAGGATGAAGAAGCACCTTTGGTCGCTCTAGATCAAACTCAAGTAGAGTTAGATAAAATTAAAGCCGAGGCAGAAGCAAAGGCAAAGTCAGAAGCTGAAAAAGCAAAAGCAGATAAGGTAAAAACAAAACAAGAAATTGATAACATAAATTCTATTTTAAAAGTTCTAGATTTAGAGGATAAAGAAAACAGAGAGGCTTTTATACAAAAAAGACAAGAAAGAAAAAATAGAAATACAGGAATCTTTCTTAACGAAATGTCTAAAGCTTTTGCAGCAACAGACAATCTTGCAGACGGTATAGCAATTGGAGCAGCAAATGCTTCAGATGCTGTAATGAATGCTGATGAAATAGAAAGACTAGAAGATGTTGAAGCGGGTAAAGACTTAAAAAAATTAATGGCAGACGCGGCAGAAGATGGCAAAGTTAGCGATCAAGACTGGCAAGATTTAACCAAAAGATACCAAGAATCTGCAACTTTATTGCAAAAGCAAGGTAACTTAATGTCTATAGTTGATGAGCTAGATGCAGCCGCTGCAACAGGAAGTGTTACTGGTATCAATGGAATTATAGGAAGACTAATAGATGACATAGCTGGTTTCACTGGCGTTGGTGGAGATATAGTTGGCGCAGCAACAAAAGCTGTAAACCAAGGTAAATTCTTAACCGCTCAATCTATTACAGAAATATTACAAGAGGGTGGAAAAACTGTATCAGATAGAGACAGAGATTTAATTAAAGATATTATGGCCAACTTTGAAAGTTGGTTTATGACTAAAGGTGAAGCAAGAGATAATTTAGGCAGAGTTAGGGTAAACATGCAATCAGCATTTAACAAAAGTAAAGCAGACTTACAAGCAATAAAAAGAAAGTTTGGCAAACAAATACCAGAACTAGAAGAGTACGATAAAATTTATGGAATATCATCAACTCAAACTGAACAAAAAGATGATGCAACCATGCTTGATCCATCTTTGATACAACCTATTGGCTAGTAAATGGCAGTAAAAATAAGATTACCCAACGGCAGATTTATTAAAGTCGATACCGACGATATGAATGTTGCTCAAAAAACAGCGGCTCAATATTACAATTCTGGAGAAGCTGGTTTTGTAGACAGCGTAACTCAGAATATGGCCGCAGAATCAGACAAAAATAAATTTGATACTGAATCTGGTGTAAACGCTCCTTGGTTAAGAACAAAGTTAGGAGCAATGGAAACTCAAGGCGGCAAAGAAAGAGTCTTAGAGGAAGCTGTTGGCAGCGATGGGTTTACCAGAAATAGCAAAGGAGATTTAGCCTTAACCCCCAGAGGATTAAGAAAATTAGGAATAAAACCAAAATCAAACAAATATGTTGTTATTGATGAGTCTGGTTTTTCTGCAAATGATTTTGCAGACTTTTCTGGGATCCTTGGACCGATCGTTGGATCTATTGCTGGATCTATATTTACCAGAGGCAAGCTTAAACCAAGATTTCCTGGCCTTAAAGATGTGAGTGTTAAGCAGCTAGGAATTATATCTGCTGGTACAGGCGTTGGAGCCGCTGGAGGTAAAGGTGTTGAAGAAGGCATCGAATACGTAGCTGGCTTACAAGACAACACGCCTGGCGAACTAGCCAGTCTATTAGCAACTGAAGCAGCTATCGGCGCAGGTGGAGAGGCTTTGTTTGGCCTAGGCGGAAAACTTCTTAAATATACTTTTGGTCAAAAAGCTTTAAGCAAAGGCAAGTTGGGAGCTGAAGATTTAAAAATGGCTTCTGCTATTTCTAAGACTGGAGTGGTAGACTCTAAAACAGGCAAAAGATATAAAGGCGCTGCGGCTATAGCGGCGATGGACAGTCCTTTGGCTGGTTTGTTGCAAGGAATTGCAGAAACTGTATCTAAGTATCAAGGCAGAAAAATAGGTGTAAGAAATGTTTTGGCAACAGATGCTAAAAATGTTTTTAGATCAACCAACGATTTAACGGCTGGGTTTGATAAAGAAATAGACGATCTTATAAAAACTGGTTTTGGCGACAGCGTTGCAGACGTTGCTGCTGGTAAAAAATTAGGAGCATCAATTTCAAGAGCTTTTAGAGAAAGCGAAAAAAAATTAAATACAGCTAACAGCAACGTCAGAAAAATGATGGATGATGTGTTAGGGGATTTTGACGCTTTTGCAGAATCTGCTACAACTCAAGCTGGAGAAGAAATAAGAACTTTAACAGCTCAAGGTTACAACGCTTGGTATGACGCTCAAAGCAAACTGTATGAGTCTACTGGTAAGTTTTTTGAAATACCAAGGAATTTATCAGATGATATTCTATCGTTTGAAGCTTTTGGCGGCCCAGGACTTGGCATACAAGCAAAGTTTATTGACTCAACCCCTTTAAAAGAATATGTAAGAATTATTGCTGGAGATGCGTTAGATGCTTCAGGCAAATTAAATGCAGACAAAGCTGGCGCTCAGCTAGCAGACTTACAAAAGCTAATAGATAAAACTGGTCAAAACCTAAGTTTAAAAGAGTTATTAGAGCTAAGAAGCGGACTAGCATCTGCCAATAGAATTACAGAATCTTCTAAAGAGTTTGCTTCTATTGGTTCTACTGACCGAAGCAAGCTTATCAGCATTATAGATGAAAGCTTAAGAAGATTAGAAAATGGGGATGAAATTGCTTTTAATCAGTTGCAACAATTTTTTAAACAAAATTTAGATCAATCAAGAGAAGAGATAACAAGAATAGGAAATGAGATTTTAGAATTAGATCAAATATTAAAACCCGCTATAGAAGATAGAAATCCTTTTTCTACTTTTTATCAAATTCTTCAAAGATCTAAAAAAGTTGCTGCAACTGAAGCAGACCAAGAATTAAGAGACAGAATTGTATTTAGACAAGACCCACTTGTTAATAAAGCAATAATAGAAGCTGAAGGAAAAATTTATCAAGCAGAAAATGCTTTTGTAAGAATTTCAGATGAAAAAGAAGAACTTATAAAAAAAATTAATGAACTAGAATATAAACAAAACAGTATGTCACAACCATTTTTTGAATCTGACTTACAAGATTTAAAAAGAGCCAAAAAATTGTTAACTGAAATAGAGCCAAGAAACGCAGAAGCTAGAAATGAAATTGTAGAACAAATGGGTGTATTGGAAGAAATTTATAATAGGCCTGATTTTAAATCATTAAAACAAATAGCAAAAGAAGATATGGAGGCTCTAACAAGAGAACAAAACTATTACAACAAAGTTATTGACGATATAACCGAAAACAAAAAAATAGATCCTAGAAAATTACAGGCTCAAATGCAGTCTATTAGAATTGCAAATGATTTTTATTCAAAAGGCATGGAAGCGTTTGACCAAGGTTTGTATAAAGATCTTCTGAATGATGTGGCAGCAGGTGGATTAGATATAGACAAAATATTAACTCAAGTTGTTATGAAAAAAAACAACGGCGATCAGGTTAAAAGATTGTTTGATACTTTAGACGTAGATACAGCAGCATTTAGAAAACAAAGATTTGAAGGTTCTGGCAGAGTTGATAGATCAAAAGCTCCGACAAGAAGCGCTCTAGAGTTTAGCGACACGCAAAGAAACATATTGGCAGATGCAGAAATAGACGTAAAAGATCCTGTTTTTCAAAATAAAGAACAAGTTCAAGGCATATTACAAAAAGAGTTTTTACGAGACATTGTAACCAGAGTCCAGAAAGGTTCTGATATTGTTAACTACAAACAAATAGCCAATACAATCGAAGGGTATGGTACAACTGCCGATACTTTGTTCGGGCCTACTGGCAAAAGGGAATTAGTAAAGTCTTTAAGAGAAGCAGACCAGTTTGTAAATGTTGGTACTGTAGACGAGCTCGATGATTTGCTTGCTAGAACTTCTAACGTAGATAACGTAATAGAGGATTTAACAGCAAAAGTTACAGCTCAAGCTGAATTAGATGAAATAGCAAAGCTAGATGTTTTTAAAAGAATACAAAACGGAACGATTGATTCGGAAAATATAGTTAACACTTTGTTTAAATCTGGTAACTCAGAAGAAATAGCAGCCGTAAAACAATTGCTAGGGCCAGAGTCAGTTGAGTTTAAAGAGTTTCAAACTGCGGCGATGAGAAAAATACTTAACGATTACGTCAATCCAGGAGACGACGTAATTGAAAAACTTTTTAAAGACGGAAAGTTTTACGACGCTATACTTTCTCCAAACGGATATGGGCAAGCTGTATTAAAAGAAACTTTTGGAGATGCTCAGTATGACCTTTTAAAGAAAGCTGCCGCTAGGTCTAAGTTTCTTGTTGGCGGAGAAAGAGGTGCTCAAGGTGGGGGTCTATTTACCCAAGGTTTGATGTTTAATATTATATTTAGACCTTTACAAGCATTGCCTCAATTTGGATTGTTAAGATTGTTGTCAATTGGTATGGGAGAGCCGCGTTTTGTAAAATGGTTAGCTGGAGAAATACCAGACAAGGCGTTCCTAAAAAATGATCTGCCAACTTTATATGACGCTCTTGGCGTTGGTCAGCCAATAAGAAGATCTATAGGAATACAATCAATAGCAGAGCCTGTAAGAGAAACTTCAGAATATGGACGAAGACAATTTGAAAATCAAGGAGTTGATCCAAAGTCTCCTATAGCTTTAGAGCTACCAGAAGTTGAGCCTGCTAACTTGTCAGCTCAAAATCAAACAACACCAAGTTTGAATCTTTTGGGGGGTAATATGGCTAATATGGATATTGCTCAAAGACTAGCAAATTTAAGTTAACCCTTAATTAAATAAAGATCCCAGTTATTTCTTAACACTTCTAGCCATTCTTCAATTGGCATAACTGTTACCTTATCGTTATCTTCATCCCACTCAGGATTGATTGCATACAAAGGTACGCACACCCGAATAGGCTTACGATTATATTTAAAAATTAAAACAGGGATACGGCCGTCTGTCGCTTTGCATACTTGATCCCACCACCCCTGTTGATACCAATCCCCTTCTTTATAAAACTTGCACTCTACAGCGTGATGAGGAATATTTATATCGCAAAGATCTTTAGATTGATATTGGTCTAGGTTACGTTTACAAACGTAGTCAATACCTTCAGATTCAAAAAACTCGTTTAATATTTTAGCAACGTCTCTTTCAAACGTCGCCCCTTTGGTTCTTGAGTTGATCGGCATTGTTCTTCTCCTTTAAAGTTCTTTCTTTCATTAGTAACTCTAGCTCATGCCAGCGATACATTCTTTTGTTTACATGATCCCAAAACCACCCTTTATAATCGCGTGATTTTTTTACTGGGTCTTTCATTATTTTTCCTTTTTATAATTTTTTACTAATCCCATTTCTTCTCTGTCAAAACCCAACGGATGAGGAGACAAACATTCTAGCTCATCTTTACTGAAATGAATGTAAGGTTCTGAATCTTCTTCATAAACAGGTTCTGCAATTGTACCAAATCTTACATCGTATATGTGATCCCTTTTCCAAGTATGACTGTAAACGCTGTCTGTCATTGCGTAGACAATTACAAATGGCTGATTGGTTGCTAAAGATAAAGCTGAGCCCATTCTTAGTTTGCTAGCAGAAAGTAATAAAGTGTCATACTTTGTAATACCAAAAGTTCTACATTTTACTTCCAGCCAGAAAGAAACTTCTTTTGACTCACACCAATAATCTAAGCCATAACTAACTGGTAGTTTATGACATCTAACATTCCAAAGGCCCTCTATAAAACCAGCTACACGTTCTTCGCGTTTCTGGTCATTAATGTTTTCCATTTTTGGTTTTGGTTTATCCATTAAGCTCTCCCTTTTTAAATACAATACGAACACAATATTTGCGAATAATTGCAACAAGTGTAAATACTGTTGTTTGAATAATAGAGGTCGTTAACAAGCTGGCATCAAAATAATTGCACATGTTAAGAACAAAAAAAGATAAAGGCAAAGCTATTACAACGCCAACA
>Ga0208158_1000633_pt1 | contig 12099 bp, 23 predicted proteins | sample 8_EtaG_FD_184081 | JGI IMG/M metagenome (GOLD analysis project Ga0208158, IMG submission 184081) | Marine viral communities from the Subarctic Pacific Ocean - 8_ETSP_OMZ_AT15162 metaG (SPAdes) (version 2) | ecosystem: Environmental > Aquatic > Marine > Oceanic | place: Pacific Ocean | collected...
CCTTCGGGGTGCTGTTGGATTCAGGTCGCCCCCATATGCAGGGCCTCTATTGAGAGGGTGGCTGCGTCATCATTCCCTGACCTTGCGTAGGTGCAGGGCTTTCTCCTTGCGGTGAAACTTGTGGTTGTGGTTCAGGTATAGCTTCTTGCATTACCATACCAAACTCAGGTCCAAATACTTTGGACATAAAATCTCTAAACTGTGGTACGTTTAATTGTGTAATTAACATTTTTTCTTGCTCTTCTAGATTTTGTAAATTGTTTGAAACTTCTCTAGCTGATACAGTTAGTTCCATAGGTTGAGCAGCAGCAGGAGATGTATCAACATCTGCTCCCATCATACCTTGTCTCATTTCTTCTTCCATATTATTTTCCTCTTATATTTTTAAATTTTGATTGTAATTTACTAGCTGTTGATTTTGGTTTTGAATATCCCGGTGCTCCACCGCCTGTTCCTTTTTTATATTGATTACTAGCACCACTAGGCATATTGTAATTTTTACCTTTGTCTTTTTGTTGTTCTTGTTGTTTTTTTAATCTTTTTGCTTGTTCTCTTCTTTGTTCTTGTTGTTGCTGTTGTGCTTTTATTTGACCTTTTGTAAAAGGAATATCTTTACCTTTAGCGTCTTTATCTTTTTGATAAAAATCTGTAGTACCAAAAGAACCTACTCTTATAGGACCTACTATTTCAGGTTGACCATTAGGTGCAATTATAATATTGCCATTTTTTGTTTTTTGTGTACTAGCTAAATTACCTGATAAAGATTCCTTAGTCATAAGTTCATCAGCAATTTGTTTACCTTTTTGATTAAATGTAGCAGTAATAGTGCCATCTTTATTTTCAATAACAGTAATATCATTAGGATATTTTTGTTTACCAAAGGTGTCTACAAAATTTTTATTTGCGGGGCCTTGTATCAAAAATGAATCTATAAGTTTTCCAAAAGGTCCTAGCTTAGATAAAAAAGTAGAATTATCTATTTGTAAAGTTACTGTTTCTTTAAAGCCATCTTTATATAAACCACCTTCATCTTTTAATTTTTCTAATGAATTTGATATTTGAGACACGGCATTTGCTGTAGGTCCTATGTTTCTTGGCGGATTAGTTGGACCTGTTTGTCTATCACTTCTTTGTCTTTCTACTGGAACACATCTTTGTAGTTGTGGGTCAAATTTAAATCCAACAGGACAGGGGTCAAATGCAGGTTGGTCTGGTTGTATTGGTTGTACAGGTTCTGTAGTAGGGGGTGTTACTGTAACAGGTGTTTCTACGATACCTTCACCTGCTTTTGGAAATTGTGTTGCATCAAACTGTGGAAGCATTGGTGCTTCTATTTGTTTTAATTGTCTTGCAAAACCTTCTTCTTCTGAACCATACTGTATAACTGAATCTGGTCCTACATATTTTTTACCTTGCATATTCATAATACCATCAGTGGCAGAATTATATACTTGTTGTGTTGTATCTACTGTAGGTGTTTTAGCACTAAAAGGAAACATAATTCCTTGTGATTCTTTTTCTAATTTTTTTTGTAGGTCAGATAGTGCTGTCATTTACTTAAGCTGTTCCTTGAGGTTCATTATCTGGTGCAGTAAAGCCGCCTTCCCCTGCAACTTGTGGAGTTCCGACTCCGATGTTGCCACCTCCAGACCCTTGTGTGTCTGAAATATTTGCTCCTGCAGGTACTCCGTTAGTAGGTCCCATGCCACCTTGTTGTGGGTTAGGGCCTTGAGTTTGTTGATTTCCATTTACTTCTCCCATAAGTTTCATAAATATTGCTGCTTGTTCTGGGTCATTAACAACTTGGTCAGGGTCTACATCTAACGACTTTGCAATCTCTTTAATAATACTATGCCATTTTACAAAAGGTGCTAAGAATTGATTTGATGCTACTTGCATAAATGTCATCAATCTTTGTGACCTTACTTCTTTCATCATTAAAGAAGATGTACCTCTTGCTTTAACTCCTAAGTCACCTTGTATTTCTGGAATATCTTTATTGAACTGCATATTCCATTGATAAAAAGATTCACCTAATGGCTTTAATAAATAATCATCTATGTTTTTAATTACTGTTTTAATATTTAAAGCAGCAGCACCCATTAACATAGACATACCTGATGCTGTTCTTGTTGTAGACTGTACACCTGTTTGTCCATGTGAATAAGATGGTATACCTGTAGATTCATCTGCTAGTTGTCTAAACCTATCAAACATTTGCATATTTTCTGGTGCAGTGTTTGGGAATCTTAAACCATGTATAGCTTGTCCTGTTTGTCCACTTTGTCTTCTAAAAATTTTTCCCGGATAAACTGACATGTCTTGACCGGGTACTAACATAGTTTCATCTACGTCAAATACTAAATTTCCTGCTAGTGCTAAATTATCAATAGCCATTCTTGCATGACCATTCATAATTGTTTGTGCATCATCCATATTTTCTGGAATACCTACTCCAAAAAATTGATATGGATTAATTTCATAAGGTGCAATCATAAAAGGTATTCTTGCAGGAGTAAAAGGATTTAATACTAATCTTAGTATATGTCCATTACATATCCATGCATTGATTTGCACTTCATCTAATTCTGTTTTTAAATCTGTAGGGATATCAATACCGGCTTCTTCTACAAAGTCTTTATCCATTGTACCCCAGTACTCTAGAATTTCATATCTATTCTTACTAAACTCTTCTTGATTTTCTCTATCAAATAATGCTGTTTCATAACTTCTTGTTTCATAATTAGAACCTACAGCTAAACAATCTTTAATTGCACTTTTTCTAAAAAAAGGTCTATTAGCTAAATCTCTTAGTTGTGTTCTATTATATACATGTCTTTGTATAACATAGTCTGCATCATCAATAGTAACAGCATCTGGGTCAGGATAAAAATCCCAACAACTAACTGCTTCTACTCTTGGAACTAATTTATTGATAGGTTTATATTCTCTTTCACCTTCTTCGTTTAGTTCCCATTTATGTTCTGCTTGTTCATAGTTAAAAGGACCTTTAAGAATACCTGTACCTAATAAACACATTTCAAATAAAACATGTCTCATTACAGATATTGCATGAGATTCTTCTAACTGGTCATGGATTAAAGTCTCCATGTTTTTAGCTGCCTCATTTGCAGGTTCTATCTGAGGCATTGATTTTAAATCAGGTGCAGCACCTTCTTCAAATCCTGCTTTTTCGTATTTACTTTTTAAGCCATTAAGTATTTCATCTGCAGTAGCACCCGGAGATATTTCTCTACCATCACCTTCAAAACCATAAATGTCTTCCATTCTATCATTTTGTTGTTTTAAATTATCAGGTTTTATATGTGCGTATTTAGCTACACCTAAAGGGTCCTGAGTAGGTTGTATTCCAATAGGAAACTTACCTTGTGAAAATAACACTTCGATAAGTTGTCCATAAGAAGCTAATACTTTAGTCTTTGTTACCTTAACAAATACTTTAGACTTTTCTGAATCACGAAAAGCCATATCAGAACCATAGATTCCTCTATAGTTTCTGTAAGACCTTAACCATCTTTTTTCATCATACAGACGTGCCTGTTCTGCTTCTTGTAATCTAGATTCAATTATAGAACCTAAATTACTATAAGAATCATCTTTAGCATCATCTAATGATTTTACTTCATCAGTTTCAGATAAGCCACTACTGCCTATATTACTATGTGGCATTTATATTCCTTAATAGTCTCTTTCGTCTGCTAGTGAAAAAACTTTACCATCAACCATGTTTTTCTTTTCTTTTGGATAAGCTACGTTACCTTCTGCATATGCATCAGCAGGTAATGCTGCAGCACCTTTAACTACTAATGTAGAAGGTCCTTTTGCATCGCCTTGTTTTGAAGCTTCGTTTCCGTACATGTTTTCAGGAAGTTCTCCTTGTTTGTACTGTTTCATTATTGCCATTTTATTTGTCTCCTTTTAGTTGTTTCTGTATGTAGGGTAACAACCAAGGGTTATCTACACATACAGTAGTTAGTCCATTCGCAAAAGTATTGCAAATTTTTTCTTCTTCTTTATCATCTAATTCTATTCCCCACTGATATACTATAGCATGAAGTATTTCATGTATTAAAGTATTAGTATGAGATATATCATCTTCAGTTGATGATAAAGCTATCATTCCATCGGATGCAAGAAATTGTCCATTTATTTCATTACACTTTGATACGATAGAATCTAAATTTTTTATTTTATAATTTCTATATCCTATTTTAATATCTTTCATTAATATCCAAATACACTATCTGCCGGTGCTGCACGTTTAGGTTCATTTACTTTATCTATAAAGTCTTGTTTAATAGGATGTATTGGTCTACTCATACAACCATATCTTAGTGCATCATAAGCATGGTCTTCTGCATGTGTGTCTACATCCTCTGGATTATTTTTATCAACTGGTAACATAGGTAATGTTCTAATTAAATTAACACAGTTGTCTAAAATAAACAAAGAAGGATAACCTGTTTCTTCTTCAGGTCTTAATCTTTTATGTATTTCTAATTTACCGGCTACTCTACTTCGAGGACTTCTATCAGAGGGTCTCCAACGACAACCTTCTAGTATCATAGTTTCTGCAATACTCGGTCCTATATCACCTCGTCTTGCCCAAGTAGAACTATCCAGTACACCATATCTAATATACTCACCTTGTTCTGCTTCTAAAACTTTTCTAGCAAATAAATCTGCAGTAATTTTTTTTGTATATAATTCTCTATAAACAAATAAATTATTATCAAAGTCAACAGCTATCCATAAACAACAAGCAGGTGAACTATATCCCCAGTCACATGCTCTAAATCTCATCCAGTTTCTAGGAATATCAAAAGGTTTAATAACGTGTATGTCTTTAGTAAACTCTGGAAAAGAAGAATCTTCAAATGCTTCCCAATTACCTTCTAAGAATTGTTTTCTTTGTACTTCTGGTAACGAAGCTAACATAGCATAATAATCATCAGTCTGCATTAGATAAGGATTATCTTCTAGTTTAGCAGGAATAAATCTTCTAGATATTTGTTTAACACCATTAGGAGTTTTAATATCTATATCAAACTTTGTATTAGGCACTGCAGGGTCAACAAACATATTCTTAACCCACATTGAACCTACGTTTCCCGGATTACCTGTTGCTCTCATATAGACAGGAATCTCTGGGTCTACACTTCGTAAAGAGGACCGAAGAAAATTATAAATATCTTCGGTAGGGTATTGCGGTAATTCGTCTATGCCTATCCAAGTATATGATTGTCCTTGGTAGCGTAGAGCATCAGTTAAGTTTTCCGCATATCCAAATTCTATTCTAGCACCTGAAGGAAACTTCCATTCTTTTTCTTGCTCTCTCCATTTAGCACCGGGATAAGCTTTTGAATATAATTGTTGTGAATGATTAATTAAATCTCTAAGTTCAGGCATTGTACGTCTAATTAACAATGCTCTGTGTTTTTGTTTGTGACAATAACGTAAAGGGTCAACCAACATTGCGTATGATTTACCACCACCTCTTGCTCCACCATAAAATACTTCTCTTTCTGATGCTGCTAGAAACTGTGTTTGTGGCCCTTCATTAGGTTCAAAGATAATATCTCTATCTTTAATAGCTTCTCTAATATTAGGAGTTGTTTCTTCAATATCATTTTTTTCAATGACTTGTTCTTTACCTTCTAATACGTTATCTAATTTTTTTAGTTTACTTTTTGTAGACCAATAATTAGCTTGTGCTTTTTCTAAATCTTGTTTTTTTTCACGCAATAAATCTTGAGCAGACTTACGAGCTTTTTTTTCTTTAATAGTTAAAGGAGTATTTAAATCTTTTACTCTTCTTCTACCAGATTTTTTTGGTTTAGGTTCGCTTACCAACCTTTATGTATTACCCTTTTTAGCACTTCTCTTAACCCCATACCTGTCAGCTTTCTACCTGTATTGTGGGATAACCATTCTGCAGTTTCTCTGTATGAACAATTATTTTCTATAAACTTTTTTGCTTTTTTAATTAACTCCATATGCTCTTCGTTTTGTATTAAAAAGTCAGGGTCTTCTTCTGATACTTCATAACCATAAGGAATTACTCTAGCATTTTTTCTTCTAGCTATTTTAATTTTTTCTTCACTCATTGTCTTTAGGTGGTAATATAAAAACTCCGTGTTGTACTTTAGCAGTAATATCTAATTTTTCTTTTTTAGATAATCCTACTCTATCTAATATTTGTTTAGCTGCTTCCATTCTAATATTAGCACCGGGTAAGCTTCCATCTTCGTCTAAAGCATTTATCATTCCCATACTTGCTCTAGGTGCAAAAGCGGCTAGTTGTTCTTCTGCTCTTGTAATTATTTCTTCTTTTAATGCTCTTAGTGGTTGTAAATAATCTGCATAACCTGCTATATCTCCGGCTACTCTAGGATTACCTTTTGCATCACCAAACAAAGCAGTTAAAAATGTTTCTTGCTTTTCGGTTAAAGCTAATTCTTTTTTATTTTCAGGAACTAACATTGCGGACCTTTTGTAAATGTTTTTCTGTTTTTTCTTTTAACCATTCGGGAGTTTTTCTAATACCTGCTTTTTCTTCTGCCTGTCTTTCTCTCATTCCCTGTCTAGCTGTATGAATCATTTGGTCTCTTTGTTTATGTTCACCACGTTCTATAAAGGCAAGTCTGGGTGCAGTTATCACCATCTCTACATTTTTATTTCGTAGTGGCTTTGTCCTATCATCAAAGGATAGATACTCATCCCAGACTTTTCCAGTCTTCTTATTTCTATAAGAATATGTTGGCACTATTTTATTTTTATTGTCTTTGGTTTTTTTTCTTCTGGCAATTCTTGTTTTAAAGTAATTGTCAAAATACCATTTTCCATAGTTGCATCTGTTGGTTCTGTATATTCTGCTAGTGAAAAAGTCTTTGAAAACTTTTTAGTAGAAATACCTTTGTACAGATAATCTTCATTGTTTGATTCTATTTCACCACTAACAGTCATTTTATTTTCTTTAACATCAATGTTAATATCTTTTTTAGAAAACCCTGCTAATGCAAAATCTATTTTCCATTCACTATTATTTACTTTTTTAATGTTATAGTGTGGAAATCCTTTGACATCATCATTACTAATTATATCTAATGTATCAAAGAATCTATCAAACCCTACTGTGTAGGGCATGTATTTATCTAGTATAAAAGTCATGTATACCTCCTTGCTTTAAGCTAGATATCAACGACCCCGAAGGCATCGTCAAACTTTTTAATTTTCTTTAAACTTTATTTGTGTTACTGTTTCTTCGCCTACGTTTGCTTTAAAAACATTACCAGATAGTTTAACTTCTGGTTCCTTTAACAATCTTTTGGCTTTTAGGAGGAGACTTCTTCGAGCCTGACTTACCCGCCCATAAAACTTTGTTTGCCCAGTATGCAGCACTTGTTGGGCCTTTTGCAATATTTTTTCCATGCCTTGCTTTGAAAGATTTCCTAGCTTCTGGGGAATAGTTGTGACCCATAGAAGAGTCACCGAAGCGAATAAGTCGGGGCTTCCCACCTTCGAGTATACCGACCTTACCTTTCTTACCACCTTCAGTGGTCCTGACTGCAGTATTAAATCTTTTAAGTCCATGTTTTTTAAGAAAGTTTTTTCTTTTTTCCGTTTCGCTTAGTGCCATTTTTTTTAGCCTTTAGTTTCCCTACAGCAATCATTATTACTGTTTTATCTTTTGGTTTCTTTGTTTTACTTCCGTATGCCATTATGCTTTTTTCATTGCCTTTTGAATAGCCATACCTCTAGTCTTTTCATAAGATGATATCTTACCATCTTTATCTAGGTCGGCTTTTTCTGTGTTAAGGTTTAGTGTGGCAGTCCGATTATTTTTATTATCGGACATACCATTAAATTTTTTATCTTTTTGGTTCATCTTGCTATCCAGTATATTGCAGCTACTGCTACAATAACAATACCAATCTTAGCTTTCTTATTAAGATTGTTCCATTTAGTCCATACTTTATCAATCATTATGATACCCTCCTGTATGCTCTAGTTTTTTTTGCAATGCCTTTCGGTTGCTTCACAAACTGTTTGCCCTTTCTTGTTCCTTCTCGCTTTGCTTTTGTCGTTGCCGCATATTCTGCAGATGTCAGGCTCTTGATGGCTTTCTCTGGTAGATATCTTTCTCCTGTCTTGGAAGACGGCTTCCCAGACTTGGTTCGCCATTTTTGTTTTGTCCACGATTTAAGACTTCTTTGAGATTTTGCTAGTGCCATGTTTTTTCTTTAATTGTAATTTTGCTCTTTTTGCTATTGCTGCTTGTTGCGGTTTGCCACCAAACTTGCTACGTTGTTCCATGACAGTAAGAATTTGAACTTTCCTAGCATACGGCTTATTAATCTTGCGAACTTTACGAACAGTATTCTTTGCATCCGCAGTCGTAGCATATTTGATTCCCACTGTATCTCTAGGATTCTCATCCGTATATAACCTTCTACCGGAACCTTTGGGTTTTTTACCCGTTCCTTTTTTTGGGTCCGCCATTCTTAAGTGCTGCCTTTAAAAGTTTTCTTTGTGCAGTGTGGGCCTTAACGGCTTTACCTAATCCTGCAGCTACCTTTCTTACATTTGCTTTTGCTTTTGGTTTCATTGTATACTCCTAAAAATTTAATTTTAATCCTACTTTAACTTTATCTTTATCCGCAGATAATTGTGTTTGTAAATCTTTTGTAAATGACTTTGATAAATTTAAACTAGCTTGTCCTTTGTTGTTTACTGTAAAAGAACTTTTATATGTTTTACCACCAATCTTTAATCCTACTTTATTTGTACCCACTAGCATTTTATCACTAAAAGGTATTTTACCAATAGCATTTTCTATTTTGGCTTTAACATTTTTTGCAACAGGTGTATTTAATACTACACTTCCTGCAGCAGCAGTGGCTGCTTTCTTACCAGATTTGATTGCTTGTTTTTTTTGATTACTCGCATCTGATATTTTTTTAAATTCATTATATACTTTTATATTATTAGAATATTTTTTGTCTGACACTATTTGCCCTGCCCTCTATATTTCTTATAGCTTCTTCGTTTATGTTTATTCATAGATGACATTTTAGTTTTGCCATTCCCTATACTTGTTCTTTTAGGAATACTAATAATCCCTGATTTTTCTACTGGTCTTTTAGCCATTTATTTTAAAGTATTCTCTTTGGTACTTATTTAAATCTTTTATAGATTCTATATTAGAATCATTATCACATAATTTATTATACATAGTTTTATTGTTTATCCATTCTCTACCATTCCAAAATTCAAACCCATCATATTTAGATTTATATTTACTGGTTGTTTCATATCCATAAGACAAATAATAATTTTTACATTTGTTCTTAATAGACCAATCAATTTCATATAGTGTTGCATATGTACCTAATCCTAATTTTGGATTTTCGTAATCCCATGCAAACTGTCCTGATAGTACATGCTTGTTATCAAAAACTTTAAACTCTGTAAAAGCAACAGGTGTATCTTCATGGTAGTAAATAAAATATTTCCAATCTATATAATCTTTCTTTTCAAATACTTCACTATCACTTTCAAAACCTTCTTCATAAAAATTTCTATACTTAACATATTTTTTATATATTGTTGAGAGTAAATCATAATCAAAACTATTTAATACTTTAACTTTAATATTTTTTTTACGAAGAACATACTTTTGTTTTTTACTAAACTTTATTTTATCTAAAACTAATCTTGTGTTCCTAGCATTTATCCAAGTTAAGTTTTTTAATTCTGTGTAATACCATGATAAAGGAATCCATCCATTTTCAAAAGCATAATCATATTCACTATCTTCAAACTCTGCTAGGGGTAGTGAGTAAATTAAATCGTAGTTAGTTAGTTTACCTGTGATGTGGTCAAAAAATAATTTCACTCAGGACGTTCAAACTGAGTCATGTATGAATCATCAGTTGTCGTATCTTCTTCTCTAGTATTTTCTACTGTATAAAAATTTTGGTCTATCTTATATCCTGGATTTTTTGTTAATCTTTCTTCCATGAAAGCATCGTCATACCAGATAGTTCTATTGTTAGGATATGCAAAAAAATTACCATCATCCATTCTAAACATGTGAGCACATTTGTGTTCAGGGTCTTCACTAAAGTTTGTATCTAACATACCTGCTTTATTTTCCCATGCCCAATCTATAGTAAACATGTAAGTGCCTTTTCTTTTTGTACCTTTGTAGTCTACAAGTTCTGCTCTGCAGTTTGCTAGTCTATTTCTTCTCTGTACATCCACATAAGGTGAGAAACAATCCCAATATTGATGTATATTTAAATTATGTTTGGGTGCATCTTTCTTCCAACAGAAAGCATGGATAGGTCTTCGTGTCCAGTTCACTCCATTTGGTAGTAAACATTCAAATAATAATGCTCTTCTTTCTAAACTGTTTACTGTATGTACATCAGCAAACGTATATTCACCATGACCCTTTTCGTGGTCGAATAAATATTCGTTTCTAATGTAGGCACTAAAAGGTGGTAGGTTATGATTTAGATATGCCATTTATTTTTATCTTAAATTTAGGAATTTTTTTTATAAAATCTCTTCTCAGTCTAATATTCAGCATTTTATTCAAACATTTCTTTTCATAAAAGTTTTGAAGCTGATATATTAACTCCATAAGCTTTGCATCAGATTTATTGTGGCTGATAAACAAAACATCTTTATCAATAATCTTTAAATCAGTAGTATTAGAACCAAAATAGTTATCAAAGTGTACCCCTGACTTGGAAGTAACACCTATATAGAACTCTCCTGTTTCATAATTTGTCTTGTATACTTTGTATAAAGGCTTTTTAGGAATCTTTCTTTTTGCTTTTTTTACTTAACCCTGCTTTAGAGTTATCTTTTTTTATTGTAGGGCTACCTTTAGGCTTTCCTATTTCTTGTTTTTTGTAATATTTTTTTGCACTATTCATTAAATGCTGTGCTAATCCCGGATTCATCCCATCTATGTTTTTAAGTTTAGAACCTAGGTTATTTATCATAAACTTTTTTTCAAAAGATACACCTTTTTTAAATCCTGCTTTTGTTTTTGACCCTGTTTTTGTACTGATTGCCATTATTTATATCCTCCACCCGCTTTTTTATAAGAGGATGCTAACAATTGTGCCTTCCTCGCACTCCACTGGCCCGGTCTTCCACCTTTTGACCCTGCTTTGATACGATTAAAAATAGCCTTACGCATGGTAGGCTTTGTATAGTTCCCTGCTTTGTTTACTGTTGACTTTGATTTCATTGATTTTCATAGGCTATTCATCGTAATGCCCTGTTTATGTATGTCTGTAAGTGTGGCTTATTGATTTTTACAGCCTATACCTTCTATTATACCGGCCTACAGCACTTTGTCAAGTACTTTCTAACATTTTTTTAATTTTTTTTGCAGTTGAAACAACAATAATAGAGTAAAATATATTTTATGCTTGACAAAACGCTGTGGACTGGTACAATATATAGTGTAGGCGTAGCCCACCCTTACATATAGAATCCATATATTGCATATTGTAGAAGATGTACTATATGTGGAAGATGTACTTTCAATACTTATCCTGATATTTTAGCTTGTGTACGTATATATATACACACACACCCCCCCATGGCACATGCGTACCCCTATATATAGTGTTGCATTTCTGCAACATACTACATTTAGTGCCACTACATATAGTGTAATAAAATATTACCCATACTATGTATAGAATAATAAAATATTACTTTCATTATTTAAAAGAAAAGGGGTAGACCCTTAACAAATAACTTATAGACTTTCAAAAACATATCCCCCCCTATACGATTAACCTATTCTAACATATTCACCCATGTATAAAAAGTTTAGCCTTGGCTAAGTTTATAGCTAAGATGTTAGCATAGTATAAAAGGTTTAGCCTTGTCTAACTTTCATATATTCGCATATATTCCCCTCAATATTTGTGCGGGTGGTGGAAAATAAATTTATAAAGTTATCCACAGGTATTCTATAATCTAAGTATATCACCATTATTTAGTAATAAATTTTTTTTATTTTAGCTATTGTATTATTTTTATAAA
>Ga0208158_1000636_pt1 | contig 12074 bp, 11 predicted proteins | sample 8_EtaG_FD_184081 | JGI IMG/M metagenome (GOLD analysis project Ga0208158, IMG submission 184081) | Marine viral communities from the Subarctic Pacific Ocean - 8_ETSP_OMZ_AT15162 metaG (SPAdes) (version 2) | ecosystem: Environmental > Aquatic > Marine > Oceanic | place: Pacific Ocean | collected...
TATTAGCTATAAGATCACTGTTCTCAAGCCTTTTCTCAACTATGGTTTTTTTAAGCTCAGCCGTAATTTGACCCATTGCTGAGTCAACAACGTTTGTTTTAAAGGTTTGTGGTAAATAATCGTACTTTGCTGTAAGGTCCGCTGCTTTATTAGCTAATTCAATAGCTATCTCTGAATCATCTTCTATTTGAGATAATCGAGATAAGTTCTTACCACCCCAGTCGCTATACTTTAAAACTGATTCAACCTTTGCATCTTGAGCTAAGGAGTCGTAGTAGAAAAACCTAGTCCAAGGATCACTAATACGGTTCTGTTTAGCTTGATCATATTGCTTCTTCTTTTGAAGTTTTTTAGTCTCATCGCTTATTGCTTTAAAGCTTGAGAACGCTTGTGTCCTCTGATTTCTTAAAGCATCAGCATCCTTTTCAGCAGCTTTAACGTGGTTCTCAAAAGCCCACTTACTAAGAGTACCTAATCCACCACCTTTACCTACAAAATCTTCTATAGCTTCAATAGCTTCTCCCCAGTTACCTGGTTCATATCTGTGCATATCGAGAAGCTGTCCACCAATAGGACGTGGCTCTCTAGGAGCAGCGTCAGGTACTCCTCCTGCGGCTGGTTGTTGAGCTTTCTTGGTGTAATCCTTTCCTCTGCGTTGAGGGGTTACAGAACCGCTGTTAAAATCTAAAGCCATCTATTCTTCACCTGGGAGCTTGGGGGTTGCTTCTGTCTGACCTTTAGGACCACCATTTGAAGCTGGTTGCATAGATCGGTAGTATTTGACCCCGTCTATAACGTTGCCAGCAGCTTTAGTAACCATAGCGAGGCTAGAAGGACCAGCTTTTTTAGCTGGCATAATTCCTCTAACTGGTAAAGGAGCTAAAGGTTTCAGAGGATCGTTAACAGGATTTGGTATGTAGTCCTGAATGTCCTTAACAGCGTTAACAGCTCTAATAGTTTCAGCTTCAGCAGCTCCTAACTTATCAGCTATTCTCCACTTCTTAGTTACGTTCTTATTACTGAGGGTTGCTAAGTATATCTGATTATATTGATTTCTAGCAGCGTTAACAGAACGTCCTACTTTTCCTGCTGCAACTCCAGACTTCTTAGCAGCAATAGCATCTCTATTCATTTTCTGTGTCTCAAGTTCTATGGTGTCTTTAGCTGTGTCTTCATAGAACCGAGCATCTAAATCAGCTAACTGTCTTCCTAAGTTCTCAGTAGCAGCAACAGCTACTTCACCTTTATATGTAGACCTTTGAGTAGCTAGCTTACTTTCATACTGCTTACGCTTCTGAACATACTGACTATCCCTTAACCACTGCCTTTGTTGTACCTCATATTCTCTATAGTTCTGCCTTTCTAAGTTTCCTTTCTGTTCCCAGTACTGTCTTTCAGCTTCAGAATTTTGACGTTGTGTTTCATACTTACTAACTTGATGTCCAAAATAAGTAGCAGCAAGGTTACCTACTGTACTCATCGCACTTAAAGCACCCGGAGATGAGAAGAAACTAGTACTAGCACCAGCGGTTCCTGCTCCAGCGGTAGCACCAGAACTTCCTCCTCCTCCTCCCAGTCCCCCAGCAGGTTTAAATCCCCCCATAAGATCAAGTGGATTTGATGCCATTAACCGTACTTCCTCGCTACATCAAAGTACAAGCCAGTCCACTCTAAAGCGACGAACTTAGCCTGATCTATGCTGTCGTTTACTACTTCTACTTTAACTTGGTCGTTCTTACTTTGGATATACGCACGAAATTTAGACTCATCAAAAGATGAAGCCTGACTTAAAACAATATTAGCGTTGAGTGGGTCTCGTCTGTCAAATTCGTAAGTCTTCTTATCTCTAAAATCTGGAGTCACTTCTACTGTGAAGTATCTTGCATCATTGTAGTAAACATCCATATATCGTAACTGGAGGCGACCAGTACGAGTACCAATAAAAGTGTTGTCAGTCGCAGTTCTTGAATAGGGCATGAGCTGAGGCGGTTCAAACCTGAACGTATATTTTTCACCAAAGACCCAAGAGCTTCCACTAAAATCGCCCAAACTGTCGCAAACAAAAGTATTAACACCCCCAGGAACAGTTGCAGCCACGACCCAACGTTTTTCAGCTTCGTTAGCATCAGTCTTATCCTTTTTGATAACAATAAACTGACTTGGATTTACTGTGTAGTAAGGCAGAGTAACAGTAGTTTTGTTGGTAAGACCGCTATAACTAAAAGTGACAGAACCTAGATCAGTAGTAATAGAACTAGATAATTGCCTGTCTAATAGGAATAGATCCTGCTCAATTTGAGGAGGTCTAGAAGCGTTGATACCTTCTAGGTAGTACTTAACAGTACCGTTCTCTGTGTACTTAACTACATTCAACAACGTCCCCTCAACAAAATCACACCAATAAATACTCTTGTTAGGGAACGTCCACTTACTCCAAGCGTTTTGCTTGTTACTTAAAGACCCAGCAGAAGCTTCCCAGAAGAATTGGTAGACATATAAAGCGTCTGGATCGTCACTGCTAAGAGCTATTAGATACTGATCTGTTCTACTAACCCCTAATGAATCAATATTTTTTGGTATATACTTTGGTACTGTTTCTGTTATAACAGCAGTTTGTCCGAGGTTAATACCAACAGTACGGTCAGTAGTAATAAAAGTATGTAGCCCTGTGAAGTCACCTTCTTTAACAGGGAATATAACTTGAGGTCCAACTTGTTGAGGTTTAACTTTTGATTCCATACTAATGGAACTTATACGACCTACAGAAGCTGTTTCTGGTGAGAACGTTACGTTGTCACCTGAGTAAAGTCTGAACTGGTTCTCATTAGAGAACAGAACTAACTCATCCTGTTGCTGTAAAGCGTAGTTCAGTACTGCTACATCGTTACTAACTGCTGTTAAATCTATAGGGTCTGTATCTAAAACTTGTAAAGCTGACTCAATCCAGAAATTGTAATAAGCTCCAGCCTCACTAAGGATGACGTGCTCTCCACTTATAAATCCAAGACGGTTTTTAAAGAACACAATATCTGTAATCTTTCTATCCATAAACGATGGAGGTTCCATCTTATCTGAGTCACCCGCTAATCGTTCAGTCCATTTTTTAAGAACAGTTGAATGTGTTCCATCTGTATAGGTAGTACCGTTCTTTGGTTGAAAAGTAAACCTAGTTAAACCATCAGGGTTTTTGTAGTAAAGGAAAGCGTGAGGCATTGTAGCCGCATCAATCAAACCTTTAGTACCCCAAGCTCCTTGCTCTTCCCAAGAACCTCTACCATAAGTACCAGAAGCAGTTACGTTTTCTGCGTTGAATTTTAAGTAGTAAGAACTTTCACCGGCAGCTCCATCAGGAGCGACAATAACTGAATAACCCTCCCAAGATGTAGTAGGTAGATCAAGAATACTGGTTACCTGATTAGAGAAACCAGACATCAAAGTATTACCTCTAGCGTCAGAGACTACAAAACTTTTGAAATATCTAGCAGCACTAGCTAAACCTACTAATATCTGAGAACCCTGTACTGAGAACGTTAGATGGTTACTACTGTCTGCTGTATCTATAGCGTTTTTTAAATCTGTTGCAATAGTTTGAGTACTGAGTGCTGTTCCTGAAGCTAACGTAGCTGTTGTAATGTTTGCTGAAATTGTATCTCCGTTATCTAGCTCTATATCACATTCATATTTAGTAGCGTAGTCAATTAACTTAACGTTTATCTGAGCCTTAATTGGTACATAGCTACTACTTACAAGACCTATGTTGTACCTAGTTAAAGTTTCTGAACTATCGAACTCACACTTCTTTTGAATATTAGTTATGAATACGTTGTCTTGAAAGGATGTAGCTCTAAACCTATCTCTAGCTCTACCAGAACCTCTTAAGTATTCAAGATTAGTAGTAGTTATACCAGCAAAAATCTGCTGTATTGGTACAACAGTTGGGAGTATCCCACTAATAGGTTCAACGTTTGCTACTCCAGTTACAAAAGTTTTACTAGCTGCAATAGTTAAAGTAACTCCAGAAGCTGTCGCTGTACAGTCTTTATTAAGAGTAATAGAGTTAGTACCTATTTCACTTATAGTTGTTCCTGTTGGAATACCAGATCCTGTTACAGTAGCCCCTACAAATATATCCGTCATGCTACTAACAGAAGCTATAACAGCACTGTTATTAGCTGTGTTACCAGTGGGAGTTACAGTTTTACTGTCGTCTCCTATTACTAGAACAAATCTTTCTGTGTCACTTCTGTTGTAAACGTAGTACCAAGCTTCATCCCACTTAATAGTTCCAGTTAAATTATTACCAGGGTTAGCGTGACCATCATATTTTTCAAGAGTATCAATCTGTTTAAGAGGAACAGTACCTAATCTTTTCTTAAGTCCCTCCACCAAATCACAGTTACCGTTCTCAAGAGTTTTAGAGAACCCAGGTAAAACGAAACTAGTTGCTTGTTGATTGACCCCCTTATTCAATGGGCCAATGACTTGGTTAAAAAGTTCTCTAGACATTAGCGATCAAGAATATCAGGACCAAATGTTGTCTGCACACGACCTCCATATAGATCATCAGGACCACTGATGAAGTTATTATTCTGAGCCATATCTTCAGTACGTTTTAAAATTTGAAGAGCGTTCTCTTCGTCATCTGCTGTGTAGCTTTCTATACTTTGAGAAGTAACAGCCCTATTAGCAAATACTCTACCAGCTCTAATCGTTATATATCTTTTACCTGTTTCAGGTATATCATCCCAAGCTAACTCTTCTACTATTTCTGCAATAAGATCACTCGTACCACCAGTAAGCGCTACACCTAAGCTTCCTCTTAAATCGTAGCTATTTGCTACACGGTCAAAGAGCTTAATACCGCGTAAAACAAATCGCTGTGAAGGGTAAGATAAGGGATTGAAACGAATAGCAAGAGTATTAGAACCAAGAGTAGAATGCCCATTTCCATCTAAAGGTATTTCCTTATATACCATAGTGTTCCAAGACCAACCTGCTCCTTGGACTTCTGTACTTATTTCATCTAATACTCTTTCTGCTAGAGCCGCATCCCCAGTAAGAGGAGGGGTGAGCTGGTTTAGGGGAGCTTCCCCAATAATTGAAAGAAGAGTATTTACTGCTTGTAGTTTGGTTGTTGCCATATATAAACAAAAGGGGAAACATTAAGCCTCCCCTTATTGTATTCGGTTTTCCTAAGTATTTACCAAGGGTTGCCGTCATGAAGTAGCGATACTGCACAATCGGGACGGAGGATACCGTGTCCAACTGCGTAGCTTGCAACCATCATGGTGCTCTGAGTCATTGCTTTGTACTCAGAACCAGTCATCTGCATATTCAGATCCTTAAGAGCAACTGTACCGACTGCTTCTTTTGTGAAGCAAAGCCCGAACAAGTTGGTAAGAGTTGAGGTGTTACCCTGCTCATCTTGCCAATAGTCGTTAGTACCTGCTGCGGCAGATCCGTCAGAACCATCCTTACCGTTGATGTAGTTAGGACGCTCACCTCTGGTAGTAGCTGATTGAGCTGCTGTACCTGAGTAAGTATTTCCGTAAGCTGCGGAACCAAGGTTGTTAGATGTCTTGACTGTAAAGCCAGCAACACTAAGAACTCTATTGCTCTTGAATGATCCGTTCTCACCACCACCTGAGTTCCAGTCAGTGTTTATTGCACGGTCAGAGTTGATGACATCATAATAGGCGCCTGGCGATAAGACGACTATGCGTCCATCTTTAGGAGCGTCTTTTTCGTCAAGTGCTTGGCAAGCCTTGTAGAGGTTCTCAACAATTAGATCGCCTCTAGCGTTGCGGTTAGCAGCACCGTTGAGGTCGATACCTGCGTATGAGGTTCCACCAGGAAGCTTACTTAGAACGAATAGACGTTCTCCAACCTTGAAGGCTGCGTCAGTACCTGTACCTACTGCACCAATTGGGTTAACAACAATAACAGAAGGAGAAGCGTTAGTTGCGGTAGTTGTAATAACACCGTAAGCACCGCTGTCCTCACCATACATTGTTGTACCAGCCGCAAAGGTGGCAAAGTTAGCCATCTGGCCTGATGTGGTGATGTTGTTGCCTGAGATACTTGCAACTGTTACGTCAGCAGGAGCTGAAGTTACAGCGAAAGTCTTGTTATCCCAGTCATCAACACGTCCATCAGACTCGGAAGCTGTTAGAAGTGTACGGACTAGACGTTGGTCATAAGCCCTTGAAAGAGCCCTACCTAATTCCTTGGAATAGATTGACCTTACATCCCAATGGAGTTTGGCTTCATCTAAATCATAAATTGAAGCATCAGCAATAAGTAGATCATCAATAGTGATAATCTTCTCACCGATCATGCCTTTGTTACCCTGGCCGGTAATCCAATCACCCGGGCGGTGATATCGACTTGAAAAACGACCCGTAATTGGGAAGCTGGCGCTCTTGCCCGAACTAATGGTACGCTTTTGGGTTAAGTCTTTGAAAATTGTTTCTCTATTGAAGACTGTTAGGACTTCTCCAGAAAAGATTTTCAGAAAATTCGCATTCTCTTTTTCGTAGTTACCAGCAGCAGAATTGGCGTTATATTGAACACCATTAATACCACCTAACCTAGAGATGCTCGAAAAATCTGGCATCGTTTTTGAAAGATTAAATAAACATTAAGGCTCACGTCACCACTGCTGTTATCTCCTCAGAGGCAACAATATTTACATAAGCTTTCCTAATATTAGCCTATCTAGGTGTTAATACGTCTGATCTAGAAACTTTCTCTTCTACATCCTGTGTATAAGCAGTGTCGTGTAGGTACCTAGGATCGTTCATAGCAGCTTCTACTTCTTGAACTGAACGATATACATCAGTGGAGTTGTTAGAAATTCTTCCACCTAATAAAGAAGGCTCTTGTCCTACAGCTTGGTTATAAGCAAAGAACATAGATTGAACAGCGTTCCTAGCTCTTGTGTAGTCTCCGCTATTAACCTCCTCGTTATAAGAATCGATCTCATCCTGATCAAGTTCAGACTGAGCCCACTCTCTAATAGTTGTTAGGTTCTCAGCACCACCAATAGTTTCTAAGATGGTTGATTCTTCTGCTGCTGGAAGAGACTGCTCTTGTGCATCATCAGGTACTTGGACACCCTCTATATTAGGATCTTCTTCGTAGTACTCCTCTACTTCAGCTTGTGGCTGTTCACCAAGTTTTTTCTCAAGCTCTTGGTAAGCCTGTAAAAGATCATCCGCAGATTTAAACTTACCTCCAATAAGCTCTCCCTCTTGCTCAAGCTCTTGGGGGTCTTGACCATCAAGTATAGCTTGATCCTGCTCGTTAAAAGCAGGGGTCTCTTCTGGAAATGCTCCACCTGCGGTATTGACTTCAGGCATTTTCTAACCGATGCGTAATGTTAGATCAGGATACACCGATACGATCTTTTTTGCTTCAATAGCTTTTATGTATTGGTCATAAGTTTGAGGCTTCTCACTTCTAAGTCTCTCAATAATCTCATCAACCTCAGTCTTAGGTTCCTCTCTTACAGGAGGCTCCTTAAGATCAGGTGTTACCACCACCTTCGGCTTGCTTGGCGACTTCTTGGTCTGTGCGGACTGCGTCATTTTCAGCTTTAAGTAAGGCAGCTTGTTTAGCTGGATCTTGTGAAGGATCCTGTGCCGCTGCTTGTTCTTGTGCCATCATAGCTTGTTGCTGCTCTTCTTCCATCAATTGCTCATCTGATTTGATAAGTTTGTATGTCTCTAAACCATCAGAAGCAGCAAGTCTAGTAATCAGTTCTCTACTATTAACGTACTTAGCCATAGACTCTGGACCCATAGTCTGAGCAAGAGTTTGTATAAACTCAATCAACTTAGCTTTATCGTTACCTCTTCCTAAAGCATCAAGACCAGTAGTAATACGAGGCGTAACAATATTCTTTGGTAGTCGAGGAAGGCTACCCCTCTTCTCCATTAGTGCCATCTTTCTATGGACTAGTGGAAGCTGTAGCTCTACAGAAAGTATGGAATATACGCCACCTAACCCAGCTTCGAGCTCTTGGGCGACCATTCTGATTTCTTCCGCAGTGACGCGGTCCCGTCCAGAGGCACCAGCTTGAATAGCACTGTTAAGTAAGAAGGAAAAACTAAGTCTCTGTTCTATACGAGCTATGGTTTGCAGAGCTACAGACAGGTCTGCCTGTTTCTGCATTTGAAGTGGTGCTACATCGTTAGGATTTCCGGCGACAATGCTGCCGTTTGCGGCACGTGCGAGGGCGTCAGGCCTTGTAGTACCATTCGGGTTACAAAGGAAAATTATCTTAGCTGCTGCTGCACTACCCTCAACAATTGCTTTAGATAAGTACTCAAGAGACTTAAGATCCCCAAGTAGCTCTTCTACATAACTCCTTCCGTAGGCTTCATGGGCAACTCGGAACATCCTAAGAGGAATCCAAGGAGCTTTATCTATAGGTACTGAACCCTTTGGACCTAAAGGTTTTCCATATACCTCTTGATGCCAGTTGCATCTGTCTTTGTCGTAGTCCCAAGTAACGCGGGTGTATAGAAAGACAGTTTTATCTGTGTTTTTACCGTCGTTATTCTTAGGTACTACTCCAGGTGGTAATACTTCAGGACTTACCTCCTCTCTTACTACTACTTCAAGTATGTTTCCTTCTGGATCTCTACTAAGAACAAAAGATTTAAGTGGGTATACTCTAGTACCTTGATCTGTTACATAAAGGAGAGCGTTACCACTAATGATGAGGTGTTTAAGAGCTTCAAACAGAGCAGTCCTATCTCCAGACTCCTCTATATCTCTCATCACTGCTCTCTCCATTAGAGAAAGCTGCTGTTCAAATTCTGATTGCAGTTCTTTATAATCTTCTAGCTCCCTTTGGAGCTTCATATCATCTACAGAAAGCCTAAAAAACGCTTGGTTAGGGGGTAACAAAGCGATCAAAAGTTTACTCGCTAAGTTATTAACACCCCTAGCGCCCAGCCCTTGATAAGTAGTGTTAATTTTTGTGTAGAGATTCTTTCCTGTACTCTTATCGTTCTCAGTAATGAGTGTAGGTAGGGTGTATTTAGCACACTCAACCCCTCGATCTAGATATACAGTTTTCTCTGGCTCAAGGAATAGATACCTACCCTCAGCAGTGGTACCTTCTTTAGCCAAAATTCAAACCTCCTGATGTTGAAGCAGTATCACCACCTCCACCAATACCAAGTCCTGAATCAATACTCAACTTAGTTCTTTCACTTTCAGGTGTACCAGATTTAGTTCTTTTACGCTTCTTAACGGGAGCCCCTGCACTCTGCATTCGAGCTACAGAAGCTTGTAATTGTTGATTGTGAATAGACAAAGCAGATGAAGCACGGGTTTGTGCCATCTGAGCTTCAGCTTGAGCAGCGGCTCTGTCAGAAGCAGCGGCTGACTGGGCTGTAGCTTCTCTACTAGCAGCTATTTGTGTATTGAACTGTTGCGCACGTTGAGATGCGTCAGCTTGCATCTGTTTAATCTCATTCTGAGCTGCTTCTCTTGCTTGAGCTGTACGCCTACGAGATTCGGCTGCTGCTTTCTTAGCAGCTTGAGCTGATGCGTAGCCTGAATAAGCAGTTGCGGCTGCGCTTAAACCAATAGTGAACGGTAACCAAAACGCCATAAGTAATTAACCTCAGTTGTATTTGGTTTCTTCTTGTAGTTTAAACTGATCTTTCAAATGACGTACTACCGCCACCTGACCAGCACTGAACCAAATCTGTTTCTCTTCCATACTAAGATCAGGAGCCTTATCTGGATAGAGTTCTTCTAAATATTGTAGAAGAGACTCATCAATATTAGACGTCATATATTTAAACTAGTTTCTTGATCCTTTAATCTTTTCCTTAATTTCTTAGCACTACCACTAACAGAACCAGCCTTACCACTACTACCTGTACCAGTAGGTCCAGTAACTTTTGTGGAAGCTACACCAGGACCACCAATAGCTTTACCTTCTCTCTTAGCTCTAGCTGCTTTCTCTTGTTCAGCTAGGGTTGCTTGTTGTGCAGCTCTTTGATCTCTCTCTGCTAATTTCTTAGAATAACCAACAGCCCTTTTACTTTCTAATTCAGTCTTAGCTTGTGCTGCTTTTGCTTCTTCTGTTTTCTTCCTAGATGCAGCTAAAGTTTTCTGTTCAACTCCTCTCTGTGCTTCATAAGCAGCTTTTCTACCTGCAATCTCTTTATCTAATCTAGATCTTTCTGATTCATACTCTTTAGCAGATTGTTGAGCCTGCTTTGTAGCTTCTTCATGAGCTTGTTTAGCTTTTCTCCTAGCTCTTTCAGAAGCACCAAAGGTTAGTACATTAGTAGCAGCTCTAAAAATCCTTCTAAAAAAGCCCCAAGCCATAACTGTGGGGAGTAGGTCTACTTCTTCCTCCTTCTTCTCCTCTTTAATATCGTTACCTACAAAGTCATAGGCATAGTTTTGGGCTAAATCGTGAAAACCAAGCCTTATTAATAAGTTAGTTCTCCAGTTTCTCCAGTTTTTAAAATTAGGCATAGCTTGGTAGGTCAGAATTACTAGTCTCAAAGAAGGCAGGGACTCTAGCTCGCTTAGTGTCGACTAAACCCTCTGTCTTTCCAGCATACATCAGGTTATCAGACTGATCCAACCAGAACTTCTTATTTAGATAACGATCTGTAGCGTCATTCCGTAAGGGCTGAAAAATCCAGTTAATGGTGGCCTTCCTAAGTTTATCCAAAGATTGACTAGGGCGTAGGCCCAACTCACGACATACAAGGCTATTAGCGGATACGTGAATGGTTTCGTCTCTTGAAATGTCGGCGCTGACAGTCCTAAGACCAGTATCCCCGCAATAACGAAAGAAGGGAAGAATAACGAAAAATATTGCACGTTCAGCTACCAATGCTTTAAGGACAGTGTGATCGGGGTGTGCCACCCACGCATCACGTAAGCGGAGCGCTTCGGCCTCAGCTTTTTCATCAACACCATGAGCCTCAGTGACATAATGAAGAGCAAGGTCATGTCTTTCTTCGTCCTTTACGTTTGACTGTAGAAGTTCTCTAGATGCTTCTGGAAGTTCAGATACTGCTTCTTGGATAAAATCCCCAACTGGAAGCTCCATAACACGTACTGAAAGAGCACGGTAGATGGCTTCTTCTGCTCCATCTTTAAACTTTCCTTTACTAGTTTTAACTGGGGTCCAGACGCGCTTCTTTTCTAGAAGCTGTTGGTATGGATGCTTTCTCATTCTGCACAATCGCAAGTGATTTGGTTATCTTCTGTCAGGATTTCACTTAGATAATCATCAACGTCTGTTTCGCTAATCGCCGCGTAAACGTTTGACTTATCTTGGGTGGAGGGCATGACCTGTAAAGAATAATATAAGCTCTTTAGCGGGGAATTTAACCATCTAGACATAAATTGTCTGTCAAATTTTACTAGGTCACTCCACCAATTCATGGAGATAGCGTGTGCCTTCTGGGTTTTATCCATCATGACTTGCCATTCACAATTCAACTCAAAGAAAGTATCCCAACCAACATCTTGAGCAATCTCACATTTTGGGTGGTACTTATAAGAATGAACACCAAGAGTTGAGCTGTCTCTGTCAACCTCTCTACTGATAGGTGGAGAAATCTCAGGCGTAGTGGTATAACCCTCCCTATCTACATAGCGATAAGAACAAGTAGCAGTAGGGGCAACAGTAAGAGCCCTAGTCATTTTGTGTTCATCAGCCACTCTTGCTGCTCCCTGCATACCGTGATGAATAGCTAGAGCTATAGAGTCAGCCATAGTAATTTCTGCTGGCCTTACTCCTAAATTTGTACGCCTCATAGCTGCTACAAACTCTTTATAAGTTACGTTCTCAATAGCTAGAAGATTAGATAGACCAAGTACACCTAGTCCTACCTGATTATCTTTCTTACGATAGATGCCAGATCTATTTACCCCTGTTCTTTTGTAAAGTTCACAAAGGAACTCCATAGATTCAACAAAAGCACCAGGAATATCACTAACACTATTAACAATTCCCAAGTTCACGTGACTTAAAAGACAGGTGTCTCTTGATTTAATTAAGATTTCTTGGCACACATTATGAT
>Ga0208158_1000639_pt1 | contig 12044 bp, 18 predicted proteins | sample 8_EtaG_FD_184081 | JGI IMG/M metagenome (GOLD analysis project Ga0208158, IMG submission 184081) | Marine viral communities from the Subarctic Pacific Ocean - 8_ETSP_OMZ_AT15162 metaG (SPAdes) (version 2) | ecosystem: Environmental > Aquatic > Marine > Oceanic | place: Pacific Ocean | collected...
TGTAGCCGCAGCAATTGGTGAAGCAGAAGCTTATGGTAATCCTGAAGCTCAAATGAACGCGCCTGACTTAGGTTTTTTTGGTCTAGGTATGACAATAGATGAGCAAAATTTTTATGATAAAGCAAATTTAAGCAGACAAGATTTTAAAGAACCAAAAGGTTTTTTTGAAACTTTAAAAGATAATCTAAAAGATAATCCTCTTGGTCTTTTATCTCCAACACTTACTATTGGTAAAGCTGCGATTGATTCAATTAATTCTCAAAAAGGTTTTGGCATGGACCCAATGGGTGTAGTAGGTGAAGTTGGTCCTGAAACTGATTTAGACGATGACGATGGTACCGATGCTGGTGGAGACGATATGATTATTAGAAAAAAAATTGCAGCAGTTAAAAAGGTTCCTGTTGAAGAAGTAACAGTAGAAGAAGTTGAAAGAGCTAAAAGACTAACTGCTGCACAGCGAGTAACTGGTACACGACTTGAAGATATACTAGATGATATTTATGGTAGCGGCCAAGGCGCAGGGCTACTAGGCATTACAACAAATAATACAGGAACAGCATAATGGCAACTGAACGTAATCCTTTTGATATGATTCCTGAAGAGGCAACTAATGTTGTTCCTTTGGTAGATCAAGGCGAGGCTGGAGCCAGTATCGAGATTGATCCTGAAGGTGACGGAGTTATTGTAGATTTTTCTGAGGTCACAGAAATGGAAGCAACGGAACAAGTTGCCGAGTGGTATGGTGATTTAACAGAAACACTTGAAGAAGAAGAACTACTTCAAATTGGTAATCAGGTTATAGATAATTTTCAAGCAGATAAGGAGTCCCGTTCTGAATGGGAGTCTATGTTTGAACGTGGGTTTGATTTGCTAGGCTTAAAGCTAGAGCAAGGTTCAGAACCTTTTGAGGGCGCATGTACAGCAGTTCACCCACTACTAATTGAGTCGGCTGTTAAGTTTCAGTCGAAGGCTTCACAAGAACTCTTTCCTGCAAGTGGCCCAGTAAAAGCAAATATTCTAGGCACCGCTACTCCTGAAAAGGAAATGCAAGCTAACCGTGTTCAAAACTTTATGAACTATCAGGTTACTGAACAGATGCCTGAATACTTTGAAGAGTTTGAAAGGATGCTTTTCCATCTACCGTTGATTGGTTCTGCATTTAAAAAGATTTATTATAGTTCTACACTCAAGCGGCCTGTCTCGGAGTTTATTCCGATTGACCAGTTCTATGTGTCTTACTATGCAACTGATCTTCGTAATGCTGATAGATACACACATGTAATCTATCGTAGCCCCGTAGATATTCAAAAAGATATCAATGCAGGAGTTTACCAAGATATTGATCTTCCTACTCCTTCTCAGTCTGGCATTACTTCGTTTGCCGAGAAGATTGATACTATTCTTGGTTTTAATCCTGATTATGATAATGATCCTCAGTATGTTCTACTGGAGCAGCATTGCTTCCTAGACATTGAGGACGAAGGCGAAGCCCTTCCCTATATTGTAACTGTTGAGCAGGATTCTCGACAGGTACTTAGTATTCGTAGAAACTATGAACAAAACGATCCTAACCGCCAGAAGCGGAGTCACTTTGTTCATTACAGGTTCGTTCCAGGATTTGGTTTCTACGGTCTTGGTTTAATCCACTTTCTTGGTAATCTGACAATGAGCGCAACGGCTGCAATGCGGTCCCTTATAGATGCGGGTCAGTTTGCCAATCTTCCAGGTGGGTTCAAAGCCAAGGGTGTCAGGATGGTCGGAGATAATGATCCGATTAGTCCTGGAGAGTTCAAAGAGGTTGAAGCAACAGGTATAGATTTATCAAAGGCTATAGTTCCCCTCCCCTACAAAGAGCCTTCCTCAACTCTATATCAGATGTTACAGTTTGTAGCTTTGACAGGACAAAAGTTTGCAGATAGCACAGAGCAAGTAATTTCTGATGCTGCCTCTTATGGACCCGTTGGCACTACTATGGCGTTACTTGAAGCAAGCAGCAAGTTTTTCTCTGCTATTCATAAGCGCGTACATAAATCACAGAAGGATGAGTTACGGATACTGGCAAGTATTAACTATGATTACTTGCCAAACGAATATCCATATGACGTACCGTTTGAGTCACGCAGTATTTTCCGTGCAGACTTTGATGGTCGCGTAGATATTATTCCAGTATCTGATCCTAACATTCCATCCAATGCCCATCGTATGATGCTGGCAAACATGGCGCTGCAAATGGCGCAGCAGTCACCACCTGGAATGTTTAACCTAGAAGCACTTAACAGAACTATTCTACATGCGGCTAACATGCCTAACCTAGAACAGATACTGCCGCCAAAGATTGAGCCTCAAGCTATGGACCCTGTGTCTGATATTATGGCTGCAACTAAAGGTATCCCTATTGCATCGTTTGCAGGACAGAACCATGATGCACATATTCAAACCAAGATGGCATATTTACAAGACCCTATGAACGGTGCTAATCCTATTATGGGTAGGTTGCGTCCGATACTAGAAGCTAACATTCAAGAACATTCTGTAATGAAGTATCAGGAACAGGTTGCTGGTATGACGCAACAGCTAATGCAACAGGCAGGACCAGAGGCAGCACAGAACCCACAGGTAATTGAAATGATTACCGCGCAAGCCGCACAGCAAGTTCTTAATGCTAATCAGGCTATGGGTATGGCACAGTCTCCAGAGCAACAGTTGGTTGCACTTGAGCAAGCCAAGGTTGAACTTGAGAAACAAAAGATTGATAAAGATACAGCTATTTCAGCGGCTGATATGGAACTTAAAAATAAGAAACTTGAGCTTGAAGAAAACGATCAGATCATTAGCATGTTAAAAACAAATGCTACTGATAACTTCAAGAGAGAAAAAGCTGAACTAGATCGTAACAGTAAACAAGATATCAAAGCTCTTGAAGCCCTCACGCAGTTAGCTATTGAGGGTGAAAAGCAGCAAGGTAAAGAAAAAGAAAATACAGTAAAGGAAATCTTTGATTTTCTTAAACAGTTTCAAGGAGACAAACAATGATGACAAAAGGAAAAGGATATCCTGACCACGTAAAGTGTGATGTTAAGAGCGCGACGGGCGGCTATCCCACACATGTACCAAATTCCAATCCCGATACGTTTGGTGATATGGTAAAAGAGGAATCGTTTGGTGGTCGCACCAATCGTAGTGTTCTTGGTGAGTTCGATGATTTTTCATACAAAGTTCCAGGACCAGCTAAACTAAAGTAATGAATATCTGGGACGAGTTTATTCAAACACTCAACGAAGAAATTAATAAGTTAAGAGTAGCACTTGGTCATGGCAGTGCAGGTAGTTATGCAGAATATACACAGATGGTGGGCAACCTATCTGGACTTGAATGGGCAAGAGACAATTTAACCGATATCGTAAAGAAACGTATATACGACGAAGAAGAGGAGTAAAATGCAACAGGTAAATTTAGGTAATGCCATTAAAAATGATATGTGGATTACAGACCCCATTGAACAACCTGATCCAGATGTGCTACCAGCACTTCCAGGTTTTCATGTTTTAATCCGCCCTGTGTCAGTTAAGTCATTGACGAAAGGCGGTATTATTATTCCAGACTCTACCAAGGATGATATGTCTTATCTAACAACAATTGGTAAAGTTTTAAGCCTTGGTGATATTGCCTACGCGGATAAAGAAAAGTTTCCAACGGGTGCATGGTGTAATGTAGGAGACTACGTTTGCTATGGTAAGCATACAGGAACTAAGTTATTTTACAAAGGTGTAAGACTTATTCTTTTGTTTGATGACCAAATTATGCTTCGTGTAGATGACCCAACTGATCTTGATCCTACATTTAATCTAGGGACAGCATCAGCTTAATTTGTAGATATAACAATACTATGGTATAATATATTTATTTAATCGTTAAATCGTTTGTTTCGTAAACAACGGGAAAGAGAATGTAATGGAAGATAAAGAAGTGTGGAACGATGTAGAAGTTCCGAATGTCGAGACAGAAAGTAAGGTTGAATATGAAATCGAAACTGAAGAAACTATGGAACAAGCTGCTGATTCTGCTCCGTCTCAAGAAGAAGGAAGAGAAGAAGCCAGCCAAAAAGCAAAAGAAGGCGAAGCGCCAAAAGAACTAGAAGGCGTAGAAACCTCTGGCGCTCAAAAACGTATTCGCCAGTTGATTCGTCAGCGTAAAGAACGTGACGAACAAATTCAGTCTCTCATCCAAAAAAATGAGGAACTAGAAACTAACCTCAGAACAAAAAGTTCAGAAGTACAAGAGATTAATAAACTAAGTCTCGATGCTTCTGAAAAGCAGTTGAAAGATAAACTAGAACTAGCACAAGCTGCATACATGGAAGCATTTGAAAACGGTGAAAAGGAAAAGCTCCTTCAAGCTCAGATTATGCTTAACGATGCACAGGGTGATCTAAAAAATGTTTCTAGTGCTAAAAGTAATTATGAGGCGGCTCCTGTAGAGCAGCCCGTACAGCAACAGCAAGTTGCACCAAGACCAACCGCTACTGACCCTAAAGCAGAACAGTGGGCGTCAGAAAACGAATGGTTTGGAAATAACAATGTTATGACCGCTGCCGCACTTGCTATTGATGCTGAACTAAAAAATGAAGGTTACGATCCTAATGACAATGAGTTTTATCAGGAAATCAGTAACCGCATGAAACAGTCCTTCCCTCAACAGTTTGGGGAAGATGTGCAACGTAAGCAGGAAACTTCGTCAAAACCTGCTCAAGTAGTTTCGGGGGGATCGCGTTCACCCTCATCCAGTTCTAAAAAGGTTAAGCTATCTCAAGAAGATATTCGCCTAGCCCAGAAATGGAATATTCCACTTGAAAAGTATGCCGCCGAAAAGCTCAAAGTAAATGGGGCTGACGGTGATTATACTACCATTAAATAGTAGCGCGGAGATATATTATGAACACACGAAATGAAACACGTAGTAGTCAACTTAGAGAGAACAACACTCAGGAAGAAGAATACACCTTTGAAGAGCCTAATGCTTTAGATATTCCAGATCATGTGCAAGCACGATTTGATTCTGAAGGAATGGCTTTACGTTGGATACGCATCTCCATCAAAGGCACAGATGACATCTCAAATGTAGGTAAGAAACTACAAGAGGGATGGGTTTTCGTAACTCCTGACGAAGTTCCTGAAATGTCGATTACATCCTTCGTAAGGGAAGATGGTCGTTACCAAGGCACAGTCTGTCGTGGGGATTTAGCGTTGGCAAAGATGCCAGCAGGAAAGGTAGCGGCTAAACGGAAATTCTATCGGAATAAAGCTAATGATATGATGGATGCAGTAAATGCACAGCTAATGAATAGCTCAGATTCTCGTATGCCAATTTCCAACAATAGTAAAACTACAGTAACAAAAGGACGTAGACCTAATTTTCAGGGCTAACGTCTTTATAACCAAGGAGATGAAACATGTCTACTACTCAAGCATTTCGTGGTTTTATCCCTGCTCGTAAGAAGGGCGGTTCTTACAATAATGAGGCCGTCACTGATATGATTACGCTTACCTCTACAGGTCAGGCGCAATCACCTAGTAACAACATTTTCACAGGCGATCCCGTCGTACTTCCAGGTGCGAACTTTGCGACGATCTCGCCCTTTATTGCTGCTACCCTAAAGCCTTCGGGCGTTTTCATGGGTTGCCAGTATGTTGAAAATGGCGAACAGAAGTTTGCTCGTTACTGGAATGGCGGGATATCTGCTACGGATATTAAATTCTTTGTCATTACTGATCCAGATCAGACCTATTACATTCAGTGTTCTTTGACGCTTTCTGCTGCTGAAGCGGCTATTGTCAAGAACTACAATGTGACGGTCAGTTCTACTGCTAGTTCAGGCAACACGGTAACTGGTCAGTCCAGCTACTACTTGCTTGCTTCTACTGGTGCTGAAACCGAGCTTGCTGCTCGTGTTGTCGGTCGCGCTCAGTTTCCTGACGAAGGTAACAACGATGCCTATCCAATTGTCGAAGTTTGGCTTAACACCCATCGGGATCGTTATGTCACTGCTACGGCTTCAACGGCTTAATTAGGGAGGACTAAATTATGGCTATTAATAGAGCTAGTATTGCAAAAGAACTCCTTCCAGGTTTGAACGCCGTTTTTGGAATGGAGTATGGAGAGGTTAATAACGAACACGAACCTCTTTATGAAATTGAAAACTCTGACCGTGCGTTTGAGGAAGAAGTACTATTCACTGGGTTTGGCTCTGCGCCGACCAAGGGTGAGGGTGCTGCTGTTTCCTATGACGATGCACAGGAAAGTTACACTGCCCGTTATACGGCTGAAACTGTTGCTCTTGCTTTCGCAGTTACGGAAGAAGCAATGGAAGACAACCTGTATGACACGTTTGCCAAGCTTCGTGCGCGCGGTCTCGCTCGTGCGATGGCAAATACCAAGCAGGTCAAGGCGGCTGCGCTTTACAACAATGGTTTCACTGATACCATTGGTGACGGTGCTGCGTTCTTCTCTGCTGCTCATCCTACCATTTCTGATGGTAATCAGTCCAATCTTCTGGGCGCTGCCGATCTTTCGGAAGCTACCCTTGAGACTGCTCTGACCGCTATTCAGAAGATCAAGGATGATCGCGGTATTCTGATTGGTGCGAGTGCGATCTCGCTGCATGTTCCCGTTGATTCGTGGGCCATTGCAGATCGTGTTCTCAGCTCTCCTGGAAATACGCAGACGAGTGCAGCACAGGCAAACCCGAATACGAACGCGATTAACGCGACCCGTCATTTGGGTATGGTTCCTGAAGGCTACTACATCAATCGTCGGTTTACCGACACTGATGCGTGGTTTGTCAAGACGGATGCACCGAACGGCACGAAGATGTTTGTTCGTTCTCCGCTTCAGACGAAGATGGAACCTGACTTCGACACTGGCAACATTCGATTCAAAGCCCGTGAGCGTTATAGCTTCGGTGTTTCGGATTGGCGTGGCTGGTTCGGTAGTGCTGGTTAATTAAGCTAGAAGGGGAGAGTAGCTTAATGCTGCTCTCTCTTTCTACTTTTTTCTAATAAAGGAAATAAATATGGCTACAAATATTAAAGTTGCCCAGAACGTAAGCAGTGATGGTGCCATTATTACAGGGTTTAGGTACGTAGATAGCAACCTTACTGTTGGAGCAAACGGTGGTGGTCCTATTCCTCAGACAACCCGTATTATGGCTATCCATACATATGCTACTCTTGCTGGTGAAATTGTTATTACTGGTTCTAATCAAATTACTAACAAGACTGCAAAGGGTACAGCCATCCGCTACAGAGTGGGTGCAACGGATTCAAATGACCAGTACATTGGAGATATGGGTGTAGGTGTTTATGGCGTACTTAGTGTTGCCAACTCAGGCACTGGCACTATGACTCCTACGATTACTCTATATGTAGGCTAACATGCCTTCTTACGCTTATTTAAAAACCGACATTATCAATACAACTGAAAATGATTCGACAGAGTTTGCGGATCAGATTCCTAAGTTGATTGAAAAAACAGAGCTACGTCTTACTAAAGACTTAGACGATGTTGGTTTAGATGAGTACACTGCTATTACATTTACAGCAGCTAATACTAGTATTGCTCTTAATGATAGAGTACGAATTATTCGTAATGTAAACTATACAACAAGCGTTAGTGTAACTGCTACACCCGCTGCCTCAAAAGTAAATCTACTTCAAAGAACTTATGAGTATGCTACAGACTATTGGCCTGTTGGTACATCTACGGGAACTCCCCGATACTATTCACGTAAAACAAATGGTTCTATTTTTGTAGTACCTACACCTACATCTACCTTGGCAGGTGTAGTACAAACAGCGTCACGACCACTAGCTCTTGCTTCTGCAACAGGTACAAGCGTGACAACTTCTAACTATTATAGTGAATATTGCTATGATGCTTTATTTTATGGTTGCCTTTTAGAAGCAACTATGTATATGAAAGATTGGGCTACTCTCCCAGTTTGGCAACAGCAATATGATACTGCAATTACTGCCCTCCGTAATCAGGCGCGTAGAACTCGGCAAGACGATATGGAAATCGCTGCTAGTCCTGCTGGTGGGCCTAACACAATTATACAGGGGACAAGCTAATGGTCGCAGCAATCGGACGTAAAATAGCAGGTAAGCTTCTAAAACCTAAATCTAAAGTTATACCAATGTCAGAAGTAAGTAAGCGGATGGCAGACAGAAAACCAACAGCAAATAAAGGAACAAAACCTAATGCAGATGCAGCGGGTAAAGCTTTTCTGAAAAACAAACCTCCTGCGGGAAGCGGCGACCAAGGTAAACAAAGAGTTCTTCCAAAAGGCAATAAAGGAACTAGAAAACTTCAGCAGCAGTTTGAAGCACTTACAAAATCTGCACAACGTGCTGAAGTTGCCAAGGGCGCTAACAGTAAGTATGCCAGTGTTTTAAGAAAGCTTGGTAAACTAAAAGATGGTAAAAAAGCTGGCGGTAAAGTAATGTATCGTAAAGAAGGAAAAAAAGTTGGTAGCCCTCTTACAGGCAATCAAAAAAAATTAGATGTAGATAATGACGGCAAAATAACTAAAAAAGATTTTGATACAATAAATGCAAAGCCAAAATCTAAACCTACTCCTCCTAGTGATGGAGGTGCAACAGGGCGTGCCAATCGTACGTCTAAAATGGAAGCTGGTTCTCTTGTAACCATGAATAAGAAAATGGGTGGCGGTAAAGTAATGAAGTATAAAAAAGGCGGCATAGTTTATATGAAAAATGGTGGCGCTGTAGGTTCTAAAGAGGGCGCTAAACTTGTAGCTGCATGTTATGACTGATGGCTACAAGTCGTTCTAGTATTAGACAGCAAGTTACTAAAGGTGGTCGAAAGAAAAAGAAACCGCCGCTTGGTTCTGGTAAACGATTTAAACAAACAGTTTCTAAACTAAAAAAACGTGGGGCTAGAAACCCTAAAGCTTTAGCAGCATACATTGGAAGAAAAAAGTACGGTGCTAAAAAATTTGCTGCAATGGCTGCAAAAGGAAGAAGGAGAAAAAAATGAGAAACAATTATCTAAGAGGACCGCATACTTTATTGAAGTATCCTCCTGACCTTGATGCAATTAATGGTAAGCCTACTGGTCAGGGATTTGGTGCTGCTCGTAAAGGTCCATCTGTTAAGGGTCCAATTCAGGACGCTGTTGTAGATTATTCTGCGGATCAAAAAGTTATTTATACGGAAAAAGCTGGAGAGTAGTTATGGCTATTACAGGTAAGCTATCTGGAATTATTGTAAAAGCTTTAACAAGTAAAGGTAAAAATAGTAGAGCTGCTAATGCTGCTATTGCTAAAGCTGCTAAGTCTAATGATATGTCTGTTGATGCTTTCAAAAAAGAAGCTAAAGCCCAGATTAAAGCAGATGCTAAACCTGTTTCTAAAGAAATTAAAGGACAAAGACCTTCAGATAAAAAACCTGATAAATTTAGTAAATCACAGAGCAGACAAATTGAAAAGCTTGCAGGTGTTTCTCCAGCACAGTTAAAAAAATTATCTCCTACTGAACAACGAAAACTATTAGAAAATAAATCTGAAAGAAAAATACCCGAAGGTAGGCGTACATCTACAACAGATAGTGCTGGTAATAAAGTTGAAGGTGGTGTTAATACATACCTTCTTTCTAAAGCTCAATTAGACCCTGAGTTAAAACAGTATTCAAGGGCGCAGCTTAGACGGCTTATTACAACTGGTCAAGCTAAAATTGTTAGAATGAAAAGCGGTAAAGTTAAAGTTGTTACTACTGGACAGTATGCTCCCCCTAGAGCAGAAATAGCTGAAAAAATGGGCTTAACAGGTCGTGGTAAAATTAGTGAAAAAGAAATTAAAAACCTAACTGCTGGTGAAGGTGGTCAAGGATTTGAAATTCGTAAACGCGGCGGTCGTATTGGCCGTGGCTGTGGTGCTGCTCTTCGAGGCGGCGGGGCTGTAAGGAGAAAATAAATGGCAATGAGTAGAGCAGAAAAAGCAAGAAATAATTTATTAGAAGATATTGCAAAAGAAAGAGGTAAGTCAAACCCTAATAAACGCGTACTTGCCAGATTGCAAAAACAACTTACAAGAATAGGTGGCGCGGATGTTCCAGCTAAAAGTCCTGATGTTCTCAGAGTAGCAGATAGGCCTACAAGTCCTGATGTTCGGAGAGTAGCAAACAGACCAGCTAAAAGTCCTGATGTTCTCAGAGTAGCAGATAGGCTTACAAGTCCTGATGTTCGGAGAGTAGCAGATAGGCCTACAAGTCCTGATGTTCTCAGAGTAGCAGATAGGCTTACAAGTCCTGATGTTCGGAGAGTAGCAGATCGTCCTACAAGTCCTGATGTTTTTATTCCTTCTAAACGATCTACTTCTGGTGCCACACCTAGAGCTAAACCGCCAGTATCAAGACGGCCTACTTCTGGTGCCACACCTAGAGCTAAACCGCCAGTATCAAGACGGCCTACTGCTGGAGGTAATATGATGGGCGGTATTCCTAAAGGCGGTGGCACACTATCTAAAAAAGATATTGATGAATATTCAGAAGCATTTGAATCACCTGATGCTGAAAAAATGTTTAGTCTTGCTGAAAAAAATAGACGTAAAGATATGAACATGCTAGAGCGTGGTTTTGATTCTATTATACAAGCAGGAGAACGTGCATCCGCTGAAAGACGAAGACAAGGTAAAAGTGATTTTGACATGAATGAAGATGTTTATGGTATGAGCAGAGGTGGTCGTCTAAATGGTTCTAGAAAAAATAAACCTAAAGGACGTAAACGTGCTGCACGTAGAGGGTTTGGTGTAGAAACTCGTGGAAGCTGATATAGACAATGTTCCTCACGAAGTGGGGATAAACTGGGATATAGAACGTCCAGTAGAAATTAATTATAAAAATTGGAATGAGTACTGGTCAGCACTTTCTAACTATATGCTAGAAAAATATAAGAACACTTATTGTAGGAAAAAATAATGTCTTTAACTGATTCAGAAAAAAATAAACTAAAACGCTATAAGTTAAGTGGATTAAATAAACCAAAGCGTACACCACAGCATCCTACTAAAAAAGCTGTAGTTGCTGTGCGTGATAAAGGTCGTATTAAAATTATTCGTTTTGGCGATCAGAAAATGGGACATAATTATTCTCCCGAAGCACGTAAGTCTTTTAAGGCTAGACATGGTAAGAACATTGCCAAGGGAAAAACAAGTGGAGCTTTTTGGGCTAATAAAGTTTTTTGGGCTGGACCCAGTGGCTCTAAAAAAAGACCACCTAAATCTCAAAAGCATGTTCGTGGTATAAAGAAAAGAGGTTGATATGAAAAAAGCAGTAGATGCTCCTAAAGGTTTTCACTGGATGAAGTCTGGTAAAGGTTTTAAGCTTATGAAAAATCCTCGTGGTGGATACGCTCCCCATAAGGGTGCTTCTAAAAAAGCAAGCTTTGAAGTTCAAAAGGTACATAAAAAGTGAGGCAAGCATGGAATGGGCAATCGCAACTTTTGGAGGTAAGCTATGCTGTATATTCGCAAGCGGATGTGGCGGCGCAGCTAATGTACTAACAAAACGTAAATGGAATTGGGAAGCAGCTAAAGATATTATTCTAGCTATTCTTGTTGGTTGGATTTCAGCAGAGTTTTTTATTCCTGCTGCTATGGCATACTGGGGTTTTAATGATACTGTTGCAATTGCTTTAGCATTTATTGTTGGCTATTGTGGAATTAGATTACTACCTAAAATTGAAAATGCTTTAATGAATAGAATTAAATAAATGGCTGTAAGAAAAAAACGTAAGGCTAGTACAGCTACAAAACGTGATCCTGCTAAATGGGCTAGGGCAAAAGCTAGAGCTAAAGCTAAGATGGGTGGTAAACATTCTGCTAGAGCTATGCAGCTTGCAGTTAAATATTATAAAGACGCTGGCGGCGGTTACAAAGGTAAAAAGAAAAAAAGTAATAAACTTTCAAAGTGGAGCAAACAAAAATGGCGCACAAAGTCAGGGAAGCCAAGCAGCAAAACGGGAGAAAGGTA
>Ga0208158_1000640_pt1 | contig 12028 bp, 18 predicted proteins | sample 8_EtaG_FD_184081 | JGI IMG/M metagenome (GOLD analysis project Ga0208158, IMG submission 184081) | Marine viral communities from the Subarctic Pacific Ocean - 8_ETSP_OMZ_AT15162 metaG (SPAdes) (version 2) | ecosystem: Environmental > Aquatic > Marine > Oceanic | place: Pacific Ocean | collected...
AAGATCAACAGTATTACCACCTCCATCACCACTAACTCTACATTCAGCATAATATTTTCCAGAACCTTTAGGTCGTAAAGTTGAAACCATCGGATAACCTTTATTTGTTCCATTAGTCCAATGGGTTAAATTACCTTCATATAATACTTGAGAATAACTAGGATTATATGGTCTCATTATGGGTAGATTAAATGTAGGTGTATCATTGCGTTGGTCAGATGTTGTTAAATTACTAGATGCAAAATCATTTGTGTTTCCACTAGTATCGTCTCCGAGTGCTGAATCTGTACCAAACTGTAATCTAAAACCATTAGTACCATAAGTAATACCAGTCAATGTCTTAGGTATCCATCTGCCAGTTGAGGTATCAGTTAAGCCAAAGGTTGATGGTGTTAGTGCTGTGCCATCTACTATGTTAACTTCTGCAAAATAATAACCAGCATTTTCTGAACCCGAACTACCATAATCACCACCCAAGTTCATCGGGTTAGAAGTGTTGTTTACTTCAAATTGAAAATCTTGGGAAGGGTATGTTTCTGTTGAAAAACTTGTTATTTGATCTCCATCAATATACATTTTTATTCTATTTGCTGCGGTTGCTTGAGTTGTATCAGCTGCTATTAAGAGGTGATACCATTTCGAAGTATCCTCAAATGTTCTATTAGTAATTAAATTATAGTATGAAGAAGTAGCATCTGTAAATTTGATAGTGTTATCGGTATGAAAATATAAAAAATCACCTGAAGTTCCTCCAGAAGGTGATGTTGTTAAAATTAAATTTCTTGCACTTCCAAGATTTGCTCTTTTTATCCAAACACTAAATGTCCACGTTTTTCTATTTCCAGCACTACTCGGTGTTCTTGCCAATCTTGGGTTATCAGTTCTATTAAACATACAACTTTTAGCAATCGTTCCATTGTCTGTAAAAGGTACGAACTTACCGACTCGTTGTCCTTGTCCATTCCCAGAATAAATTATTGGAAAGAAATGTTCTTCGCCATTTGGTATTGTTGGTGTTGCCATATTAATCAGCTCCTAAATTCTTTGAACACAAAGCAAGATATCCACTTGGTACACTATATTTAAAATTACCTATTTCATTTGCATCACTATTTCCACCCGCACTTATTTGCCCATTAAAAGTAGAATCTTGTCCAAAATTAAAAGTTACTAATGCAACTGCATCATTGGCTAATACACTTTTTGGTAGCCATACTGTTCCATCTGTAAGGTCTTGAGTAGGTGATGTAGAGTCAAAATCAACTGAACCATAAGCACTTCCATTTGTTGTTAATGTAAATGTATTATTGTCAAAATCAGTAGCAACCCCAACAACAACACTTGCTTGAAATTCTGTTAATCCTGTACCTGTACTTTCATTATAACCCCATTGCCAAACTGAATATGCACTTGTTGTATGTCGTTGATTAATACCAAAATCTCTCCAACCACTACCACTAGTTGTAGCAGTTTGAGCATTTTCTGCATCTATCCAACCAAGTCCTAATGCCTCTACTGCTGGATATGTTGTAGTATAAAGTTCATAATACCATTTTCCAGATTTTACCCCCATAGTTCCATGTGCGAATCCATTTGTGTTGCCACTTGGTTTTGATATAGAAGAAAGATTTACACCACTAACACCTCTAATAGTTACTCCACTATCATAAGAAAGTTTGCTTACTGGATTCATTACACAAAAATTATTTGTAGGTGTGTCAAAAACTTGGTCATGAGTAGCAAGATTAACAGTTGTGTAGTCGTTCCCTTGCCCTGATTCATCATCTCCTAAATCTGAAGCATCTCTGCCATCAATATGAAAACCATTAGTACCAAATGTTAGACCACTAACATCTTTGGGAACCCAAATCCCATTACTATTTGTTTCTCCAAAGCTAGATGGGTCAGCTGCAGTTCCATCAAGCATGACAATATCTGTCATATAGCCACTAAAAACTCTATCTGAACCAGTATTATGACAACCTATGGCATTTTCATAAGAAGAACTATTTATATGTGTGTCGTAATTTTGTGTTGGATATGTCGCAGTAGCAAAAGAAGTTACTCTTTCACCATTTACATAAATTTTAATTCTGTCACTAGAATTTGCATTTGTCGTATCAGCTACAAGCACAACATGATACCAAGCTGATGGGTCTCTAAAATGAGCATTTGTTTCAAATCGTAATGTTTGTGAACTACTAGCATATCCTTGAACAAAAAGGTCATCACTATTAAATTCAACTGCAAAAAAATTTGTCGTGTTTGCAGTTCTTGTTCCAAACAATCCATAATTACCTAATTCACCTCTTTTTACCCACATACTTAAAGTCCAAGTTCTTTGATTTCCACTAGAACTAGGGGTTCTTTTCATATAGGCTGTATCATTATTATTAAACCTAATTGACTGATCGATTGTATAGCCAGTTGTGCCAGCAGAGTTTGAGGCTCCCCCTAATACATTATTTTGAAATACCATTTAACCCTCTTGTATTATTACTTAACATCTAATGATGCCTGCATATGCACACTAGAGCTCGATAACACAATATAGTCAATTCGATCGACGGCTGAAGCTGAAGTAGTTAAAGTTGGTGCAGTTCCTCCTACAAACTTATAAGCACTGTTATAAGACAATGTTCTACTTCCAGTACCGTCTTGTCGAATAAAGAAGCTTCCTGTCTGTCCAGATTGAACATTTGTTGGAGCACCAAGATTTCTACTACCACCTAATCGAACATCAAAGTTTTGACCAGTGTTGAAATTTACTGAGATAGTTGATGCATCAGTTAATGAAACAATGTCGGCAATAGCTGACTTCGTAATTCTAAATTGTTTGCCTTTTGAATCTACGGCACTTACAGATATAGCTGTTGTTGCAAATAGTTTATTTGTATCTGTAATTGAACTTGTAATACTTGTTGCTGTCATACGAGTTGCAACTACTGCTGTAGCCGAGACCGTACCACCTACTGTGATTGGACCAACAGATCCACCTTCTGTAGATAATGCACTTACACCAACTGGGTCTATAGCATTCTGTACATTTGTACCATCACAATAAATAAACTTAGAACCACCACGAGGTGCAATAACATTGGTTGTTGTTGCAGCTGTTTTTAATTTAACTGTATATGTACCACCTGTTGTTTGGTTATCAACAGCATATAATTTTTCGACACTTGGTATTACGATTGTAGAGTTTGACCCAAGTGTTCCTTCAATTCTTAATACGGCATTACGTGCCTGATCAACAGCACCATTATTTGTTGTTAGAGTTGTTGTTGCTCCTGTTGTACTGACGACAACTACACCACCAACGGCTTCGTCCACCATATCAATTACTTGTTGGTTAAGACGATCACCCCAGGTGTTTGCGTTTTCTCCATCAGCTTGTTTCTCTAATCTTAATCTTGTTGTGTAGTTACTAGACATATTTAATTACTTCCTTTTACTAATGTATTATCGCCTCCGGCGGGCGATGCATTGTTTCTCATATCATCCTGTCTCGTTCTTCTGGCTTCGTTTAATAAGTCAGTAAAGGCACGTTGATACTCTTGTTCCCATACCTGTGCAGCTGTATAGTTTTTCATAAACATACAAGCTTCCTTCATACTAGCATAGAACAACCCGTTAGAACAATATTGCGTAAAGAAATTCTCTTGATGTACAGACGTGGCAGCAGTCGGTTGAACGATGTACGACATCTCACAGTCATACGCAGAAACAGGGGTTGGAGCCACTAATAATTTATCGAACCCAAAGTTAGCATAATACTTAGGAACTCCTGTGCTAGTTCGTTGTGGCCAATAGTCATTTAAATATTCATCTGTCTTTTGTAAAAGATTAATTCGTGTTCCATCTGTTTTAAGAATATTTAAATTTTTAATGATTAATGTACTACTAGGTTTCGTTAAGAAAGGATCACCAATAGTTAAGTTTGATGTTGCATATTGTACAACACCATAAGAGTCTATCTCTCTTATTAACCGAGCTTCTGCTCTTTCAATAAAGAATGGAATATCGGTTAGGAATTCTGTACTTGTGTCTTCACTTGTTGTTTTAATTCTATCAACTAATTGATTATATGTTATGCTCATGTTCTTTTTGCCTTCCAAACTTCAGAAGTACCACCAAAAATTTTAGGTGTCCATATACCTCTAACTCTGGTTCTAATCCTCATACTAACACCGGTGATAACTAAGTTACCATCACCATTAACAGAAGGAGTTACTACATTAAAACTTGGTATTGGTAAAAATGTTAATGCTCCACCCATACCACTATGTTCACTACAATAGTAGTATAACTCAGTAGGTCCTGAATTAACAACAAAGATTGAAGTATAAGCACCACTATTTCCAGGGGTACCTTCTGTTGCAACATTTGTTGTAAATGGAGATCCACCACTATGTGTACCATTATTAGTTAAACTAAGACGTAAAGGATGACCACTGTTTGAACTATCTGATTGATCGAAGACATATAATGTACGACCTTTAACGAGGTTTAAGCCGTATTGTAATTTACCATCAATATAAAATTTACTACCACTTACGGTAACTTTAAATGTTTTAGCTGGGTAGTAAACAACTTCAGCTCCAGCTTGGGGGCTTGCAGTTCCTAATGCTCCTGTTAATGAAACACCAGTTGCAATTGCATAAGGACCTGTTGATGCAAATGCTTCTCTAAGAGTAAGACTTGTAGATATACCAGTTGGTTTAATTGCAGAACCAACGGTTATAGTTGCTGACCTTAGTGAGATACCAATAGGAATTCTAGTTGGGTTAACTTGTTTAACAACAGCAACCGATACATTTCTTAAACCTAATGTTGTTGCAATGCCAGTTACATTTAATGAAGAATCAACGGCAATACTTACTGATCGTAAGTTTGCTGTTAAACTATTACCCGCAACAGAATGAGCACCATCAACCGATATAAGTACAGACCTTACAGTCGATGCTAAAGCTCCGGCTCTGGATACCGAGATAGACTGATTGACAGTATTCTCGTTCCAAGCTCCTGTATTATAGGCATTTCTGCCATATCCACTAGTAATCATAGTCATAAATTTGACCTATTGATTACGACAGTGTGATAATAGCAGTAGCAGCAGCGGCAGCTGGGAATGAAATAGTAAATGTACCATTAGTAGATACTTTATCAGACCCAAAGTTTAAGACAGCAACAGCTTTATTACTGTTGGATGCATTATAAATTAAAGCTCCTCTAACTGAAAATGTTGTACTTGTAAAAGACTTATCTGTAAAATCTACAATTGCCGTACCACCAGCAACAGATGTTCCACCTAATGAAATTGTTGCTCCAGCTAATGCTCCACCACCTTTTGCATAACTACCACTTGAAGCCACCTCGTTAATAGATGTATAAGCAGCAGTACCAGCAGATAAAGATGCAGCACTTGTATATAAAGCAATCTTTAATGTATCAGTTCTAAGATTATGTCCTTCCTGTAACACTTGAGATTTAAAAGAGTTGCAGACAGCTTGTGTAATTGCCATAGTTTAGTTCCCTCGTTTTGTAAATGTTGAATCGTCAGGAGACCAGCCTGCATCACCGGTTGTTGCCAACACGACTGGCGGACGGGCATCCTTTAAATTTTCATTGTCATCGATTCTCGGAGTTTTGTTTTGTGGATGATCGATAATATTATATCGACCGTCCGACTCCGGTGCACCGACAACTAATCCAGTTGGTTCTTTTACTCGTTGAGAGTAAAGGTACCGAAAACTAGATCGGTCGCAGATAAAATATGCATATTTACCTTTAGCCATAACCTAGATTATAACCTAAATGAAGGCTTAATCAAAAGACTTGCACGTTCTTTATCTGCATACATTGCTGACGTTAGTTCTTCTTCATACATTTGTTTCAGAATACTAGTTCGTTCAGCAGTGATTCCTGGTCTCTTCATAGCCATTTTATAAGCAAGACCCGTAGAAAGACAAGGAAGGAATCTAAAAGGAATGTCAAAGTCCTGATTAGATTTGTTTACATCCTCAACTCTATTAAAACTAAAATAAGATAAGATTGGTGTACCACTTGCTGTTGTAGCATCGGGTGTTGGCCAGAGATATAACTGAGCCGCATCTCTTAATCTATTGATTGCATATTGAGTCGGTCTTCCTGTCTGAGTTTTATTTGTAATTCTTTGGTAAGCTTCAATTGTAATTCTACTTAAAGCTAAATCGGTTTGGGTTGAACCATTAATTGTACGATGAACAATTTCCGTAATGTCAATTAATGATGTCGGTAGTGTATAACTTGATGTTCCATTAGTTATATCTAATGTTGCCGCAGCTTGTTTCCATAACAATATACCACGATTCATCCAGTCAATGAGTAAGAGATTAAGAGTTCTTCTGGCTTCTAGTGGCTCAAACCCTAGAGTCTGTTCGCCACCAAGCATAGACATGGCTTCATCAACTACATCAGCTACGTCTAAATTAAAAGATGTTGTACCAGAAGTTCCCATGTTTATCTATCGTCGTAGTCTTTACCAAAGGATGCATGTACAGATCCACCTGTATAGTATTTATTTTTAGTTCTGCCACCAGTTTTCATACCAAAAGGTCTACCGTATTGGTCACCAATTGCCCAATCATTCTTTTTTTTAACTTGTTTTGGTTTTTTAACTTTTGGTTTTTTCTTTGGAGCAACTGGTGTCTGACTACCCATTCCACCTAGAAAAGCTTGGTTAGCTTTACCTAAACCTTTACCCGCGAGTATCTGTTTTTCTTTTAAAACTTTACGGTTAGTCATAGTTTTAGAATCGGTAGGTCTATTACTCTTTACTGTTTTAGTTTTTGTTGTTGTTTTCTTTTTCTTTTTACTAGAAATTCCCTTCCAGTCGGTATCCGTAGGTCTAGTACTACCTAACTTACCTCTAACTGTTTTTCTGTTTTGTATCATTACCATTTTATAATCTCCCTGCTAAATACATTAGCTCTAGTATTAATAATATCGTTGCGCCTGAAACAGCCAGAGTAATAATAATTATATTTTTAATCCGACGTTTTTTTGCAGCTAGTTCCTGAAGAGCTTTCTTTCGTCTAACTCTTTCAGTTCCAATCTCTTTTTGTAGTCTTTCCCACTGTCCAGGAGAACCAAACAACATAAATAGTTCTCGCATCTCATCACGGATACGGTTGGCTTCCTCTTTACGAAAGTGAGCATCGATTGCAGTTTGCTCAGTTCCCGTTAACTTACCTAGTATACCACCCTTGTTTTCGGCAGCAAAGGACAAATCAGCCTCGGCTTTTGCTAATTTTGTAATTGGGGATACTAGTGTATGTAGTTCCCTTCCTGTCTTTACAGCTGACGAAATGGCAGAGCTGGCAGTCTTTAATGCTGCGAATGCTGTTAATGGATCAATCATAATATCTGATTAAACTTTCTTTTTGTTACTGCGTTTCCTCTTCTTCTTATTTTGCCTTCTCTGTTCACTCAACGCAATAGCAACAGCTTGTTTTTTATTAGTAACTTTTTTACCACTACTACTTTTAAGTTTTCGTTTTTTAAATTCACTCATAACAATTTGAGTTTTTGTATTGGCTCTGTTAATAGCCATGCCTAGACACCAATTAAAATTCTAGCTACCACGGACGTGATGCCAGATTGCATAGCTATGGTTGCACAAACGGCTCCCATTACTAACCATTTAACTTGAAAAATGGATTTCTTAACGCAACTCATATCCGTCTTTAGTTCAGATACATCTTCACGTAATTGTTGTTCTCGTTCTATATGACGAGTCAACTCAAGTTTAAGTTCAGTTAGTTCTTTAGGAGACATAACTTTAAAATATTAAACACCAAGCTACCATTGCAGCAAGGGCAATAATGTACCAATGACGGTTACAACTTTTGCAATTCATTTTGTTTTTGATATTTTCCCATATCATAGAAATATTAAACATACTTCCTCCATATATTAATTTGTTATTATTATTAACCAGTAAAAATTGTTCCAGCTACACTTGTTGGTACCGTAACATGCAAGTTTGTGAAGTATCTAATTCCAGCATCTTCAAGATATGTATCGTTTGATCCACCTGAATTTAATTCAAATTTTAAAACTTGTGTACCAGTATCACCCGCTGAAACATAATCATCGTGAAAAACAACACTCTTAACTGCTGTAGAATGACTTGTAAAATTATAACCTCTTATACGACCTGCGTTACTATCAATCGTTGTAGTTGCTGAAACGAAATGTGATGTAAGATTAGTTGCCATATTAATTATTCCTTATTTAAATTAAAACAAAAGGGGTCATTACTGACCCCCTTTATTATTCCTATTTCTAGGATGATCCAGCAGAACCGTAATAAGCTCTCCAGTCACTCCAGCCAAAGCTATATCTTTCTCTCGCTTTGAATCTCAAGTTACCAGTGTCAAAATCAGGTTCCATCTTCGTCGCTAAAGGTGCTCTTACGAACATTTTAGTTCCGTTAGGTACATCCGTTTTAAAGAAATATGCATTACCATCAGTAAACCTATGGTTAACAAAGTAACCCTTAGGTAGCATACCCATTGAACGAACGGCATTAACGTCATTAACATTCGTTACACCATCTTTGTTAGTAGGTCCAGACCCACCAGCAGCCCAACCATAATGAGATGTGGTTGTTGATAATGTACTTGCCAAGATCTTTTCAGCAGTAAACTGAAGATCAGGCGGAATGTGCAATGACTCTGCACGTGTACCAGTTAAGATGTTTCTGTCATCTTTTGTTTGTTGGATAGCAATCAAGGCATTTTCAACAGTAACCTCTGATAAATCAGAAGCCGCTAGTTTATTGTCTTGAGAACCACCAGTTATTATTGGATGACTGTCTGAGAAGAGTGGTTGTCCATCTCCACCAGGATATGATGTGCTGAAACCATTGTTAAACACATTAGCAGCTTTTACTTGTTTAGTAGAAGCCATAGCTCTTGCAAGACCTCTTGCACGTACTTTAGCAAAAGTATCATACAAGTTATCTTCCATAGCTTCCTCAGTTACTGCGAAAGCTAAAGCTACTGTGTCGTGTGTGTAACGGCTGGTATACGATTCTGTAGCAGAATCATATTGTACAGCTGCACCTTCTGATTTAGTTGGCGCTTCACCAAAACCGGTGAAAAGCACTTCTTCTTCAAAAGCTCTATCTGAATTTTCAATTTCAAAACAAGCTTTATGTTCGTCATCTATTGATCCATACTCCATACCGAAGACTGCGTTTAGTCCAGGAAGGAGCTGTTTAGCAATATTACCTCTATTTATAGCCATAATATATTCCCTCCTATGCTAAGTTAGCAATAGAAACCACGGAACCAAGTCCATAATGATCTCTATGTTGATTAAGTTTTACCTCGAACTTTGGAAATCGATCGGTTGCAGCTTCACCAGGTAGTGTAGACCTTCTAAGCACTCTTAATGCTTTTGTAGCCTCATCTCCTGCTCCACCTTTCATGCCAAAACCTGACATACCAGTGACGTTTGAACCTGCTCCTAATGTAACATCAAAGTTTAAACCGATTTGAGTGTCTGCGACAGTCGCATCTGCTTGAACCATAAATGTTGCATTCGGATCATCGAGTACCAATGCTGTTGGAGTATCTTCCGCAGATGATGTGTCAGCTGGGAAGTAGTTTGACCAAGTTGGTTGCTTAGTAGTCGAATCGACCCACTTAGCACCCATAAAAACTCCAGCCACTAGGTCCGTTGTTGCAGATACTTTTTGAAGCTTACCGCTGACAATCTTTACCAAGTCACCTTGGAAAATATTTTCATCGGAGCCATTCGCCACAGAATATTCGTTCATTCCGCTTGAATTGTATGCACCACCACGCATCCTAGAAGGTTGGAGTCCATTCAAAGTTTTAGATGTTGCCATCTTTTCCTCCTTCAATAGTTAAGTGTTTACGTTAAATTGTAAACCAACACCCTCTACTTATCAAAGTGTGTAGGTCTACCCGTGGTAACTTTTGAACGACTATTGTTTGAAATAGGCATACGAGGATCATTCTTGCTCATAAGCTGTCGATTGATAGCATCGGTTTGGTTTTGTGTAAACTCATCTATATGTTGTTTATAGTTTTCGTTATTCTCAATAGTGTTTGCAGCTAATGCTACATCACCACGAATCACAAGCTTACCAAGGCTACCTATCTCCTGGTTTTGGAAACCAGCACTCATTTCAGGAACATCTTCAGGTCGGACAAAATCCCAACCTTCATATTGTTTCGTCTGAACATTCTGATCATCATACTGACCTTTAATAGAAATACGAATCCATCTGAGAACAAGTCCTCTTGAATGGTATCGTGCCGCTACGTCTTTCGGTACTTTTAACCAATTCTGTTTTTCATAGACACCTCTTTGTTTAGAAGAAGTGTTTTGCGATGTACGACTCGCAGCTTTTACGTCAGTCTTTTTTACATTTGGTATAGTAGTCATATCAATTATTACCTTTCATTATCCACGTTATGCATTAACAATAGTGTAGTCATCACCGGCCTTCTCGACCTTGGCTTTTTCTTTAGCATACACTTCAAGTGGTACATTCATTTTTTTAGCAAGACGGACATCTTCTTGTGATAGTCTTATCTTACCTTTAGATGACGCTGAAGTACGTGACTTTCCAGCGACCACTTGCGCAGGTTTACTTATTGGTTCACCCTGCTGACCAAATTTATGAGGCATTTCTTTTTTTAGCCTTTTACTTATCTCATCATAGAACTCTTTACTCTCTGGATCAAAGCCCTCTTGTAAAATATCTTCGTTAATTACATGAGCCGCCTGAGTTAGTATTCTGTCTTTATTAAACCATTCACTATTATCAGAGATCCAATCTCGTGCTTGTTTACTTAGCTTTGGTGCCTGAGGTTGCGCTTGTGGTTGTTGCGCTGTTTGTTCCGTAGCTTCTGGTTGTACTGGTTCTTTCTTTGCCTGATCTTCCATATAAAATCTTTTGGCATCGATCATTCTTATTTCTGTCGTTGCATCGGCAATGGCTTTTTGAGCCTCAAGTAATCTATCTTTATCACCAGAGTCATATGCATCTTTATAATTTTGTTCGGCAAGTTTTAACTTTTCTTTAAGCTGTCCTTCAAAGTTAATTAAACTTGCAACTTCAGTTTCTTGTACTTTTTTAGTACTGTTTTGTAACTGTGCTTGTAGATCTGTTATCTGTTGTTGCTGTGCTTCAAGTTGATCTTCTTTGTCTTTTCTTTGTTTAATAAGTTGTCTTATTCTTTTCTCAGCACCAGCAGTATTAATACCGTCTAGTTCTTGAGGGTCAGTATCTTTTGATTCTGTTGCCTTTTCTTCTGTAGTTTCAACCTTAGCTTCAACTTCTACTTTTTGTTTAGGTTTAGGCTCTTCAGCTTCGGCTTCAACTTCGTAAGCTTTTTCTGATTCTTCTGATTGGGGATTTGAAACGTCTATAGTTTGGTAGCCGTCGTCTTGTGTTTTATTTTCTTCACTCATTTATTTCTCCGTAGTTACGAGTTACGATTACGTTAATAATCAGATTATACATTATTACTTAGCTATATCCAAATTCGGATCTAAGTCCGCTGGGTCGGGTACAACCATTAAAATTTGATCGTCAAATAATAGAACCATTCTAATTCCTTTATAAAAGAATTTATCACCTTGGTATTTACCATAGACAACATAGTCTCCAGGTTTGCACCAAGCCCCTCCTTTAAATCTATCTCTGTCAGCATATGCTAGTTCACCAACTTTTATTACACGACCGACCGTTGTTAAGTATTGCGCATCATCTTTAAATTTACTAGGTAATAAAATACCACCTTTAGTTTTTTCTCGGATAGCTACTGGTCTAATCAATACATGATAACCAGGTATATTTGGTAATACATCTGGATCTGGAGATTCCTTGTTCGTTATCCATTCATCATTACTTGCCGCCGCCGTCGCTACTCCTGCTGCTTTAACCATTAGTCCTCACTTTCATTTTCATTATACATTTTATTTTCGGCTAATTTTAGTTCTT
>Ga0208158_1000641_pt1 | contig 12025 bp, 18 predicted proteins | sample 8_EtaG_FD_184081 | JGI IMG/M metagenome (GOLD analysis project Ga0208158, IMG submission 184081) | Marine viral communities from the Subarctic Pacific Ocean - 8_ETSP_OMZ_AT15162 metaG (SPAdes) (version 2) | ecosystem: Environmental > Aquatic > Marine > Oceanic | place: Pacific Ocean | collected...
TTGCTATATCATCAGCAACTGTGCCAATATTTGAGATAACTCCGGAAGCATTTAGGTTTGATATATTCGTATTAGCTGCCGCAACAGTGTTTACATTACTTATAGACCCAGCTACTGTACCTATATCTGTGGCATCACCTGCAACCGCATTTATATTTGTAGTATTACCAGCTACAGAAGTTACGTTACTAGCGATGCCAGCTACTGTGGTTACGTTTGCTTGTATTCCACTTACAGTATTGATATGTCCTTGCTCAGTAGTTGTTGGAGTAAGTATTCGCCACGTAGTATTACCTAAATCATAAACTAACATTCTATTGTCAGATGTATTGAAGTACAAAGCACCATCAAGTAGTGTTGCTCCATCGTTATCAACTGTTGGATTGCTGCTTTTTGCGCCTAAATATCTATCATCGAAGCTATCATAACTAGCAGCAGCTGCAGTAGCACTAGCCGCTGCTTTAATTGCATGGTGTTTTGCTGAATAGTTTGTACCATCTACAGTATTATCTTCAGCTTCAGTAGCCCATTCCTTTGCTGCGCCTCCTCCAGCAGTATCTGTTACTCCTGTTCCTCCAACACTCCATGCTTTAGAGCTGAAGTCTGACCCAGTAATAGCTCCATTTACTTTTGTTGCGTAATTAGTCGCTGTAGTAGCACTTGTAGTAGCTGATGAGGCACTTGAAAGCGCAGAGTTTGCCTGTGTTGTAGCACTTGTGGCCTGTGTAGAAGCTGTTGAAGCGGAAGCTGCCGCGTTTGTGGCAGAAGTTGCCGCGTTTGTTTCGCTTGTTGCTGCGTTAGTCGCGCTTGTAGAAGCTTCGCTAGCTTTCGTTGTCGCTGTTGTAGCTCCAGAAGACGCAGTTGTCGCGCTACTAGATGCGCTAGTTGCACTAGACGCGGCTGCAGTTGCTGATGACGCAGCTTCTGTAGCTTTGGTCGTTGCTGTGGTCGCCTGTGTAGTAGCTGTAGCCGCTTGAGTTGTCGCAGTTGTTGCAGAGTTTTGAGCACTTAAAACGTCTGCTGCTACTAAGTCGGGAATCCCGTCAATTTTTGTGTCTGTGAATAATCCACCGTTAGCCGCATTATCTGTAGCACCAGTAAATTGGCCAGGTCTAGCTGCTGTTGTCATATCAATCCTCTCCCGTTAAAATTGATTTGTATATTACCACCTGATGCGTTACGTTTAGCATCTTCATCGTTCAATTGTGCAATCTCATCTACAAACATTTTTTCGTATTTTAGAGCTTGTTCATCGTCTTGGACAAAGGCAAACACTTGAGCTAACGCTCCGTATAATAGTATCCTTTCATTTTCATCTCGTAACCAATTAGGAACATCTGTACCTACATAGTTAGCTGTGTTAGTATTCGAAAAAGTCAAAGTTGTATTATTAGTTAATGTTTGAGCTGCTGAAATTGTAATACTACTTTGGTTAGATGCGTTTGATACAGTTGGTACTCCAGTAATTCCTGTTCCTGATATTTGCATTCCATTAATAATAGTTCCTGAATGCCCATCAAGAGGGATTGTTGTTGTACTAGAAGGACTACCGTTTACAAGAGCTGTTACTTTTCCTGTATCTGCAGTTTCCGCTTTAGTTAATGTTTCATAAGATGTTGTTGTATTGCCATTAACAAAATATAAAGCAGTTGTTCCACCTGTTGTAGTAAGAAATCCTGCATTATAGTTAAGATTAGTTACAGCGTATTTTGCGTTTAATCCTGGTAATCTTCTATAATATAATAGTTCAATAGAGTTAGCAGGATTACCTAATGTATTTTCTCCAAAACCTGGAGAAAGAATTAATATATTTTTCTCTCTTGTAAAATAATTATTTCCAGTATATTTTTCTGCGCCAGGATCATTGAAAGTTCTTACATCTACTTTTTCGTTCCATACTCTAGTTGGTAAACCTGAAGAGTCTAGTTCCTTTACTTGTATAATCTCTATCAAGTCAAAAGGAACTTTTATTTCTGTCCTACTTTGATGATGAGCACTAGCTCCAACAGTTCCTGAATCCAATAATGTTTTTTCATATACTGCAACATTTTCTAGTGGAGGTACTCTTAAAGTTCTATATGCTTTGTCTGCTGCGTATTTTAAAGCATCTTGAATTATAGCATCACTTACAACTTCTTCATCTCTATTAGACCAACTACGAACTAATGCTGTTAGCTGAGTATATGTTAAAGCCATTATATTCTCCTATGTGTTAATCAATAGATCAGGATATTCAAGCTTTAATATAACTTTTAACTTTTTCATATTGTTAGAATCTTGAGAAAACAAAGGATCATGAAGATCTATGTGATGATCTTCTTTTATTTTTATAGCAACTATATCTGGTATAGTAGCCATCTTACGATATCCTTTATATTTTGTTCTTCCAAAATAACTCTGCTTGTCTCTTTCCTCTTTTGCATGATCTTTGTATTGTTGAATATTTTGAGTAGCTTGCCATTGTCCTGATTCTAAATCAAAGCCTGCTTTAATAGATTGCTTAGGTGCAACTGTAGCACTTGAAAAATTAAATTCCATTTGTTTAGGCATAATTACTCCTATGTAGCAGGTTCTGTAATGGCAATGAATCTACCAGTCTTACCAATATAACCTAGTAAATCTCCAGCTGTTGCTGCTGCCGGGTTATCACTTAATCCAGGATTTGGTTCAGCACCTGCTGATTCAGTAACAGTCATAAGTGATAGATGAGTTAATTTATAACCACCACTTGTTGCTGCGCCTATTCTGTATACACACTTTTCTACTGGATATATATTTCCGTTTGCTGCTTTAATAACGTACATTTTCCCTCCGTTATTTCTTTATTTTTATTGGTTTATTTTTTGCAGATTTACATCCCTTAGCTCTGGCCATAGTTAATCTCCAATAAGTTAAAAAATAAGGGAGGATCGTTAGACCCTCCCTTAAAAATGTCTTAGTTAAGACCGTAAATAGCACCGCAACCTTTTGGATTACGTACTTCGAGTGTGCACTCTTCAACCATCATTCCAACAGTTGAGTCACCCTTCTGGCCTACGTCCACCTCTTGTAGAGATCGTAGATAGGCAGTTGAGAACCACATTGGATCATAGATATATGCTGCAAAGTCAGCCATATCTGGAATTCCATTACCACTAAATTTAGTAGATGCATGACCATCACCTAAGATAGCAGCATGGTTATTAGTTAGTCCCATAATGTAGTTAGGCACAACCATAATGTCACCAAAGTCAGACATGTATACGTCAACAGACTGACGAAGTTTTCCGTCAGAATCCATGTTACGTCTCACGCCTGTATCACTAACCATTAGGTCAGAGAAGTCTCGACGCAATTTAGGTGAAAGCATAACTTTAGAAGCTTTACCACCTTCCTCATAGATCTTTTGCATAACAGCATCAATGTCTGTTAAAGCAAGAGAACCTCTTGTTGGAGCAGTAGTACCAGCATTGATGCTACCTCTAGGAATAGCAGTACCTTCATTATCAGTACCTGCACCTGTGGTAGCTGCAGATGGAGCTTCCCATTGACCTACATAGTTACATGTAGATGCACTGTTAACGAATGATGAATATCCGCCAGCTGAACGTGAGTTAGCGTTCTGAGAACCAACAGCGTTAGAAACGTTGTGAGCATGAATCATATCAAATTCAACGTCACGTCGAAGTTCAGTACCACGCTTTTTAAGTTGATACGCATATTCGTCAGCTACACCAGCCTGATCAACAGCTCGTCTAGTTCCTGACACAGCAATAGTTTTACCATTGATCTGTGTGTAGTTACCTAGTCTGGTTCTGTGAGGACCAGTGACAGCGAATTTAGCACCAGTAGCAGGTGTTGCGCCTGTACCACCACTACCATCATCAGTAGGAGCAATCCAGTCAGTACCTTCACCGATACGTGAATTTCCAGGAGCCTCTAATGCGTCTGTTTGCCATTCATGATAAATAGCAGTCGCTTTAGATTTCCCGATCGAAGATGTAAAAGGAGTTTCGTCCCTTGTAATCATCGATATAAAGTTAGCAAGGTCCTCTCTTTCCGAGACGTCCTTGTTTGTAGCACGCGCAGGACCTGCTGGTCCTCCTGTTCCGCGTACACCAAGTGTATTAGCCATAAGTATTACCTCCCAAGGCTTGAGTTAATATTAAATATTACCCAGAGATCTTTCAGCCATAGACCTTAAAAAATCTTTTTCATCACCTGAACTACCTTTACCACTTAACACTTTAGAGCGCAGTACGGTTTTAGCATCTTTTTTCTGTTTTGAAACAGTTTCAGCTTTTCGTACTGGAGCTTTTTTAGCTGGAGCAGCTTTGCGCTTTACAGCACCTTGCTTTACCCCTTGCTTGAGTATTCGATAATCGTCTACAAATTTTACAATTACAGGATCAGTTATAGTATTTAATACTTCTTCATTTATCCCTTCTGATAAAGCAAAGTCTCTAATAAGAGAAGCCCTTTCTTGACCATAGTCAGGTATAAGTGTAGAAATGTTTTCATTAAAGCTTTGGATTTGTGCGTTCCATGCTTTCTGATTCTGCACATTAACTTGCTGTTGTAGGTTTTCTGTGAGTTGTTCACGACCTCTTCTTGCTTGCCAATATTGCTTTTGTACTTGTTCACGCTGATCTTTTAACTCACTCATTTTAAAAGAGTCATTCTCTTTACGTGCTTCGGTAATTGATTTTTCAACTTCATGATATTGATTAGCTAAGTTCTTTTCACTTGAATAAAGTACAGCTAAACTAGCTTCAGACATTTGTCCTAACTCTTTAAACTTATTTTGATACTCGTCTTCAAGCTGCTTCCTAGCATCTCCAAGTTCACGACCCTTTTTAGAAAGAGATTGTTCAGTAGAGTAACCTTTAATAAGATCACTAAAAGATACCTCGGCTTCTGTACCATCAATTTTGACGGCAACCTTAGCATCTAAGTCTAGTTCTTCTTGAGAATAAACTTCAGAATTTTGGGTAGCGGCTTCTTCAGCGGCATCCTCACCTGTGGTCTCTTCACTTTCAGATTGGACTTCTTCTTCAACGTCTTCACTAACAGCTTCCTCAGATTCTTGGGTCTCAACTTCCTCTGTTTCAGCCGGATCTAACTCAGGCACTTGCTCTTCGGGTAGAGATTTTTCGTCGTTCGGAATAAAATCCGAATTACGAACAATGTCAGCCAGCAACTGATCTGCGGTTTGATCTACATTAGCTTGGGATTCATCCATTTGGGTAGAGTCCACTCTTGCTTCTGTATTACTATCCATTAGCTACCTCCATTTTTGGGGTTGGCTTTGAATTCTTTAATTCCTTTTTATAAAAATCCTTTAAAGTATGTAAGCTAACAAGCAAACTACAATTTAGTTTAGTTTTACCTGCAGATCTCATTGAATCATACTCTAAAGTATTAATCATTGTCTCTATATTTTCCAACAAATCTTTGTGGTTAATTTCCCTCACCATCATCCTCCTTCATTAGTGGTACATTTTTTCCGTAAGTTTCGAAAGCAATCATCTTTTCTTTGACACTACCTAGTGCCATAGCAGATGCATATAAAAACTCTCGAGACTTAGTTTCATGAGGCTCGGTTTTTAACCATTGTAGAAAATAGTCTACTAATATGTCACCATATACTTCAGTGAAAAATCCATCCCGTTCCTTAGCTGCAAAAACTCCTTTAACGTGAGATTGCCTTGCTATTTCTTCAGGATGGATTTTATGATTTCCATATGACTTAGTATTTCCTAGCCTCTTCTCAGCTGCGTTCTTATACTTATCCATCTTAGTCCTTTAGTTAATCGTAATCTTCCTAGGTTTCTTTTCCTCTGGAAGTATTTTCTCTAGTTTAATAGATAATAAACCATTAATTAGCTCTGCGTCTTTTACAACAACATCTTCCGCTAATGTGAACTTCTTATTAAACTTTCTATAAGAAATTCCTCTATATACGTTATCATCATTTTGTTTATTTTCTTTAGCAGACTTAACTGACAATACACCATCAGCAACACTAATGTCTATTTCAGTTTTATCAAAACCCGCTAAAGCCATTTCAATTTTAAAACTTTCAGCACTTTCCTTTATAATGTTATATGGTGGATAGGTATCTGTATTAGTAGTTTGGTTTAATCTTTCTACTAGTCTATCAAACCCGATAGCATAAGGTGTGTGTAAATTAAAAAAATCGATAATATCTGAATGTCTCATTTGTTTCTCCTCTTTAAGCAAGAATTATAGCGACGTCCCATTAGGCAACGTCTAAGTTAAATTTAAGCGATTAGTGTATTATATACTAGTTCACCGCTTTGTGCACAGGTACCGTGAGTAGTTTTTAAACTCGTTAATGTTTGTGCGCCATCGTTAAGACCTGTTACTATTAAATAATCTTTAGGTCCACAACTAAGGCCTGTTTGTACATCTGTTCCTGCGGTAGCCACATTAAATGTGATAGCTCCATCACTGTGATTAGTAACCATAATGCTTCCAGCGGCTGAGCCGGCAGCAGTAGTTACAGTTCCTGATTGAGCGGCGCCAACACCTGTAGCACTAATTGTTACTGTTCCCATTAGGGTTTCCTCCTAAAATTTGTTTTGCCATCATTAATATTTCGTTATAAGAAGGATGTTGTGGCATTTGAGTTCCTTCTTTAGCAGCTTTAATACTTAACTCTGCCCATTCTTGGAAATGTTTATCTATAGATACAGCTAGTTGTCTAGCATTATCATCTCCGGTATTTTTAGCTTGTGCTGCAGTATAAGCTACGTTAGCTTCTGCTAAAGCTACATCTGCCTGTTCTTTCTTATTAGCTGTTTCTCTTTGTGCTTGCGCAGCTTCAGATTGTGATTTAATAGCTTCTTCAGCTTTTTGTCTAAACTCATCTGTATTATAGTCTTCTAAGAAATCATTACTATCTAAATTCATAGCTTCTATTAGTTTTGTAGCTAATACGGCTGGTGCTTCTGGTTTTATAACCATACCAGCACCTTGGCTATTTAAAGCTGGAAGAACTTCTGCGCCTATAACTTTAAGTTTAGTTAACTTAGTGTTATTACTGTTTTCTCCTATATCAAGAAGAATTTCAACATCCATCTTAGATGGTAGTGCGTTCATGTCTACTGTTTTTTGAATACCATTCATACTATATGAAATCTTTCGCTGCATATTTTTATGCATTGTTTGGTAGACTCCAGCGATTAACCGCTTAAATCCAGTTTCAGCAAAGCGTCGCGCAATATGTTGGATGCGCTTCTGAGCGGCTGATTGGACAGCGGAAAACTTTTGTTCCGAATTTCCTGAAACATATAATGTATCGTTAAGACCCTGTACAGTTTTGCTCATACCTGTAGCTTGTTCTTTTATAGTTTGCAAGTGATCTAATAAAGGAACTGTACCTGTTGAAATAGTTTCAGGAGGTAATGTACTAACAGCTTGAGCTGGATTACCATTTGTAGGTATTATCTGCTTTGGCTTCATATTTTGTAAAGCAGAAAAATCTACTATATTAGGATCAGCTAACTTTGGTGCATAATTAGTAAGATAAGTATTTTCTACAAATCCTCTTAATATTGCTGTAGAAGCTAATGTAGAGCTTCTAGTGAAGTCAGCCATAGATAATCCATAGAATTCATGAGGTATATCTATTGGAACTATTGAAGCTAGAGGTATCTCTTCCACATCATTCTCTTGAATAATATGAGTACCGATAGTCATAACATGCTTTAACTCAGCAATGCCATCACCATCTCTATCTACTCTAATCCAGCACTCAGTAACATTAACACTTATATTAGCTTCTAATGACATATCGTCAGTAGATCCTACAGAACTTTGCCAATACTCTTGACCTGTAACTGTCTTTCTAGCAGCTACATCTTCAGAGTATTTTGTAGAACCTAACCAAGCAGTATCATGTATATCATCAAAATTTATATCATCAGAGATATCAGGATAGTATTTTCTTATCTCTGATCTAGAGATTTGTGTTTGTATTCCTACGAATTGTGCGTCTTCTATAGCTGTTGCATCTCTTGAGATTCTAAAATTTTCAGGAGGAACTAACTCTAATTTTACTTTTGACTTGTCTATTCTTTTTCTTATTCTTACATTAGTATAAACTAACTCTACTTCATTTTCATTAGGATCATCAGTTAATATTGGTTTATTTTCAAAGTTTAATTCACCAACGATCTCTACATCTTCATCAGACAAAAGCTCATCAAGTTTTACTTGTGATATTTCTTCATAATCTTCAAAGACATAATCAAAATCTTCTATATAATCCCATCTACATACAGAGTTTTTCCATAGTAGAGAAGATTTAATCCATTGGGATATTAATTCCCATCCATTGTTCTTTCTAAACATACAGTAATTAACTATATCACTTGCATCTTTAGCTGACTTAAAAGCTCCTGGACTATCGTCATAAGGAACAAATCTAGCTAACCTATGGTTAGACAGAAATAAATCAGAAAGAATCGCAGTGTATGCTTCAATTACTTCTGTTGTGGAAGTATCAACAATAGTAGATACTCCTTGTGGTGACAAATGATCTGCGGCTACGCCTGCATATTCATAAGTTGCTTTCAGTCTTTCTCTTGCAAGATCCGCACTATTTAAAAAATCACCAGTACTACTTTGAACACCTTGCTCTATAAGATTTATAAGTTGTTCGTCTGTAACTGCCTCTTTATAACCATGAGAACTAGCCATTAATATTTACCTCCTATAGAAGAATATATCTTAGCTGCTTTTTCTAAGTCAACAGAAGAATACTCTGTAGGTTTAGGTAGTTTTCGTTCTATCTCACTTTTTGTTGTACGCTTCTTTTTTGGTTTTGGTTCAACCAACTTTTGAATATATCTCGACATGATCCGCTCCTGGGTTCAATCATTCATTTGTTTAGTATATAAGTTCGAAATGTGGACCATCAATAAATGGTCGTCTTCCTTCAGATCTTCTAAGATCTATATATTTATTCATTGCATCTTCTGCTGTTCCTTCGTATGATCGAATATCTCCTTCAGACCAGGCAGCTCCCCATTTAACGGCAACTCCAAATTCTTCAGCTCCAGCTTTCATAGCATCAGCAATATCGTCATATACATTTAATTCCCAACAGGCAGACCCATTTACATACGCCATAAGATCTACAGCATGAGAACAACCTGAGTCTTCTTGAATGAGGTGTTTAGAATTCATTGTTTGAGATCTACCAGAATCGTATAGTTCTTTCTGTTCTTCAAGAGTTCTAACTCCAAATGTAACTCCAAAGTCTACTTTAGTAACAGTTATAGCATGTTCAACTACAGATATTAAATCTGGATGTACGCCTTCTAGTTTACTTAAAGATCTTTGTGATAAAGAAAAAGCCATAATATCTCCTCTACTTAGTCGTTTAATGTCTTTTTATAATCTAAAGACGTAGTTTTTATTCTATCCCATAAATCCATTTCACGTGAACCCGCAGCATTTAATAAATACTTTAACACATCCATCGATATATGGTGTGCTTGTAGTTCAGATACTAGAATTTTTGATTCATCAGTATCAGGCAAGGAATAAAACTTTCCGTCAAGTTCTACTCTCATTATTTGCTCCTATTTGACATCCATGCGGATGTTCCCATGTAAGCACCAACTATACCTGCTGCAGATATATAGAATAAATTAGATATATCTGATAAAGCTTCTACCCTCTCTAATGGTATTATAGGTAAAAACATAAGGAAAGTAAAAGCTCCCATAGCTATAAGACTTCCCGTTGCCATACGTCTCTGCGCTCTCTGTTTTCGTAAGTCATGTTCCATACTTTTAATTTCTTTCACATGTTTAAGTTCTTCATCAGTAACTACTCCATCGCCATCTTCGTCGTATTCATTATATACACTATCGTTTTGTAGCGATTTCTTAGTCATAATAGTTACCTCAATTTAAGTTTTTAGGTTCTACACCAAACGGAATATCTAATTCATCTAATGCTTCTCTCAATTGTTCGTCTGTTAAATCTGCTGTTTGAGTTACCTGAGTAATATCTTGTCTCTGTAACTTAGGCGCTTCAAACTCAGCAAGAACAGTAGCTAGTCTAGTAGCTTCATCCATATCTTCAATAGCTAAAGCTTTTGTCATAGCAATCTTGAGTACGTCTAGAGCCGCAGGTGCGTCTTCTTTAACTTCATCTCTTAAAGCTTTCCAATCGTTAATGCTTAACTTCAACGCTTCTCTAGCTTCTTTGTTAGCTTTACGAGCTATTACAGAGTTACGTTGGCCGACGCGCGCACCTTCTTTAGTGAAGGGGCGTAAGTTATTTAGTGAGTTTGGATGCACCTTTCCGTCTCTACTCATGTCTTAATCCTTTTTTCCTGAAAGATATTCAACATCATCTGAGCTACCTACTGAACAATCACAAGTAGCACAGCAGTTCTTATTTAATATTGCACATCCTATTCTTTTAAAATACTGTCTTATATTTTTAATCATGCCTATCTAGCTCCTTTTGAATAAACCTAATTTCAGTTTCTAAAATGCTTATACGTCTTAAGATAGCATTACTGTCTCCAATGCCTACAGCTAAATGATTACCTAATGCTTTTACATCTGAATCAATATTAGTTATATTGTTGGCATTATGGTCAACATCTCTTTTTAAATTAACTGATTCTTCAATAGCTACAGTACTGCTTAGCTCTGCTACCTTAGAGTCTAAAGTTTTTATAGTCGCGTCTGTTTGAGCCACATACCATACAGCTGCGCATATTTGAGCTGCTAAAGTTACAGCAAGTCCTATAGATATCTTCAAGTCCATTTGTTCACCTATCGTGTTCGCTGAATACTTGTCTCCGGATGTCAGATCTATATAATCCCATATCTTTTAACATATAATCAGGCATTGATTGTAATGTTACATAGGCCGCTCTACGTTTTTGATAGTCTAATAATTATTCCACATTTTATAAAAGTATTTTTTCATTTATTTTTTTATATTCCAAATATCACATAATAGTTTAATATATTTCTTAAGCTCTTTATCTGTCATATTTAAAAGGACCACGTCACAGAGGCTACTAAATCTTCTCTATTCCAGTCAGTATCGATTCCTGTATTTAATTCTAAAACGATATTAGATGCAGCACTAACTGCTATTCCAACGTCTATTCCTTGATATACATCTGAGTTATCACTAAAACTAAGTTCAGTTAGATCAAAATCTGCATCGACAGTTAAGTCCATGAATGATACAGGAACAGTAACCCCGGATTCCATCGTTAACGCTGTTGTAGTGGTATCTACATTATATTGTGCTTTTATTGAATTGTCTAACGATATACCGTTACTTAATTCCCACGCAGCTACTGGATAGCAAGAAGCGCACATAAAAAGTAGGGTCAAAAAATATTTTTTCATGTAAGTGTCCTGTATTATAAAGTGTAAAATTTTAAATTCTCTATTAGGGGACAGTTCCTGTAGTTAAGTGCTTCCACGATATAGGAAATTTATTTATACAATGTTTTCCTAATTCTTTAGCAACGTCTCTACATTCCTCTTGAGCATCTTCTTTACTTCTTAAGTTATATACTCTCGAAAAAGCAAACAAAGATCCTGACCAATACCAGCTCGTCATCATTGCTTGTGGCAGTACTAAACGTGCTTGCTCAGGACATACACCTAAACTTAATAACTGATTATATGTCCACTTACTGGTGTTCATGACTCTATCATATTCATCTACAAACATAGGACCAGACCCTGTAGAAGGATTTATATCTATTATTTCTTTAGAACTTCCCTGCTTTTTATTTATAGGTTTTCCTCTAAATTCTTTAGGTTTAAAAAATACAGGATCTTCGTCTACATATCTTCTGCTAACCTCGTTCCATACTAAACCTACCTGATGCTTACCTAATTGACGAGCAACAAAGATCGGAGCTGTTATTCTGAATTGCAAAAACGTGTGGGCAAAAGGACTCCAGTGTTCATGCTCAGCTAAGTACTCAATAAGCTTTTTGTCTCTCGGTCTTAGTACTCTCTTAAAG
>Ga0208158_1000642_pt1 | contig 12022 bp, 10 predicted proteins | sample 8_EtaG_FD_184081 | JGI IMG/M metagenome (GOLD analysis project Ga0208158, IMG submission 184081) | Marine viral communities from the Subarctic Pacific Ocean - 8_ETSP_OMZ_AT15162 metaG (SPAdes) (version 2) | ecosystem: Environmental > Aquatic > Marine > Oceanic | place: Pacific Ocean | collected...
TAACAACAGCATTAACGATTAGTACGTCTGCTATTGCAATTGTTAAAACAGTTCAAGCAGTTCATGATACAGCCAGTAATGTAGATACTCATGTAGTTTTAAAAAAAGCAGGTGGTTCAGATATTAAAATTGCATATGAAGAACTTAATAAAGAAACATCTAATATGTTAAAAGGACCCTTAAACATGGAAGGCGGAGATGTTTTAAAACTACAAGCAGGTACAGCAAACGAGATCACTGGACAAATAAGTTATCTTTTGATAGATAGATCACAAGAAAATGGATAAAGATAAACTAGAACATACTCACGATAATGGTATTACTCATTCTCATGAAGGTGGAGATGTTTCACACACTCATGATGATATACCAAAAATAGATTGTGTAACTACAACAACATACAGAAATACCAAGACAGGAGAAGTATCTAAAGAGAAAGTAGAAGGACCTGATATTGTACAAGATGTTACAGTTCAAATTACTAACAAAGGTCTTGAAGTATTTCAGAAAGTAATGAATCAAAGTAATGACAACAAAAAAACTTAATATTTTATCGATAGATTGTGATTGGATAACAAATTTAAAACAACAAGAAGAACTATTAAGTTTTATAATACCTTTAATTTACGATCACACAAATATAAAAATAGCATACTCTCATAAAGATATATATCCATTATTTGTTCATGGTTATGATGAATATAATTTAATAAATATAGACCATCATCATGACTTTCATTACGGTAAAAATTTAGATGTTTTAAATGAAGGAAATTGGCTATTTCATTTATCAAATGTATTTAAAGAAAAAATTAACTATACATGGATATCTAATCCAAATTCTTCTCACATAAATCTTGGAGATCTTAAAAATTTAAAATCTTTTAATTTTGATAACAATATTAATTATATAAAACAAAAAAAATTTGATGTAATATTTATATGTTGTAGTCCTGATTATGCTACCACTCCTGAAGTTATTACTTCATATAAAATTATAGAAAGAATATTAAATGACAAACCAAAACCCTAGAGGCGGAACAGAATTACAATTTGAATATTTAAGAAAGCATGTAGAACCTAGCTTACTTAATCAAGTAGAAATTTGTACATCAGTTCCAGGTAAAGTACCTTTACATCCAACTAAGCTAAATATTCTTTGGCAAAAAAATTCTTGGGATCAACCTAATTTACAACCCTGGTTCAGTGATAAATCAAATCATGATAAATATGATTGGTATATATTTAATTCTAATTGGAACTTTGAACAGTTTACAAAAAGATTTGATTTACCTAGAGAGAAATGTGCAGTCATTAAAAATGGTATTGAAGAAGTACAACCGGTTATAACACAATATAAAAAAGGTGATCCTATAAAAATAATACATCACTGTACACCTTGGAGAGGTTTATCTGTATTGTTAGGTGCAATGCAATTAGTTAAGAATCCATTAATTAGTTTAGATGTTTATTCTTCTTGTGAAGTATATGGAAAAGATTTTGCTGAAGCTAATGATGAATCATATAAAGCTTTATATGAACAAGCAAGACAACTACCTAATGTAAATTATATTGGCTACAAGCCAAATGAATATATTAAAGAAAATTTAAAAGATTATAGAATGTTTGTATACCCAAGTATTTGGGAAGAAACATCTTGTATCTCATTATTAGAATCTATGTCAGCAGGTCTATACTGTATTACGACCAACTTTGGTGCGCTATACGAAACAGGTGCAGAGTTTCCAATGTATGTACCTTACTCAAATGATTATAAAAGTTTAGCTAGAAAGTTTGCTGCAGCTATAGAAGCTTCGGCAGATATGCTTCATGATTCAGGCATCCAGGATCATTTAAAGATGCAACAAAATTATGTAAATAGATTTTATGATTGGGGAGCAAAAGGACAAGCATGGACAAGATTTTTGAGAGGAGCACTAAATGCAAAATAATGAACCCATATGGTTTTCTGAAAAAAAGAAAACAACTGCTAATGAAGATACTTACCAAACAGAAAAAATAGAACAGGTAAACTCAAACGTTAGAACTATTAACATAGGAGATATTTTAGATAAACCAAAAGCAAAGATAATGGTTTGTACTCCTTGTCATAGTGAAGTGTCTATGCATTACACTCAAGCTGTATTAAAGTTTCAATTAGACTGTATGCAACAAGGTATACTAGTTAGTTTTACATTACTTAAATCATCATTGGTTACACAAGGTAGAAACTTATGTGTAGCAGAATTTTTAAATCATAAAGACCATTATGATTATTTATTGTTTATAGACTCAGATATAGATTTTAATTCTAAAACTATATACAAAATGATAGGTGCAGATAAAGATGTTATCTCTTGTCCATATCCAATGAAAACATTTGATACAGATAAAATGTGGAGAAAGATAAAAGAAACCAATATGGTTAAAACTCCTGATGATGTATTAAAAGCAGGTCATGTATTTCCTATTAAGATTAAAGAAAATGAAATGACTATGGAAAATGGAGTTATTAAAGTAACTCATGCTCCTACAGGATGTATGCTAATTAAAAGAAAAGTTATTGAAGATATGATTAAACATCATCCAGAACTAGAGATATATCAACCTACTGTTATTAATGGTAAAGAAGTTAAAAAAGAAAACTTTTACAATTTATTTGATACATTACATGATGTAGAAACTAAGAGATATTTTGGTGAAGATTTTGGTTTTTGTCAAAGATGGACAGATATGGGAGGAGAAATACATATCTATGCTATGGATTACATAACTCACGTTGGAGATCATCAATACTGTGGTCGATTCTTTGATCTATTAGAACAAGCAAAATCTGTTGACGATAGCGAAAAAATCAAATAAAGTATTATATTTACAGGATTCTATGCCTGCTCAACAGTATAAATATATTTAAATTATGGCAATATCACGAGGATTACAACCAAGACAATTATACGGCTTAGGAAGCCTAGTTAAATCAGTTACTAAAGGAATTAAAGGCGCTGTTAAAGGTGTAGCTAAAGCAGCTAAGTCTCCTTTAGGTTTAGCAGCTATTGCTTCTTTTGTTCCTTTTGGAGGACAAACTTTATTACAAAGAGGTATGGGTTTTTTAGGTAGTAAAGGTTTACCTAGTTTTACAGGAGTAAAAGATTTTTTTAAAGGTGATGCAAGTTTAGGTAAAACTGCAGCTATGTTTGCAGGAGGTAGTTTATTAGGTGGACTAGCTTCAGCAGTAGAAAGTGGTGATGAAGAAGCAGTTGCAGCAACTAGAGATGTTAATGCTCTAAGAAGTTATTTAGAAAAAGGATATAGAAATTTAAACTATTCAGAAGATGAGATTCCTGCATTAGTAGAATCAGATGTTGCTGAGTATTCAGCAGGTCAAGGTGGATATGCTAATGGTGGTAGAATAGGTTATGCAGGTGGAACAGAGTTTGAAGAATATCTAAAAGGTAGAGAAGAATTTAATAAGAAACAAAATGCTGAACAACTTTATAAAGAGTTTTTAGAAAATAAACGTAGACAGAAAGTAGCTGAACAGAAAACAATGGCAGCTAATGGTGGTAGAATAGGTTATGCTTTTGGAAATAAACCAGAACAAAACGCTATAGAAGCAGCCGGCATCATGAATCTACCATTAAATCAAAACCCTGCAGGGGTTACAGAATTAGATCTTAGAGAAACAGGTGGATTTATTCCTCCAGTTGGTGTAAAAGAAAAGGCAGATGACATCCCTGCGATGTTAGCAAACAATGAATTCGTATTTACAGCTGATGCTGTAAGAGGAATGGGTGACGGAAACGTTAATAAAGGTGCACAACGTATGTACGATATGATGAAAAAATTAGAAAAAGGTGGAAGAGTATAATGGCTGAAACGATTACACAAATAAATCAACCACCGGAGTTTATAGAAGCTGCCGGTAAAACTTATTTAACAGATTTACAAAAAGCAGTTGGTCAATTTAAAGGCGCTGACTTATCTCAAGTTATGGGTCAACAGTTTGTTGCTGGTCAAGATCCTTTACAAGCTCAAGCTCAAACAACAGCACTTGCAGGTATAGGTGGTTATCAACCTTTTCTTCAAGCAGCTCAAGCTTCAAGTGGACCTACTGGCTATCAAGCTTTTATGTCTCCATATCAACAAGATATAATTGATACAACTTTACAACAGTTTGATGTACAAGCACAAAAAGGAATACCCGCATTAGCAGCACAAGCTATTAATGCTGGTGCATTTGGTGGTGGTCGTGAAGGTGTACAAAGAGCAGAGTATCAACAAGCTTCAGATAGAAACAGAGCAGCATTACAAGCACAATTATTACAACAAGGTTTTGGTCAAGCTCAACAATTAGCTCAACAAAATATTGCTAATCAATTAAATTTAGGTCAAGCACAACAAGGTTTCTTAGGTCAAGATGTTGGAGCTTTATCTACATTAGGTGGCATTAACCAAGCTCAACAACAGCAACAGTTAAGCGCTCAACAACAATTATTACAAGCACAATTAAATCAACCATTAACAGCAGCTCAACAATATGGTTCTGGTATTGCTAGTTTAATTTCTGGATACCCTGGAGGAACTTCTCAAACAGTTCAACCAACATCAGGACCAAGTAATGTTCAAACAGGTATAAGTGCCGGTGCTACACTAGCAGGTTTGTATAGAGCGTTTAGACCACCAACAGTTTAATATGAGCAAAATATTTAGAAGACCAATGTTTAGAAAAGGCGGTAATGTCGGAGATGGCATTATGACCGGTATTGTAGATAGAACTAATCATGCTGAAGATCCTTTTGTAGGTGGAACAGATCAATATTCATTTAACACTCCATACCAAGGAAGAACTATACCTAGTCTAAAAGATTTAACTGCAGAAAGCACAGAAGCTTTATTAGAAGCAGCTGGAGATAGAGGTGGATTTGATCCATTAACAAGTTTCTTATTATCATATGGACCATCAGCAGCTGTAGAAGATAGAGGTGGTGGAACTATTGCTAATTTAATTGCAGCAACAGAAAAACCGGTTCAAGCTTTACTTAAAGAAAAAGCAGATGAAGATAAATTTCAAAGAGGTATTAGAGTTGACGCAACAGGTGCATCTATAGCTCAAAGAAATCAAATGATTGCTACAGAAGCAGATCAAAAATTTAAATCAGATATGGCAAAAGCAAAAGCAGTGTTAGATAGAGATTTAAGTAAAGCAGAACAAGAAGCTTTATTATTTAGATCAAGAGAAGAACAAAAAGAATTAATGAAGCGTTTAGATAGAGAAATTGAAGGTAGAAAAGATATTGAGAGAATTAAACAAGAAAATCAAGAAGTAAAAAGATCTCCAGAATATCTAGTTCAACTAGAATTAGATATGAAAGAGTTTGATGGTCAACCTACTGTAGCAAAAAGAGCAACAGATTTTAAATTTAATGATGCAGATGATTTAAGAAATAAAGTAGGACAAGGTAGAGTAAAAGGAAATGGTGTATTAAGTTTTAATATTAATGATCCTGCAGAAGCAAAAGCTAATAGAAAAATTATTGAAGAATTAAATGGAACATATGTTTATGATCCATATGCAGGTAATTATAAAAAAATTATATATGAAGATGGAAAAATAGGACAGCCTATAGAATATGCTACTATAGAATCTATTAACCTAGGGGGAGTTGAAGGAACAGGAACTGATACTAAAGTAATAGAAGAACCATCTGTAGGTTTATTTGGACAAGAAACAAAACCAGATGTAATTACTCCAGTAGTAAAGAAAAAAATAAAAGATTTAAGAGAAAATCAAAAAGACGCATTCGATATAGGATTGTAGGTTAAATGGCTGAAGAATTTAAACCAATGTTCCCTGCGGAAGAGAGCAATGAAGTTTCTTGGTATACTTCAGGTTTATCAGGTATAGCATCAGGTATTATAAAAGTTCCAGAAGGTGTATTTTCATTAGGCGCAGAATTAATTGATTTAGGTTTTGATACCAATACAGCAGCAGATGTTGAAATATTTTTTGATAAATTAAATCCATTTGAAGAAATAGCAGAACAAAAAGGTATAGGTAAACTAACAGAAGCATTAACTTCAATTGGAATTCCAGGTACTGCAGGTTTTAAATTAGGAAGTAAGTTAGCTACTAATTATTTTAAAAAGAAAAAATTAGGTAAATCATTTAGCTCAGGAGATAAAAAAGTAGTTAAAGGTGCAGAGAAAGCATTTAAATTAAATGAAAAAGAAGGTGCACAAAGATTTGCTGTAGGAGCACTTGGTGGAGCTGCAGGTGAATTTTTTGTTGCAGATGTAGAGAAAATAGGAACTTTTGGTGATTTGTTTGATAGAGGTCCTACTCAATTAGATACAGATGAATTAGAAGGAAGAGAAGATGCTACTAGAAAATTAATGAACAGATTAAAATTTAGTAGTGAGTCTTTATTATTTACACCTGTAGTAGCTGCTGCAGGTAAAAGTGCTAAAGCTTTAGCACAAAAAGGAAAAGAACTTGCCTATAGTAATAATAGATTTGAAAGATATTTAAATAAATTTGCAGAAGCATTTACACCTGAAGGACCTTTAACAAAAGCTTTATTTGGTTCTCAAAAAGTTATGGAAGGATTTAGATCTGCAGATATGAATAAAGCAACTGAATTAGTAAAAAGATTAGATAGAACTATTCAAAAAGCATTTCCAGAAATGCAAAAAGTTTTAGATAGAACTTTAAGTAGTAAAGAAAAAGAAACTTTTTATAAAGAAATTAATGATTTAATATTAAGTGATGATTTAACTAAAGTTGTTAATCCACAAAAAGTAGATTTATTTGCAAAATCTTTAAAAGACAAAGGTGTTAGTGATGAGGTATTAGGTCAACTTTTTAATACAGTAGATGATGCAAGATCTACTTTTAAAAATTTAATTGATACAACTAATAAATATAATGCACCAGAATTAAAAGCTATTTTACAAGATAGAATAAAATCATCTGTAAAAAATACATATAAAATATTTGAAGATGCTCCTTTTCTAGGAATTTTTGGTAGATATAAACCTACTGAAGAAGTAAAAGAAGGAGCTACTAAACTTTTTCAAAGACAGTTAGCTGAAACTAGAGGAACCGCTGATATTAAACCTTTCTATCAAGAAGCAAGAAATATTGTAGATAAAATTTTAGAGGATGCAGTTAAGACTAGAAAATCTAGTAAAGGATTAGTAGATCCATCTTATATTAAAAAAACATTAGAAGGTTTTGGTAAAGATGAAAAATTTATAAAAAATATAATTGATGAAACTAAAGGACCTGCAGTAGAAATAAGAAAACTTTTAGGAGAAATGAAAGATCCTAGATATTCTGTATTTAATGCAGTAACACAATTATCTGGTATGGCTAGAAATAGTGCTATGTTAAAACAAATGATTGATGAAAATGATTTAATTCAATCTCAAGGAGGAGTAGGAAGTTTTTGGAAAACAGCAGAAGAAGCAAGAGCTGCTACTAATGGTGTTGTAGAAATTATAGAAATAGGTAAAAAAGATAAATTAAAAGATTTAGCTACATTTAAAGCAGGTCAAATAGCAAATCCATTAGTTGGTAGATTTACTACAAAGCCCATTGCTGATGCATTAGAACAAGCAAATAATTTAACCGAAGGTTATTTTACCGCTGCAGTTAGAGGTAAAGAAGGTGCAACTGCTGCTGAAAAAGGTGCAAGTTTTTTATATAGAAATTTATTATTATTTCCAAAAGCAGCATCACAGTTAGCTAAAACAGTGTTTTCTATACCTACACACTTACGTAATATTATTAGTGCCGGTGCATTTGCATCAGCAAATGGAATTTTATTTCAAGGTTTTAGAAATCCTAAAATGTTAGGAGATGCATTTAGAAGAGGTTGGGAAATATCTGGTGTAGGTAATTTAAAAAATACTAGATATAAAAGTGTAGAATTTGAAGATGCATACAGAGAATTATTAGAATTAGGTGTGGTAAACTCACAAGTTCAAATAGGAGACCTTAGAGCTTTGATGAAAGATATTAATTTTGGAGATAAGATAGCTGATCTAGATGCTGTATTAAATCCAATGCTTTCTAAATTAAAAAAAGTTCCTGAATACTTACAGGGTAAGTATACAGCTGAAGATGATTTTTGGAAAATTACAAACTATTTTGTTGAAATGAGTAGAAGAGAAAATGCTTATAAAAAAGCAGGTATTAATAAAACTGCAAGAGAATTAAAAGAAGAAGCAGCAGCTATTGTTAGAAACACTGTTCCTAATTACGCTTATGTTGGAGACGTTGTAAGAACTGCAAGATTATTACCAGTTGGTAACTTTATGTCTTTTCCATCTGAAATGATTAGATCAACAGTTAATATTGGCCAACAAGCAATTAAAGAATTAAAACATATTCCGGGTCCAGGTGAAGTAGTTAGAGGAAGTAATATATCTCCAATGGTTTATATAGAAGGAAAAGGTTTAGTTAAAAATAATAATCCAATGTATAGCATTGGTGCTACTAGAGCTGCTGGTATGGCATTTACCTTAAATGCAGTTCCGGCTATGGTTGTAGAAGGTTCAAAAGCTTTATACAATGTTACAGAAGATGAGATACAAGCTTTAAGACAATTTGTTCCTGAATGGTCAAGAAATTCTACATTAGTTCCAATTAGAGATGAAAATACAGGTGAATTAAAATACATAGATTTTAGTCACAGTAATGCATATGATTTAATAGGTAGACCATTTAGAGTTTTAGCTAATGAAGTTATGAATGCTACAAAAGATGGTGATACTATTTTAAAAGGATTTATCACAGGAGCTGATGAAGCAATTACAGAAATGGCTGCACCATTTATTGATGAATCTATCTGGACTCAAGCTGCAGCAGATGTAGATTTATTTCCATTACTACCTGGAAGAGGTGGTAGAACTAGAGATGGTAGACTTTTATATACAGATCAAACACCTTTAGGTGATAGAGTATCTATTAAGTTTAGACATTTAATGGAAGCTCTTGCTCCATCATATAGACAATACATAAGAATAGGTCAGGCAGCTACACAGACTCCAACTAAATCAGGAAAAATATTAGACTTAGATGATCAAATAGCTGGATTAATAGGATTTAGACCTATAACCGTAGATCCATTAAAATCAATGGGATTTAAAATTGCTGAATATAATACAGGAATTAGAAATGCCAGAAGAGAATTTACTGGTGGTGCATTTGGATTATTAAGAGGAGGACCTATTAAAGCTAATGATATTATTTCAAGATTTTATGAATCAAATAAAGCAAGATTTAATGTTCAAAAAGAAATGCATAAAAATATTAATGCTGCTGAAATTTTAGGAGTATCTAAAAACAATCTACAAACAGAATTTTCTGATAGACAATTTTCTACATCTGCTTTTAATGATCTTAGAAGAGGAAGATTTGAATCTTATTTTCCTTCTGAAGATATTAGAGATAGATTTAGAGAGATAGCAAAAAATCTTGGAACCTATGATGTATTTAAAACAGCATTACCTTCTCTTTTAAGAATGAGAAGAGATATGAATAGATTAAGATTAGATGGATCATATCAAAGAAATATAGAACCCCAAAGATTTGCACAAGGTGGTTTAGCATACACACCTAATTTAGAAGATGTAGATCAAGCAGGTATAAATTTAAATGATTATTTACTGGAAGAAGTACAAACATTACCTTTACCACAAACACCAATGCCTAGCGCCCAGATACTACAACCACAGCCTCAGGCTCCAGGGAACATTACATCTCAAGGGTTGACACCAACAGAACTTGCTTTATTATCACCTGAAGAACAACAAATACGTCTTAGACAAAGAGGATTAGCATAATGGCTACATTAGATGAATTAAAATTACAACAATTACTACGACCTTTTGAAGGACCTGGTGGTATAGCTAGTTTAAATCCATTAGCTTTTCAGTATCAAAATCAACAATATTTAAATCAAGATCCTACTCAAGATTTTTACCAACCAAATAATCTTAGTCCTACTCAAGATTTTTATCCATTAGATAGAAATCCTACTCAAATGTTTTATCAACCAAGAAATTTTGTTAATGCTCCTCAAGATTTTTATCAACCTGATTTAACTACATTAAGAGGTTTGAATTTAGATAGATTTCAAGGTGTAAGTGACATGAGTATGATAGATGAAACAACTAATGATGAACAAGATCAAAATTATATAGAACAAGTAGAAAAATCTAGAAATCCATTAAGTGGTATTCTGGATTTATTAAGAAATATTCCTACACCATTTAATTTAGTAAGACGTGGTTTAGAATCTTTAAGAGGATCAGAATCATTAAGTGATTTTAGAAACTCTAGAACAGGAGCAGAGTTTTTTAAAAGAAGAAGAGATAGAGAAGCTTTAGCAAGAGATCCAAATGTATTTAGAGACGCTAGAGATATAACTAACAGAATTCAAAGAGATGCAGGTAGAAATGATAGACCAGATAGAAATAGAAGTTCAGTTACAAGATCATCTGCAGCAAGATCAAGAGGTGTAGGTGGAGGTGGATACACTGCTTCAGATTCAAACAGAGAAAGTTACAGAGGAAGATAATGGCTAAGAACTCTGCATTAGATAGAATAGAATCCCACGAAAAACTTTGTCGTATCATGCAGAAACAAACTCACGATAAAATTCATAGAATAGAAAATCAAATAAACAGAATAGAAAAAATATTCTTAGTAGCAGCCGGTGCATTAATGTCAGCAATGGCCGGTGTTATACTTGTACTATTACAAAAACTTTAATTTTTTTGGGAGGTTGGGCACTCAGCTGCCGGGATTGATTATAGTGGGGACTATAGTCGCTATATCCATTCTCTAAAATCTTCATCCATAATTGTATTAGCAATATTAACTTTATTACGTAAAGCTTTTACAATTCTTTCATCAATAGTATCTTGACTCATAATATCAATGTAAGTCATTTTTTGTGTTTGACCAATACGATCAATACGTGCTTCTGATTGTTGTCTTTTCTCAAGGTCATAACCGTTTGAGAAATAAATCATATTACTACCCGCAGTTAATGTAATACCATAACCACCAGTATGAGTAGTACCTACAAAAAATCTACACTTATCATCTGTTTGAAATTTTTTAATATTAGCTGATCTAGTATCTGTATCTGTTGCACCATAATAATCTACAACAGAATCTTCACCATATACTTTTTTAATCTCTTCAATAATTCTTCTTACATCATGAGTATAGTGAGACCATATAATAGTTTTACCTTCTACGTTCTCAAGTATATTCATCAACTCACCTAGTCTAGCGCAAGGTAAATCTTTTATAGTTCCATCATCAGCTGTAAAATGACCACAAGTAATTTGATGAAGTCTCATTAATTGAGTCATAACAGTTGCTGAAGATTGCATTTTACCATCAAGAAATGCAATAGCTTCTTGTTTCATTTGTTTATAAACTTTCTTTTGTTCAGCTGTTAATTCAACATAATGTTTTACAAAAGTTTTTTCTGGTAAATCTAAACAGTCTTGTTTTAATATTCTTCTAGAAAAAGGTTTTATCTTATCAGATAACTCACCAAGATTTCTATAACCTACAACTATTTCAACACGTCTACCTTGAACTTCAATTTTTTTACAAATTGCATATCTTGCTCTAAACACCCAATAAGAATCATGACCCAATAACCATGGATCTAAAAATTGACATTGACTAAATAAATCTAATGGTGATTTAGTTACAGGAGAACCTGTTAATATTCTTCTATATAAAGCATGATCTCTTAATGATAAAATATTTTTTGTTCTATTAGATGTTGGAGTTTTAATTGTAGTAGACTCATCAATTGCTATCATTGCTTTATGACAAGATAAAAATTTTCTAGCAAACTCTGTACCATTACCAGAAGAAAAAGCTTCAACATTCATAATTAAAATATGAAAGTCAGTTCCTGTTTCAAATAAAGTATTTAATAATTGTTTTTGTTTTGAAGATTTATCTGATGTTTTCCATAGCACCATC
>Ga0208158_1000648_pt1 | contig 11953 bp, 17 predicted proteins | sample 8_EtaG_FD_184081 | JGI IMG/M metagenome (GOLD analysis project Ga0208158, IMG submission 184081) | Marine viral communities from the Subarctic Pacific Ocean - 8_ETSP_OMZ_AT15162 metaG (SPAdes) (version 2) | ecosystem: Environmental > Aquatic > Marine > Oceanic | place: Pacific Ocean | collected...
GTGTCTAAAATATATAGAAAAACTCAAGTAAGACAATTTGAAGCTGCTAAAACTAATTTTGACTCTATTTCTAGAATACCTCGTGTTTATCAAGAAGCTAATAAATCTATAAAAGATGCTATTTCAGTAGGTCCAGATGCAGTAATTACTGGTACTCAGAGAAGCGAATTAATTAGTAATTTTAAACCAGAGTTTGACGCTGCTTTACGTGCTAATGACGAACAAGCCATGCGTAAAATACTAGGAAATGATTTATACAAGACATTTACTGATACTGGGTTTGGCGAAAGAGTGCCTGGTAAATACTTTGCACCTGATCAGGATGGGTTATCAGTTGTTAAGAGAATAGAAATAGAGATTTCATCTACACCTAATTTTATATTGACTCCAAAAAATATAATAAAATTAAATTCTAAATTAGAAGACATGGCAAAGCTTGATCCTAATTTAGAAAATGTTGTAAAAGAAGTATTAGAACGTACTAAAAACGTTGAAAAAATAAAACAAAAAATATTTAAGTCAAAACCTACTGGATTTGTAAAACCAGAAATACAAAAAAAATTAATAAAAGGACTTAAATCTTATAACAAAAAAGTTGATGAGATAAATAAAGCTATTGCCGATGGTGCAGATATTGATTTGAATAAAATTAATGAATCGCTTGGTGAAGATATTTTAAGACTAGGTATTGATGAATTTTCTATTACACCAAAAGATATAGAACGTATAACAGGCAAACCTTTTACAGAATCTTTGCCGAAAAGTATTGATGAAATATATTATGAAATAAACCCAGCAACAGGTAGACAAAAATATTTTGATGCTGGTAACAATCCAATTGATAGAGCTGCTGCTTACTTTGATGAAATAGCTGATCAAAAAACAACGTTTTTAGACTTGTCTGATGGTGTTAAGGTTCTTAAAAAAGCAGTAAGCGTAAATCAAGCAAGACTTGGCATTAAAATAGATCCATATTTTGACGGAGGTAATTCAAAATACTTTAAATTGCCAGTAAGAACAAACATTTTAGATTCTGCAAACAAAGGTGATGAATATTTATTTATAGGAAATCAACAAGCTGCTCAGGAAGGTTTTAATCCAGAACTTGTAAAAACATACGAAAGTGCACAAAAAGAAATAAAAAAAGTTCTTAAAGAGCTTGGTGTTGGCGAAGAAGGTGTTGTTAAAACAATTAAGGGTACTGGAACAGAATTTGATGGAACTTATCTTAAATTTACTGATGAACTAAAAAGAGCTATAGAAACACAAGGTATCAACGCATTTAAAGATGGTGGTGCTGTTGATATTGATAAAATGTTAGCTGAGTTATGAACCTAGCACATTTATCTGATCAAGAAATAAAAGAAACCTTAGTTCTTAAAGAACGACTTGAGTTACTAAAAAAACAAAAAAAGTGCCAAGATAGCTTTTTAGAATACGTAAGATATATGTGGCCAGAGTTTATTTGTGGCCGACATCATAAAATCTTTGCACAAAAGCTAGAAGACGTTGCAAATGGCAAAATTAACCGATTAATCGTCAATATGCCACCAAGACACACTAAATCAGAGTTTTGTTCTACTTATTTCCCTGCTTGGATCATGGGTAAGCAACCAAATCGTAAAATTATGCAAACAACTCACACAGGAGAGTTAGCAGTAAGATTTGGTCGTAAAGTTAGAAACATGATGGACACTGATGAATATAAGCGTATCTTTGACAAAGTACAATTACAAGCTGATTCTAAATCTGCTGGTAGATGGGAAACTAACAAAGGTGGAGAATACTTTGCAGCAGGCGTAGGAGGAGCTATAACAGGCCGTGGTGCAGACTTATTAATTATTGATGATCCACACTCAGAACAAGATGCACTAAGCCCTAGTGCTTTAGAATCTTGCTGGGAATGGTACACATCTGGTCCTAGACAACGTTTACAGCCTGGTGGAGCTATTATTTTGGTTATGACTAGGTGGAGTTCTATTGACCTTACTGCAAAGCTTTTAGACGCACAGAAGGAAGACGCTGCTGATCAATGGGAAATAGTGGAGTTTCCAGCTATATTTCCTGAAACCAATAATGCTTTATGGCCAGAGTTTTGGGAATTGTCTGAATTAGAAAAAGTAAAAGCTTCACTACCTGTTCAAAAATGGAATGCACAGTGGATGCAGACACCAACTTCTGAAGAAGGATCTATTATCAAACGTGAGTGGTGGAACGTGTGGGAAGGTGATTCTTTACCACCTGTAAGTTATATTATACAAAGTTATGATACAGCGTTTAGTAAAAAAGAAAACGCTGATTACTCTGCAATATCCACATGGGGTGTATTTAGACCTACGCCTGATTCACCTGACTGTATTATTTTGCTCGATGCACAAAAAGGGAGATGGGATTTTCCAGAACTAAAACGTATAGCATACAATGAATATAAATATTGGGAACCAGACATGACATTGATTGAGGCAAAAGCTTCAGGAACTCCGTTAACACATGAGCTTAGAAGGCTAGGCATACCTGTAGTAAATTATTCACCTACTAGAGGGCATGATAAATCTACACGTATGCACTCAGTTGCACCTATTTTTGAATCTGAGCTAGTTTATGCACCAGAAAGAAAGTTTGCAGAAGAAATGATTGAAGAATGTGCTTCGTTTCCTTTTGGAAAAAATGACGATTTATGTGATACTATGACTCAAGCTCTCATGCGATTTAGAGAGGGTGGTTTAGTTTCTCTTGACGATGACTATTCAGATCGAGAGAAAGCACCAGTTAGAAGGGTATATTATTAATGGCAATAGAAAAAGACATCAATCCAACCGTACTTAATGAAGAAAACCAAATTGCTTTAGGCGATGAAGGCATGGAGGTTGCACTTGCTGCTATTGAAGAAGCAGGGATGGAAGACTTTGTTATGCAAGATGACGGTAGTGCAATTCTAGAATCAAGTATACAAGAAGAAATAGATACAGGTTTTAATGAAAACTTAGCTGAATCTATGGATGAAAGTGATTTAGGAAGAATTGCAAATCAATTAATTGATGGCATAGAAAAAGATAAGTCTTCAAGAGAAGATTGGGAAAGAACCTACACAGACGGACTTAAATACTTAGGTATGAAGTTTGATGATGAAAGATCGGAGCCTTTTGAAGGTGCTTCAGGTGTAATACACCCTTTATTGGGAGAAGCTGTAACAACATTCCAAGCACAAGCTTATAAAGAATTACTACCTTCTGGAGGTCCAGTAAAAACACAGATAATAGGTGCTTATGATTCTGCTGTAGAAGAGCAAGCTCAAAGAGTAAAAGAGTTTATGAACTATCAAATTACTCATGTAATGGAAGAGTTTGATGAAGAGCTTGACCAAATGTTATTTTATTTACCTTTAGCAGGTTCTGCGTTTAAAAAAGTTTATTACGATGAGGGTTTAGGTAGAGCTGTTTCTAAGTTTGTAGCTCCTGAAGATTTAATCGTACCTTATTTTACAACCGATCTTGAAACTTGTCCTAGGATTACAAATGTAATAAAAATGCCTGAAAATGAAGTAAGAAAACTACAAGCTTTAGGCTTTTATCGTAAGGTAGAAATAGACACAGGTGATGATGCAGACATGTATTCAGAAGCTAAAGAAGAAATAAATAAGCTATCAGGTATGGAGCCTTCTTATGATAATGGCGAAGTATCAATACTTTACGAAGTACATTGCAACTTAGAGCTAGATGGTTTTGAAGATATGGATGAGTCTGGTGAAATGACAGGCGTAAAACTACCATACATAGTTACTATTGATGCAAACTCTAATGAAATATTATCTATTCGTAGAAACTTTCAAGAAAACGACCCATTAAAAAATAAAGTTGAATACTTTGTGCATTTTAAGTTTTTACCTGGTTTAGGATTCTATGGGTTTGGTTTAACACACATGATTGGTGGTTTATCAAAAGCATCCACATCTATACTTAGACAGTTGATAGACGCTGGAACATTAGCTAATTTACCTGCTGGGTTTAAAACACGTGGCATTAGAATACGTGATGAAGATACCCCAATACAACCTGGCGAGTTTAGAGATGTTGACGCTCCTGGAGGATCGCTTAGAGAATCCATACAGCCATTGCCTTTTAAAGAACCTAGTGGCACTTTGTTAAATCTTCTTGGAATATTAGTAGATGGCGGTAAAAAGTTTGCATCTATTGCTGAGATTAACACAGGTAAAGGTAATCCAAATGCACCTGTAGGAACTACACTTGCTTTACTAGAAAGATCTACTAAAGTTTTATCAGCTATACATAAAAGATTACATAATTCACAAAAGAAAGAGTTTAGATTGTTAGCTCAAGTGTTTAAAGAATATTTACCACCTGAATATCCATATGCAATAGCTGGTGGAAATTCACAAATTAAATTAACAGATTTTGATGAAAGAATTGATATATTCCCTATATCAAATCCTGATATATTTAGCCAATCACAACGTATTGCTATGGCACAAGAGATGATGGCATTAGTGCAATCTAATCCAGATGTTCATGGACCAACTGGTATATACGAGTCTTATAAAAGAATGTATGCAGCCATAGGGGTAGATAACATAGAACAAATACTTACTCCTCCACCACCAAAAGACCCTGCTCCATTAGAAGCAGGATTTGAAAATAATAAATTATTACTTGGACAACAAGCACAAGCCTTTGGTCAACAAAACCATGATGCTCACATAGCTACCCATATGTCTTTATTAAATACTCCTCCAGTAAAAATGAATGCACAAGTACAAGCTTTGATACATTCTCATATTATGCAACATTTACAAATGAAAGCTGACAGTTTAGCTGAACAACAGATGCCACAAGATATGTTGCAACAATTCCAACAGTTACAACAACAAGCACAACAAGCAAGTCCAACTGAAGCACAAGCTATGACACAACAAGCAGGAGATATATTGGCACAATTTTCAGCACCAATCATGGCAGAACTTATAGCAGAGTATAGTCAAAAAGTTGCTGACCCAAGTGACGAAGATCCATTAGTATCAATTAGAAAACAAGAACTTGCTTTAAAAGGTCAAGAGTTATCTATGGAACAACAACAGTTTTTACAAGAAGAAAAACGTAAAGCTATGGATGCACAAAGAAGGATTGATGTAGATAGAGAAAGAATAGAATCTATGGAAGATATTGCAGATTTACGTGATGAAACTGCAAGAGCAAGACTAGAACAACAGGCACGTTTAAAAATGATGGATATGCAAAATAAAAATTAATACTTGCAAAATAGAAAATCACACAACATAATAAAGCACATGATTAAAAGAACAGACATAAGTCAACAGAAAACACCCAAAGTACATAACAATAAAAATAGCTATAGTAATAAAGGTAGTGTATCTTTAAAAACTAAAGCTGGTACTTTCTCAAAAAACACTAAGCCTCAACCTGGAATGGGTAAAGGCAAGTGTAGAGGTATGGGTGCTGCCGAATACGGTGGCAAGTTTTCAGGCATTTATTAATGTCATCAGTTTGGCTTGCTGAAAAGTTTTTAAAAGAACTTGAAGGCAGAAGAGAAGACACCAAAGACGCTATGTTGTCAGGGTGTAAAGACTTCTCTCAATATGAATATCTGCGGGGCCGTTACAGTTCTCTAGCCGATGCAGAAAATATTTTTAGAGAGCTGCTAGGAAAAATACAACAAGATGAGCAAGATACAAGTCCCTGATCATGTAGCTAAGTCAATTGAAGCTGATTTAAAAAAACAAAACCAAACAATCGAAACACCAACAGAAGATGGTGGTTCACAAACAAAACAAGAAAACCCTGCTTATGTTAAAGAGTCTGCACGGGTTTTAGATCCTACATTATTAGAAAAATCTTTTTTAGACCGTATGCCACAACCAACAGGTTGGAGGATATTAATACTCCCTTATGCAGGCAAAGCGGTTACAGAAGGCGGTATACATTTAGTTCAATCAACAGTAGATAGAGAATCTTTAGCTACTGTAGTTGGCTATGTTGTAAAAATGGGTCCTGATTGCTATAAAGATGCAAGTAAATTTGCTGAACCATGGTGTCAGGAAAAACAATGGGTATTAATCGGTAGATACGCTGGTGCTCGCTTTAGACTTGGAGATGAATCTGAATGTAGAATCATAAACGATGATGAGGTTATAGCTACCATACTTGATCCTGATGATATTCTTGCAGTATAAGGAGAAAAAATGGCTGAAGAAAACGCAAAGGTAATAGAAGAAACAGAAGTAGACGAAGGAGAGATTGTTGAAATAGAGCCTGTAGAAGAAAAACCTAAAACACAGATTCCTATGGAGTCTGATGATAAAGAAGCAGATGCACAAATTGAAGATGTTTCTAATGAACCAGAAGCAAAACAAGAGGAAGAACTTGAAGATTATTCTAAAAATGTACAAAAAAGAATAAATAATCTGACAAGAAAACTTAGAGAAGCAGAAAGAGGTCAAGAGTCTGCTTATGAGTATGCAAAAAGAACTGCTGCTGAAAACGAACATTTAAAAGCAAAAAGCTCTAATTTAGATAGATCTTATCTAATGGAAGCAGAAAATAGATTGAAATCACAAAAGCAACAAGCTATGTCTGCTTTGAAATCTGCACATGAAGTTCAAGACTATGAAAAAGTAGCAAAAGCACAAGATGTTCTTGCAAAAATAGCAGTAGAAGAAAATAAAGTAAATACTTCTAAAATGGCTATAGAACAACAAGTGCCATCACAAACAGTAAACCCTGGTGTTACACAACCAGCACCACAATACCAAGCACCACCAAAACTTGACGAAAAACAAGAAAAATGGGTAGAAAATAATTCTTGGTTTGGTGAAGATGAAATTATGACTCTTGCAGCTTTTTCAATAGATCAAAAGCTAGTACAGGAAGGCTTTGACCCAAAGACTGATGAATACTACAATGAAGTTGATAAAAGATTGCGAACAGAGTTTCCACACAAGTTTGAAGAGTCTTCTGCTAAATCGAAGCCTCAACAAAAGGTGGCTTCAGCAGGCAGAGTAGCTGGTAATACTAGCTCAAAAAGACAAGTTAAGTTGTCGCCAGCAGAAGTTCAAATGGCAAAAAGATTAAACGTACCCTTAACAGAGTACGCAAAATATGTTAAAAGGTAATAGTTATGACAGAAAAAGATAACAAAGATTTAAACAGAACACCACGTTCTGCCGACACTCGAGCTAAAAAAGAAGCTCGCAAACCATGGAGCCCACCATCTATGTTGGATACTCCTCCTGCACCTGAAGGTTATACCTACAGGTGGATTAGAGCTGAAATCTTAGGACAAGAAGATCGTAAGAATATAACTGCTAGATTAAGCGAAGGTTTCGACCTAGTAAGATCTGACGAGTTAGATAATTCTTTTAGTGATCGTTATGATTCTATACAAGAAGGCCAACACGCAGGAGTAGTTGCACGAGGTGGTTTGCTATTGGCTAAGATCCCTAATGAAACACGTGAAGAGAGAAACTCCTATTTCGCCGAACGTGCACAAACTCAGCAAGATGCTGTAGATAACGATATGATGAGGGAATCAGATCCAAGTTCTCCGATGCTTACGCCTCAGAGATCAAGCAAAGTAACTTTTGGCGGTGGTCAACGTAGTTGATCACTTAACTTTAAAATAACAAATATAAGGTGACTTATTATGGCTAACAAAAATGCCCCATTCGGAGCACGAGTTGTAGGTAAATTAGGTTCTGCTCCACAAGTAGGTGGAACAACAGAATACGCAATTGCCTCTGGTGCTTCTGGGAATATTTTTTCAGGCGATTTAGTAAAAATGACCAACGCAGGTACTATCTTAGTTGCTGCTGCTGGTGATGAGTCTATTGGTGTATTTAGAGGTTGTACTTTTACAAACTCTTCAGGTGAAACTGTTTTCAGTTCTCACTTCCCCGATGGAACTGTATCGTCCGATATTAAAGCATTCGTAATAGATGACCCTGATGCTGTATTTGAAATTCAAAGTGCAGGTTCTCCAGCTCAAACTGATGTCGGTTTGAACGCAGATATTTCCTATACTTCTGGCTCTGTGAAAACAGGTATGTCAGCTTTAGAACTATCTGGAACAACAGCAGCTACAACTGCTACGTTTAGAATTATGGGCTTTTCAAGTGATCCAAATAACAGTACAACAGGTTCAGCTAACGTGAATGTGATTGTTAAATTTAATGAGCATTTCTATGTCGATCCAACAGGAGTATAAATAATGGCAATAAATAGAGCACAACTAGCGAAAGAGCTCGAGCCAGGTTTAAATGCCTTGTTCGGTATGGAATACTCAAGATACGAATCTCAACATTTAGAGATCTATGAAACTGAAACTTCTGATAGAGCATTTGAAGAAGAGACACTAATCGTAGGATTTGGTAATGCAGAGGTAAAAGCTGAAGGTAGCGGTGTCAGATTTGATACAGCTAACGAAGGTTATACATCTCGTTACACCCACGAAACAGTAGCTCTTGCTTTTGCACTAACTGAAGAAGCAGTTGAAGATAATCTTTATGATAGACTCGGAGCAAGATACACTAAAGCACTAGCAAGATCTATGGCTAATACAAAGCAAATCAAAGCTGCATCTGTATTGAACAATGCGTTCTCTACAACAGGTGGTGATGGTAAAACTTTAATAGCAACAGATCATCCACTAGGCGGCGGTGGTTCACTAGCAAACAGAGCTACCACTATGGCGGATCTTAATGAAACTTCACTTGAAGACGCATTAATTAATATCTCTACATTTACCGATGATAAAGGTCTTAATATTGCATTAAAAGGAATGAAGCTCATTGTTCCACCACAATTAGTATTTGTTGCTGACAGATTACTACAAAGCCCAGGCAGAGTAGGAACTTCTGACAACGATATAAATGCTATTAAAAATACTGGTATGCTACCTGATGGTTATGTTGTAAATAACTATCTGACAGATACAGATGCTTTCTTCTTGAAAACAGACTGTCCTGACGGATTTAAGTATTTTGAAAGATCTCCAATGACAACTTCATTGGAAGGTGATTTCGATACTGGCAACATGAGATATAAGGCTAGAGAGCGTTACAGCTTCGGATATTCTAACTTTAGAGCCGTTTACGGTTCTCAAGGAGCTTAAGGAACGATTTATTGTAGCGTTTCTCACTCAACTACAATTACTAAGGGAGCTTCGGCTCCCTTTTTTTGTTGATTACTTTCATTTCTAGGTGTAAACTCAAGATAGTTTAAAATTAATTAGCTTAATGAGGATCGATTTCGATTTCCATTAATACAAGTAAAGGAGTTCATAATGGCTAATCCACATTTTCAAAACTTAATATTATGGGCAGGTAATACTGTTGCTACGGAGCACAAGAAAAACCAACCCATGTTCGTTCCATACCCATCAGATCAAACGTACTATATGTACCATAATGATTTTTTCACTTATAACTCTGGTGATTGGACTATTACTACTACTGAAGCTGGAACAGGTAGTGCTACTGAGGCTGTAACTTCCTCAGCAGGAGGGGCTTTATTGCTTACTAATGCTGCTGGAGATAATGATTTAGACTTTTTGCAATTAAAAGGCGAAGGTTTTAAATTAAGCACAAGCAAAAGTGCATACTTTTCTGCTAGGTTTAAAGTAAATGATGTAGACCAATCTGACTTTGTTATGGGTCTTGGTATAACAGATACAACACCTCTTGATACAACAGATGGTGTATTCTTTATTTCAGCAGATGGCGATGCAGGTTTAGATTTCTTAGTTGAGAAAGATAACAGTGCTACTACTACAGAAGATGTAGCAACTATGGCGGATGATACTTTTATTACAGCAACTTGGTTTATAGATCCAAATGCTTCAAAAGTATATTATTCAATCAATAATGCTGACCCAGTAGGAGTTGCAATTACCAACTTACCTGATGATGAAGAATTAACCGTATCATTTGGTATCCAAAATGGCGAAGCTTCAGCACAAACTATGACTATTGATTACGTTGTAGCTGCTGTTGAAAGATAAGGAGTAAAATATGGCTGACGCAGTAACATCACAAACCATTCAAGATGGCGAAAAGACTGCTGTTCTTAAATTTACCAATGTGTCAGATGGCACTGGTGAATCGGCTGTAAAAAAAGTAGACGTTTCTGCACTAACAACAAATAGTGCAGGAGAGTCTTGTACTTCAGTATCAGTCGCTAGAATATATTGGGCTACTAGAGGTATGGGTGTAAATATTGAATTTGATGCTACTTCAAACGTGTTATTAACTGGTTTACCATCAGATAGCACTGGAGATGAGTATTACGATTTATTTACAGGTATTCCTAATAATGCAGGAAGTGGAGTTACTGGAGACATTGACTTTACTACTGTTGGACACTCTAGTGGAGACACATATTCAATCATTTTAGTTCTTAATAAAAACTATTAATGAATGGCTACCAGAAAACCAGCTAAACCTATACGCAGAACTACAGGCAAAGGCGGAAATTACCGCCCCACTAAAAAAGGGGCGGGAATGACCAAAAAAGGCGTAAAAGCCTACAGAAAAGCAAATCCTGGTAGTAAACTGAAAACTGCTGTAACTGGAAAAGTTAAAAAAGGTAGCAAAGCTGCCAAAAGACGTAAATCTTATTGTGCTAGATCACTAGGGCAGTTAAAGAAAAGTTCTGCTAAAACTAGAAACAACCCTAATTCAAGAATTAGGCAAGCAAGAAGAAGGTGGAAGTGTTAAATGGCAAAATCTAAAACTAAAAAAGATGCTTGTTATCATAAAGTAAAACGTACTGCTAAAGTTTGGCCTAGTGCTTATGCTAGTGGCAGATTGGTACAATGTAGGAAAGTTGGTGCAGCTAACTACGGAAACAAATCAAGAACAAAAAAAGCAAAAGGTGGACCAGTAATAAGAGGTCAAGGCATAGTGATGTCTAATAGGCTAAGATAATGGCTAAAAAAAAAGAAACATTAAGAGACTGGTTTTCTAAAAATAAAGGAACAGGATGGGTTGACTGTAAAACAGGCAAACCTTGCGGTAGAAAAAAAGGAGAAAAAAGAGGTTATCCAGCTTGTAGACCAACTATGGCACAATGTACCTCTGCTGCAAAAAAGAAAAAAGGCCCTGCAAGAATTAGTTGGAAGAAAAAAACTAAAAGAAAAAAAGTTGCCACAGGAGGAGCAATAAACAGCACTCCACGTATTAGAGGACAAGGAATTGTTATGGCAAGTAAGATGAGGTAACATTAAGATATATTATGATTAAAAATAAACAAAAAGCAGATCTAAATAAAGACGGTAAATTATCTTCTTACGAAGAAAAAAGAGGCATGGCTATTGAAAAAGCTATGGCAAAACAAAACAGAGTTAAAAAGAAAAATGGTGGTTTTATAGCTAAGGGTTGTGGTAAAGTTATGAATAACCGCAGAAAAGTAACTACAATAAGTTAGGAGAAATTATGCCAAAGAAAAAATCTGAGGATCCAAAATTACAAGCTAGATTAAATGCTAAAGTAAGACCAGACGAGCCAGTTAAGGATGAGCGTATTTACATAAATATGCCTAAGAAAAAGGCTCCTGCAAAAAAGAAAACTACTGCTAAAAAAGGCAGACCAAAGAAAAAGGATTAATTATGTTTAAAAGAACTAAATATTATGCTACTGGCGGTCCTGTAAAGGGCAGTAAATATATGTCTAAAGGCGGTGCTATGAAAGGCACAAAAAGCATGGCTAATGGTGGAGCAATGAAAAAGTCTAAGTATATGTCAAAAGGCGGCCCAATGAAAAACAGTAAATACATGTCAAAAGGCGGCCCAATGAAAAACAGTAAATATATGGCAAAGGGTGGAAAGGTTTAACTATAAATAACGGGGGTTATTTTGTCTTATTTAATATCAAACATCCCACAGTTCAAATGTTGGGTGCGTAAAGAATTTACAGCAAATCATCAAA
>Ga0208158_1000649_pt1 | contig 11939 bp, 11 predicted proteins | sample 8_EtaG_FD_184081 | JGI IMG/M metagenome (GOLD analysis project Ga0208158, IMG submission 184081) | Marine viral communities from the Subarctic Pacific Ocean - 8_ETSP_OMZ_AT15162 metaG (SPAdes) (version 2) | ecosystem: Environmental > Aquatic > Marine > Oceanic | place: Pacific Ocean | collected...
CCGACGATTCCTCAGCAGCCGCTTCTTCGGCGGGGGCTTCGGTCTCATCATTGTCGGTTTCGACTGTCTCATATATACCTTCATCGTCTCTTCTAAGTCGAAGTACGATTTCGGCTTTTGTTCCTCGAACGGTTAAATCTCGTTCTTTACATAGTTCTCTTAATTCCACAACTGTCATTGCATCGTAGTCTGTATCTTCCGAAAACGGCCCATGAGCCACAACGTCAGATTCTTCTTCTTGCACTGGCTCTTCTTGCACTGTTTCTGCAAGCACTTCCTCAGCAGCCTCGACCCATGTTGGTTTATCACTCAACATAGTCTCATATCTGTAATCTATTACGTTCTTTGATTTACCGTACATGTTTTTATCGACTGGTAAGTTCATCTGTTTAGCGAGCCAATCTACATATCCCGGTAAACTGAGTCTTCTTGCCCAGTATGCCCTTTCGATTTCTGACGGCATCATGGGGCTAACACCGTATCCTTAGCGATGACCTTGATGGTTTTTGGTAATATTTTCATTACAGAACGTAGAGGGCCTTTGTCTTCCGGTATTGGTAGAGATGCTTCGGTGATGAAGAAGTCGTCCATGAGTATGTCTATTGACTCAGCACTTCCAGCGGCTGAGGTGTTCTTGGTGAATGATAAGCGAATGTAGTCAGCATCCACACTGTCACTGATGCTGTCATCGAAGTTTCGCACTGCCCTTCTCATGTTGTGGTAGAACACAGGGTCATCGACTATTATCTCCATCTCCATGTCATACTCAGTCTTACCTTCAACTGCGAGTGTTGGGTTACGAGTACCTGCATGAGGCACTTGGTCAGTAACGCTGTCCACTATGTTAGCGCCGCTGATTGTATAGAACTGCTCGACCCCTGTCTTGCCGTTGAGTGTGAATGATACCACTTGCCCAATTGTCTGACCCAATACGGTTATCGTACCATTATAGAACATGAATGGTTTCTGCGTGCCTTTCTCTATGCCCGATGCCTTCCTATCTAGCAGGTTAGCGGCAGTGTCTTCGAATAGCCTGTGCGCGTTATATCTATCTCCTACTGGCCCAGCAGCACCTGTGAATTGAGTCACAGTTATCTTTGTCAAGTTTTCGGTAAGACCAGCATTCGCATCAGTCGATGGGGTCTCTAGGCTTGCTGATGTGAGAGTGATGGATTGTTCACCATTTGCCTCAGTGGGGACTGAACCGACTGTGATGTTGCCAGCGTGTCCATTAGCATGCTCTATCGCAGCCTTCAATAGCACCAAGAATGCGTTTTGCGTGAGTCCTGAACCTACATTGAAGCCAACTGCGATACCAGTGGCACCCGATGTCAATGTTGCTGTTATAGAGCCGGTGCTCTTTAGAGTAGCACCTGCTGTCACAGCAGATAAATGAGCGACTCCGCTATCATTAGTGTCTGAGACGAAGTAGTCGACGAGTGCGCCTGAGCCATCGGAGGCTCTAGTATCAATAGTCAACTTCTGCCCCGCGGTCAGACCATGAGCAGCATCACCATCTTCTGCTACAACAGTCGCTGTACCCGCTGTGTTAGTCTCCAAGCGTCCAGTGTCGGTGTAGCAGAACGCTGAGTCGAAGTTAACAGTCATTCTGAGTGCAGCATCTGTGTCGGCAGTTATGCTAAAATCCTTAACTTTACACCCACGGAAAACACGTGTGAGTTGTTTTGAGTCTGTTGTACCACCATCAGTCGTACCTTGGTTGTGCCCTTGGTCTAGTCTTCTTACGCTGACTTCCATGGAGAAGGATGGTACTTTCTCACGAGAGAAGTAAAGGTGCTCGACAGGATTAGTCAACACACCGGTCGATGCTCTGCCGGGGCTTGTCGTTGCATTGGCTATTTCGTACTTAGCGAACTCCACAGTCGGATTGGTGTAGTTATACTGCAACGGCTCATCCAGCCACAGATTGTGTATAGCAGTAGAGCCACTACCGCTGACAGCATGGCCGATAATCCTGCGTACCTCTTGCTTCACAGCCTTGTCGAAGATGTTGGACGCACCTATATCGGCAGACCCCCATGCATCAGTATGGTCTTTGTCGTCACCGACTGATGTCTCCCTGTATGTTTGTATATCCACAGTCGCGTTGCTTGAGTCAGTTAAGACAAGATAGGAGTTGTTGTCGGTTATATTGGTACTGTTACCGTCGACATTGACTGATGGTATGGCTGCTGCGCCTGTTATGTGTACGTAGTTAGAACCTGCATTTGCACCTGATGATATGGTGTAAGTCGCCCCACCGGCGTTCTTCGCTCCTACTTTAGAGACTTTTTGTCCTAGACAATAGTAGAACCATCGTCCGTTGTGTATATTACACTCGAAAGAGCCACCTACGTTGGTATATCTTCCGGGTACTTGTACTGCGACATCACGACCTAAACCAACGACGTGATACCTCTTGAGGTCTACTTTGGTCTCCGGTAGTGCTACTGTGCTTACCAGTCCAACGAATTGGTCTGTAAGGACTGCTTCTGCGGATTGAGATGCGTTGTTACCATCAGCAGTCATGCTCTTGTCGAATGCCGGAACGCTGTAAGGTAGTATGTTCATCTTACCCCCAGCCTCTGAGTCCTTGGCTGTGGATGAGTCATGGGCTGTCTTGAGTGCAGGTGTGAGTGTGAGTTCAGTAGTATTTGATGCAGTTATATCATGCTTGACTATTGTGTAACTTCTACCACTGACGTTGTAGTTATCGTTTGTCGAAAACTTATTATTACCTCCAAGCAAGCCTGAGAATATTACCTTCGCTCCTACCAGCATTCCCTTCGGGTATAGTAGCAAGCCGTTCTTGATTGGGGAAGTACTATTGTCTCCCGCTTCACCAGTGGATGAACTGAAAGTTATTACGCTTGTATCCGCTGTTAAATTCTGCCCGTTAGCCTTGGCTGTGAACTTGAAATTAGTTCCTCCAAAAGCATGTTCAAGCACTAATCCTGACTCGTGTCCGAACGTAATTTCGGACAAATCTCCACGGTAAACTGACGACGGCATACTCTTCTTCACCTCACGGGATAAGTTCCGCAAAGATAACTACTTCTATCTGATAGTTCATTCTGAAGAGTTTTTTGCTTCTATCTGATAAATCGGTACGTGTTTTATACACTAGTCGGTCAAAGTTAGTGCCATCCCCTTTTCTCTCTAAGTGAATGCACCTCCTTAACTCGTTCTCCATTGCTTGGAAATGTTTTCTGCTGCGCGTTGTACGCATGTCAACTGTGATGTTAATTCTAGTAGTTACGAAGTCGTACAACAATTCAGGAGTCTCCTCGTTGTGCGCTGTCTCGAAGACCATGATGTAGTCAGTTCTGTCTAGGTCGAGGCGCTTGCCCCTCTCAGGCCCAGTCTCGGCTATATCTATGATGACTGGCTTATAATTGCTAGTGTTACCTCTGTTCCAATTATCTTTGAGAACGTCTATTACGACGTCAATACCTTCCTTGAATGTCGCTACCATTACTCAAACACCTTCTTTCTCTTCTGCCTCTCATGGGCTTTGAAATCAGGCACTATATTAGCCCCGTCGAATTTGAGTTTCTCTTGTGTTAACAGAGATGATTCATTGAGCATCCTTTTCATGGTATTCTCCTCATTATCATCTTCCTGAGCGAGTACACGTTCATACTGCTCGCTTGGCCCTTTAACCACGGCTTCGCGTACTTCTTTTTGAAAATCGGGATTAGCGAACTCGGACTCTATGATTTCCTTGTACTCCTTATATACCATTCTCTTAATGTCATCACTCAAAGGTCACCACCTCCACGTATCTTCCAAACATTCTGTCTATGTCTGCTCTGTAAAGTTGAATCTTAGCACCTAGGTCTACATTCTGAGTACCTTCAGGTATGAGTACGCTTCTATCATCACTCATTAACAGGTCTATCGCTACCATCTTGGTGGCGATGTCCTCGATTCCTTTGTCGACATACCTCTCACCGTAGATGTATGAAACCTTGACTGCATTCCACTCAAAGAAGGGGTATGAATTGTTGAAGTAGATTATTCCCATCTCATTGTCTATCCACCAGTCTCTCAATCTACCTCTATCGCCGCTAGAACTGCCTCCCTGCAAATCGACTTGTAATTGCTCTTGAGTCAGGTTACCACTTATTTGGTCAAGATTGCTACCTACTACTATGGTACAACCAGTGAATGATGTTGACGTCTTACCTGTATATGAGAATACATTTCCGTTCTCGTCTACTACGACACCTGCATCAACAAATGCGCCTTTACTCACAGATGTGATGCTGAACTTGGCACTACCGCTTCCACCGCTAATGGATATATCGTCAGTGACTGCGTAATCCTGACCGGGAGAGTTGATGACTATGGATTCAATTACTCCTCCATTTGCTGTTATATCAACAGTGAGTCCAGTACCGCTACCCCCAGTTGTTCCTACGTTTGTAGCAGTAGTATATCCAGTACCACCTTCTAGACTCCCAAATGCCGTTACACTGTCACTCCCTATGGTAGATGTGGTATTGATTGTAGTACCGTTTTGACTGCTGAATGTTGCACTTGCGCCAGTAGTTTGACTAATCTGTATGTTACTATTTGTCGTGACGATGCTGGAAGTTTCACCAGCCTGTGTAGACCTCATGCTGGTTATCTTCACAATGCCGCTACCGTAATCGGAGTTGGCAGTGGCTAGAAACTCATTATGAACCGCTACATTGGATGTATTACCTTCAAGAACAAATGCCGGTGAGAAGTCTACTGATGTCTTTCCAACTCTGTCTTCTTTGTTGATGAGGTCTGCTAGATTCTGTGCTGTTGTGATTTTATCGAAGTCCGCTCGCCAATTCGTAGCACCACTACCTATTGTGAGGAGACTTGCGCTACCATTGCCCGGTGAAACAACAATAGAACCGGTCAACGCTCGCACATCGTCGGGCAATGTAATGCGTGCTTCAGCAGCGCCTATCTCACGATAGTCATCGCCTTGCCATAGTTCGAGTCTGAGAATCTGCTGTACGTTCCTGAACAGGAGTGGAGTAGTACCGACGTAATCAGTGTAGTATCGACGTCTGTATGGTTTGTAGGTATCGAAGTTGATGTATTCTGCGTTGACTAGATAGGGTCTCCAAGCATTATGAGTGAGGTTATCTATGTGGTCTTGCATACGTAGAATGTGCTCGTCTACTTTATGCTTCGTTAATCCACGAGTTCTTCCATTCGTGAAGGATGCCTTGTTCTGCACATAGCCGTTGTCAGCCGTCTCATAGAGACCCGGATTGATGGCGGATGTAAATGTTAATTTCACACCACTGGCACTTGAGGTTATCGCTGTGATTACACGGTCTAGTCCCAATGGGTCTGCATCACTGTAAATGAGTAGGGTGTCGCCAACTGAGAATCCGATGTTTCTATAATCAGTTCCTGTCACAAATACGGCATTGGCCTCTGCATTAGATGACATCAGCACCGCTTCCTGCGGCCCTATATCGAGCAAGTCTGCTACTTTCTGTGCTGTGGTGTAGACGACTTCAGTGGGGTCGAGAGGTCTTGTCTCTCCTTCACCGGTACTGAATACTTGTGGCATTAAAGGCGTGCCTCCTCATTACGGGTCTCTAGGTTGTACTCCATCGGCTTCTCACATGCTCCACACGTGGCTCTCCACATAAAGTGTAGGAATCCACAGTACTTACAGCGTGTACCAGCGCCGATGTTCATCACATCTGCTACATTTTCAGTTCTAGTACGTTGTTTGCGAGTGACTCCATTCAAGGGGTTCTCTGTGTCTACTGGTGCTTCGTAAGCGATGTCTGCACGAACGTCTTGCTTTTGGAATCTACTTATGTCGTCGAAATCAATTTCTACGGATTCCAAACTCATTCATATCCCTCACCATCATGCGTAATATGTCAAAATCAAATACACGTTGCCGAGTATCACAATCGGCTCTGATGAAACTAGCGAACTAGTCGCTGCTGCATCTGTAATTGTAGTGTAGGCTGCGTTCAGTGCTGTTTCCGCTGTGGTCTCCGTAGAGAAATCAGCAGGTGCAACTGGGCCTACTACTGCGAACTTTAGTGTAAGGTTTGCCATCTAGGTCACCGCCTCAATCAGCGACTTCCTAATGCAGACCATACTCCGCCGTCACTACCGCTCTCCGTAAAGTGGAGAGTAGTCCCAACTATACTGATTGGGTTCGCTTGTTCGGTCGTTGTTGTTGGGCATACCATAGCCATCATGACAGTGCTGAGATGGTTTGACAAATCAATCGATGTGTCTCCATTTGCCCATGTTCCTGTCACTAACATTAAATCGCCCATTACGTGTACTCTTGTGTCATATCCTATTGCCATTATTCTTCATCTCCTATTTCTGTTGTTTCAACTGCCTCTTCAACGGGGAGTTCTTCCACCGCTTCTTCGACTACTGGTTCTGCTACTGGGGTAGGGTTCAAAACACCTTCTACCATTTCTAGCAATGTGGACTTGGTTTTGAATCCTCCACCAACTTGTGTACCCTTATCTGTTAGCCACTCTGTGATTTTTGCCTTCGTCCATGCGGAGTCAGGTATACCATCGTTTCCTAGGTCTTCATGAGCGCCTTCTATCACGAAATCAGGACTAAGCCTCTTTCCCCAATTAGCAAGCCATTCATCAGTCACCGTGTAGGGTTTGTATCTAACCCAATCGGACATAGACGCATCTAAGTTACGACGTCTATGTTCTAAACCTTTGTATGTTACTGTGGGCACTTAGCCACCTCAGTTGTACATTATCATGACGTGGGCTTTTGCTCCGTCAGCAAGTCCGTGAATGGTTACTGCAAGACCACTGAATGTTGCCGCAATTACCGCTTCTGTTGCGCTATCTGTTGTTGCCATTACGCTTAGAACACTTGTTGCTCCACCGGAAAGTGTACCTGTCTGACCACCTACTCCATTACTACCACCTTCTAGTGCTATTAGAGCCATCTTGGGTGCTGGGTCGTATCCGTTTGCTGCATCTGTTTGTATTGGATGAAATCCTGCTATATTTCCGGGGTATGTGCTACCGCGTGCTAGATGTTCAGTAGTGTCATGTGAACCCGCTCTGAGTTCCCATGCCCCTGTTATAGTCCATGTACCATGTGTTGCTGCATTTGTTGTTGGTGTAATTATTAATTGTTCTGCCATATCTTTTCATCTCCGTTTATATTATCTCCAAGACAACCTTACTTAAGGTCTCTTACGCTCCCTTGTGCTCCGAAGAAAGTAGTCCATAGTTCTCCCATGGTTCTGTATAGCCCTTCTTGGCCCAATCTGTTTATTGCGAATGGGTCACCAGTTTCGATGCCGCTTTCGAAGTATTGTGTTGGAATTGCTGTGCTGAAGTATAGATAATCAGTATCTAGGTAGTACATTCTGCTGATTCCGTCAGGAAGCATATCCTTGGATGGAATGATTGGAACACCGTTGTATGTTGCTACGATGAATCCGGCTTCAATTCCCGGTACACCTTTCACACCATTGTATGTTGGAGTGATTCTCTTCTCTTCCATGAACCTCTGCTGGGATTGTAGCAGTTGCTGAATCCTCATTAGAGTATCGTATCCAGTTAGGATAACTTTAGGGTTACCACCACGTTTCCACATCTTTTGGAACATTTCGTCCATGATGTCTAGTGTTAGAACTCTTTGATTTCCTGTTGAAGCGTCTGCTCCACAGGATACTTCTGCTTTTGCCCAATCGTTTGAACCTGCTGTTCTAGCAATCGAGTAGATGTCTAGGTCTGCTACTGCGTCGACGTGTGGTGTACCACCGCTTGTTCTTAATCCAGTCAAACCGCTGGTTGTACCGTCTGCTGCGGTCACTCTGTCTAGAGACTCGAAGTTGTTTCCTGCTTTATCGTTAACATCTGTTAAGAGCATCTTGTTAACCATTTCAGCGTGGTGCTTACCCATCTCTTCTTTCATTACAGAGCGGATATCTCCCATTCCATCATCCTTGTCAGAAAGGAAGATAGCAGTTTCAGACATATCGAATGTGTGAGCGATTGTCTTTGGTTTTGCTGCTACATGCTGGAATTTTGGCCTAACTGTCTCAGGTAGTGTTGCGTTTTCTGCAACTCCGCCGTGTAGCGTACCGTCGTTGTTAGGTCTCTCGGTTATAACACGCCATCCTGACCTGTCCCAAGGTTTCTTTGGTAGTATAGAGAAAGCGTTGAACTCTTGGTTCAATTGTGACCATACTTTGCGTCCGTAGATTGCTTGGTATGTACCGCCAGTTGTGGACAGCATAGGGCTGTCAGCCTTCAACAATTCGCTACCACTGTATGAGTAGCCCATTGCGTTTCCTGCGCCATAGTAGTAGCGCTCCATGTCTGTTATTGTTCGTACGTAATTTCTTGCCATATTTCTTCATCTCCTATTATTTATTCTTGAGTAGTTTCATTCGAACGTCTTAGACGCCAAATGGTGTACTTCCTCCCATGTCATTGTTGCTAGGTCTTCAGTCGAAGGAACGACCACTGATGGTGCGCTCTCGGACTTGAGGATTTCGCCTCCTTCGGAAGGAGTTGATATCTCATCGATTCTTGCACCTAGTGCTTCGATGGATTTTTGTATGTTATCAAGAGGGCCACGTGCATCGAAGGCTAATGCTTCTGATTTTGTAACTTCATCTTGTCTCTCAGAAGCAAAGCGATTAGCGAATTGTTTCTCTAAGTTTACTTTGAACTCCTGTTCTAGTGCTGCTGCTTTGTATACTTCGTATGCAGATTCTACATCTGCGTCAGATGCTGATGTCACGAAGTCGGATTTTGAAACTTTGCCACCGCTTCCAGTGGTTTTACCAACTGCACCAGTAGATGGGCTTCCACCTTCTTGTGCTCGGCCTTTGACTTGTCCAGTTCGTTGTAAGTCGTTAGCCCCTAGTTCTTCAGGTGTAGAACCTAGATTTGCTTTGTTAAGTTCATCGAAGTGTGCTCGTGCACCATCGGTGTCTACACCGCCACTCTTCAAGGTGTCTTCCATCCAGTTTAGGTACTCGGATGTAATGACGTCTGAATATTCTGAAGATTTCTCGACAGGTGCTTCTGCCACTACTTCTTCAGTTTCTTCGGATTTTTCCTTGTCATCTTTGTCGTCTTTCTTACCTGCTTTCTTGTCCATTGCTGCTGCGAGTGCTGGTGGCATGGCTTTCTCCATATCATCCAGTCTACCTTCGAGGCGTGATAGGACATCGCCAAGTTGTTTCATCATTTCATTATCATTTTCTGTTTCTGCCATTTTGTTCACTTCCGTGTTATTTTTATCTTCTTTTAATATGCTGAATGTTGCTTCGGGATTAATGCCTTTTTCACAAATCGTTATCTCGTGTAGTTCCAGTTTGCTAATTTCTTGGTAATCTCCTCGTTTTGGGTCTGATTTTCTGACTCTCTTAAACGCTTGACCACCGATACTGAATCCTCTGAGAACGCCTTTTCTGATTTCTGCTGAAACCTCTTTTGCTTTCTCGATGTCGTTACGTAATTGTACTACTACAAACATTCCGACATCATCGACTTCGCTTTTCCACAACCTCCCTTCGCTATCTGTGTAATTCGGTACTACATCTCCAACTTGTATATTACTGTGAGCCAATTGAACGTTTCTGTATGACGGATTTTCCATGAATTTCCGAAATGCGTGTTTCAATGCCTCCTTTGTTATTACGTCGCCTTGCTTGTCTACAACTTCCACACTGGCATAGCCAGCGACAATGAGGTCGTTTCCTCCCTTGAGTACGACCAGTGGGTCGTCATCCTGTCTGAAAAGTTGTTTACTTCCGAGCACACTATCAGTAGGACGTAATGCTTTACTACTTCAATGCTCCGGGACTACCAATCAAGGTTTCTACAAAGCATTTTCGTTATACTGCGTAGCATTACGTGCCATCTTTTTCCTTCTTCCGGGATAGTCATCAGGTTTCTCAGGGTCTTGCTCCGGGCGCTCTTTCATATCCCAATCAGGAACGCTCTGCTCGGATGTAAGGGTCGTAGGGCCTCTAGGACTCTCAGTACCATCTCCTACATCTATGCCTAATCCTCTCCCTCCACTCATAGGATAATGACCTGCAAAGCCCTTGTCAAGTTTGTCTAATGTCTTCTCTATCAGCAATAAAGCCTTCAATGTGTCTTTCGGCTTGAGTATAATATTCTTGTCCTTCTTAGGTTTGAGTATACCTGCGCTCTCTTCCTCTATCTTATCTGAATCTTCCATTGCGGTTCTGTATGGCTCGCCCTCGTCCACTCCTCTTATTTCTAACTCTTCTTTTTTCAGATAGGCAAATCCATTCTCCCAGTATGGTTGTAGGCTTTTCGCTAGTCTGATTGAATAATCCGAGTCAGATACCGAGCCTATCGCTGCTACTGGATTAACAGGCCCTTCATCACTCATCTCATACTTCACTAGGTCTTCGGGTAATTTAATTATGAAATGATTGTTGTCAATCTCCATTGTGAAAGGAACATGATACAATATGTCTTCCTTTGCTAGCATTACCCACTTCGGGTGTTTCTCTTCTCCCTTCATGTAAGTTGATTTTGCATCTCTAAGTAGAAGCATCTTGTTTTCTTTCCCTAGGGATTCTACTGCATTCTTTAGACCTACCTCATCTGTCACTCGTATATCTGATGGACTCGGTACATGCACTGGATGATAACTATCGAATTGCCCTCTAAGTAATTTGATTCTCTCACGAGTAGTTAGTTCCATAACTTGGTCATTATCGTACATGAGAATATCTGTTATGAATAAATCACCGTCTACTAATGTACCATCTATGATATAGTTCTTCTTACATGATGAACGTAATGAAGACCTCATCTCATCACTGGTAGATTGGACTTTACCATCTTCGTTTTCCAATTTTATATTGTTACCCTTCTTAGTAACCTTACATCTTACGCCTTCTCTATGAACAGATACTACCCATTCTCCTGTAAATCCTCTTAGTTGGGCCATATCTTCCAAATCGAATATTCTATGCATAGGTTCAATCAATGGCACTTCTTTAGGTACATCCGCTTTACCGAATAACTGCCAATCGTTTTGCGCAGGTAGAGTACCTTCTATTCCGGGAGTGTTCATCGGAGCGCTGCTAGCAGGAATATGCGAATCGTACATTGCCTGTACGTGTTCTGCATTATGAGTATCCGAAAGAACTTGTTGCACAGACATTCTTGGTATAGGATTGTAATTAGTCGGTTGAGGATTAGAACCTACAACTACATTGCTCCCGTTAAACTCTAGACCAAATTGTGCAATTCCCTCTTCACCCGTATGAATTGCACCGTCGTTTATCACATCCATTGGGACTACTCCTTGCTGACTCTCTATCGAGCCTATCTTTGCATCTCGCCTCATTCCTACTCTGTCTTCAGTAGCAGTGGGCATATCAGAAGATATCTGCTCAGGCGCCATTGCTGTATCTAACATCATGATGTTGCTGGCGATGTCTTTCACGCGATTATGCCTCTGCGCCTCTCTCCAACCTGTTTTACCTTCAAATATCGGGTGCAATAGCGTTTTACCGCTTCTAGATTCGGCTTTGCCACTCTTAGTCTTCTTCTGCTTGGGAGGCTCGTGTATTGCTAGTCCATATGTATCCAGTTGTTTTTCGCTTACTGGTCTATTTCTCTCTGATGTCTTGAAGTAATTGCCTATCCAAGATATAGCGTTGTGTAGTGGTATCCTCTGCGCAAATGTCTTCAATGCATTCTTTCTACCGGGGTCATTGCTTCCCTTTGGCCAGTTTTTCTTATCGTTCATCAATGCCGTGTCTAGTGCGTCATGCGTGTTTTTTAGTCCCAATACGGGCTTAAACATGTCCGGGTTGTCATTGTTCCAATCTCTTCTCATTCCTGCTAGTTTACCAAATGACATAGCAACTACATCTGAGTTCAGGCTAGATAGCCAATCCTTGACATACTCTCGATGAGCCG
>Ga0208158_1000655_pt1 | contig 11856 bp, 10 predicted proteins | sample 8_EtaG_FD_184081 | JGI IMG/M metagenome (GOLD analysis project Ga0208158, IMG submission 184081) | Marine viral communities from the Subarctic Pacific Ocean - 8_ETSP_OMZ_AT15162 metaG (SPAdes) (version 2) | ecosystem: Environmental > Aquatic > Marine > Oceanic | place: Pacific Ocean | collected...
TTTTTCTGAAAAACATTTTTTATGAATCAGCAAGAACAATTAGCCCAAGCATTCAAGCAATTCCAACTCCGCTACATTAATGACCCTGTATTATTTGTTAAGGATGTTCTCAAGTTGACTCCTGACTCATGGCAGGAACAGGTCTTAAATTGGGTCGCACATGGAAAACGTAGAATAAGTGTCCGGTCGGGACATGGAGTAGGAAAATCATCATGTGCATCATGGTTAATGATCTGGCATCAGCTTACGAGGTTCCCCCAGAAGACAGTTGTGACTGCACCAAGTCATTCTCAGTTACATGACGCATTGGGTGCGGAGGTTCGCAAGTGGATCACAGTATTACCGGACGTATTAAAGGATCAGTTGGAGGTATTTACTGAGCAGATACGTTTAAAGGCATCACCTTCAGAGTCTTTCATCAGCTTCAGGGTATCCAGACCGGACAAGGGGTCTGTTGAGACTTTACAGGGAGTCCATTCAGATCATGTTTTACTTGTAGTGGATGAAGCATCTGGAATAAATGACGCAATTTTTGAAGCAAGCGCAGGTTCGATGTCAGGAGAGAACGCAACCACCATCCTTTTAGGCAATCCAGTTAGGGGGCAGGGGTTTTTTTATGATACACATAACAAGTTGAGCAAGAACTGGAAGACTTTGCGTGTTAATTGTGAAGATTCTGCAAGGGTATCTGAGGATTTTGTTGAGGACATAGGTGAGCGTTATGGTCGAGACAGCAATCAGTTTCGTGTAAGGGTATTGGGCGAATTTCCGCTAGCAGATGATGACGCAATTATTCCCAGACATTTAGTTGAGAGTGCAGTTGCGAGGGATGTAGAGGGAGTTGGGGGTGCAGTTACTATGGGGGTTGATGTTGCAAGGTATGGATCAGACGCATCTGCTATATGTTTGAGACAGGGGAACAGGATTTTAGGAGATGGAGTAAAGACAAAGCGTGGTTTGGACACTATGCAGGTAGTTGGTTGGGTGAGGAGTGAGATTGAGGAGTTAAAGAAGAAGAATTTAGAGGTTGGAGAAATCTGTATAGACAGTATTGGTTTGGGAGCAGGTGTGGTTGATCGTTTATTGGAGGAGGGAGTAGATGTCAGGGGTGTAAATGTAGGAGAAGCACCTTCTATTGCAGGGAATTATCTTAATTTGCGTACTGAGTTATGGGAGAAGTGCAGATCATGGTTTGAGGGGTTGGATGTGGTGATTCCGAATGATGAGGGTTTGATTATGGAGTTATGTTCAGTTGGATATGGGTTTTCTTCAACAGGCAAGACTAAAGTTGAGTCAAAAGATGAGATAAGAAAGCGTTTGGGGAGTTCGCCCGATAGTGCAGACGCATTAATCTTGACATTTGCGAGTTATGCGTCAAGGAATGCTTCAAAATCATGGTCTAAGCCATTAATGCGTGAAATAAAAGGGATTGTTTGAAAAAGGTCTTGATCCAGCCTTGTTTTTCAGTCAATTTGACTTGTAACTACTGACGATATGGAGTGGTAACATGGATTCCGTCCGCCTGCTCCTCGATAAGCTATAGCGAACTGATGCGTAGAATCCCTTGTCCTTATCGTCTGTAGTTAAACATAACCTTAATTTAGGGAACATGGCTTTAACGGACGCAGAAGTAAGACAGCAGACAGCAGAATTGGAAGCAGAGCAGATTAGGCTCGCTGGAGATACTGCGATGGACATTACGGAACTGGAGGGGATAGTTGCTGGTCTTATAGAGGAAGCAGTTGACTATATTGATCTCTCAGAAGCACCAGATCGTATTGTCGCAAGTGATTACTTCAATGGCAAGCCTTTTGGTAATGAGGAGGATGGTCGTTCTCAGGTAGTCTCTAGGGATGTCAGGGATACTATAGCATTGATGCTACCTCAGATAATGAGGACATTTTTTGGAACTCAGAGAGTTGTAGAGTACCAGCCACGCTACCCTGAAGATGTACCAAGCAGTGAACAGGCTAGTGATTATGTGAATCAAGTCGTTTTAGGTGCAGATAATCCAACCTCCTTCCAGACTTTCTACTCTATTATTAAGGATGCTCTTGTAAAGAGGGTCGGAATTGCAAAAGTAGATTGGGAGAGAAGGGAAGAAGTTGAGCATGAGGAATATACAGGTCTAGACGATCAAGCCCTAGAAGCACTGATGTCTGATCCAGACATTGAAGGGTCTTCTTTAGAATCGTATCCAGACCCTAGTTTCAAACCACCCCCTGCTGAAAGCGTCTCTCCAACCGAAGCACCACAACAGCAACAAGAGAGCATGGACGCACCGATGTTGCACGATGTAGTTATTCGGAGACTTTCAGTAGAGGGGTCGGTTGTTTTTGAGTCACTTCCTCCAGAAGAATTTTTGATAGACAGGAGAGCAAAATCTGTAGAAGAAGCGTCAATAGTTGCACATAGAAGGTATCTCACAGTCTCAGAGTTGGTGAGTATGGGTTATGACTATGATGAGATGCTGGATTTAGCAGGAGATGACAGTGAATTTGACACGAATATGGAGTACCTTGCAAGACACCCTCTGGGGTCTTATGCTGATTCTGACGAAGGTGGAGAAGCGAATCGCAAGGTCTTATATATTGAAGCGTATGCAAAAGTGGATTTCGGTGGGTCTGGGATTACTTCATTGCGTAAGTTTTGTTGTGCTGGCAACCATCATAAGTTGCTTCATCATAGTCCGGTTAATGATATTCCATTTGTGGTCTTTTCTGGTTACCCAGAACCGCATTTCTGGAGGGGACAGAGTGTAGCAGACCTGACAATGGATGTTCAGTTGGTGAAGTCGAGCATTTTGCGGAATATGTTAGACAGTCTTGCCAAGAGCATTCACCCTGACACTTGGTTAGTGGAGGGTCAGGTTAATATAGATGACGCACTATCGAACAAGGTTGGCAAGTTAGTCAGGACTAGATCAGCAGGTGCAATTGGGGAATTGAACAAGTCCTTCAATGGTAAGGAAGCATTCCCGATGTTGGACTACATGGATCGGATGAAGGAGGACAGAACTGGAATGAGCAAGGCTTCAATGGGTCTTGATCCAGATGCACTCCAAAGCACTGAAAAAAGCGCAGTTTCCGCTACTATGGCAAGTTCTCAGGCACAGATTGAACTTCTGTGCAGGGTCTTTGCTGAGAATGGTATGAAGCCATTATTTAAGAAGATATTGAAGTTATTGCACAACCATCAAGAGAAAGCAAGGATGGTTCGCTTGCGTAACACTTGGGTACCGATTGATCCTAGAGTCTGGGACATTGGAATGGATGTTTCAGTGAATGTTGCGTTAGGAATGGGTACTACTCAGGAGCGTATGCAGATGCTTGCAGGACTTGCAGTAAAACAGGAGAAGATTTTACAAGAGCAAGGTTCAACGAATCCTTTTGTTACAAATGGACAGTATCACCATACATTATCCAAGATGACAGAACTCTCAGGGTTTAAGGATGTGCAGTCCTTCTGGAGCAATCCGAAAGACTTTAAACCACCTCCACCTGAAGAACCAGAACCAACAGCAGATGAAATCTTTGCACAAGCACAAGCAGATAAAGTCAGGGCAGACATTGAGTTAGATAAGCAGAAGTTCAGTCTTGACCAAGAAAAGATGATTCGTGATGATGACTTACAGAGAGACAAACTGGACTCTGATGTAGGTATGAAGCAAAAAGAGATGGAGAACAAGTATAAGACCACGATTGACATGACAGAGATAAGAGGGAACATGGAAAAAGATCGTGAAAAGATTCGTGCAGAAGCACAACAGAGGATACAGGAACAGCAGATGGCACAGCAACAGATGCAACAGATGCAGTTACCTCAAGATATGTCACCTACTAATATGGAACAAGTCCCAGAAGAAGGGATGACTAATTAAATGGGTAAAAAAAGAAAGGGTGTAACTCCTAAGTCTATAGAGGAGAGAGTTGCACAAGGGAATGAAGCGGAAACGCTTCTACAGTCTCCAGTATTCATAGAAGCGTGTGATCTACTGGAGGATAAATATGTAAACGCATGGATTTCTTCTGGAATCGGTGATGAGCAGAAACGTGAGCAGTATTATTTATCTCTCAAGGTTCTCTCTGAAGTGAAGCTGGAAATCGAATCCATGATTAATAGCGGAAAAATCGCAAAACAATTAATTTAGTTTTTGAGGAGATCACTCATTCCTTTTGGAACAAGAGTGGTGTCCTGAGAAACTAGAAAGAAAGCATGGCAGAACAAGAAGTAGTCGAGGGCAATAGCCTTATAATAGGGTCTGCGCTCGATGAAGCAACTGTAGCATGGGGAAAAGAACTGTCCTCTGAAGATGGTGAAGAATCATTAGAAGAACAAGCAGAAGAATCCCCCGATGAGTCGGAAGAATTAGAGTTAGATTCAGAAGACTCAGAAGATGTGCAGGATGAAGAAGAAGTAGATGAAGACTTGGAAGAAGTAGAATCAGACGCACAGATGTTTAAAGTGCGTGCTGATGGTGAAGAACTAGATGTCTCACTGGACGAATTAATCTCTGGGTACTCTCGCCAATCCTCATTTACTAAAAAGTCTCAGGCACTTGCAGAAGATCGCAAGTCTTTTGAGAACGAAATTGCAGAAGCAAGACATCTACGATCACAAGCTATCGAAGTCCTTGAAAATGCAAAATCCGCACAACCTCAACAAGCCCAAAAAGATTCCCAATACTGGCAAGATTTAAAAGACTCTGATCCAATGCAGTTTATGTTGGAGCGTGATGAGTTGCGTGAAGCACAGATGCAGGATCAAATGCGTGAACAACAGATTCAAAAGTTGCGAGCGCAGGAGAATGCAGAGCAACAGGCAAACTTGGAAAAATACATCGAATCACAGAGGGAGAACCTTAGTACGTTGATCCCTGAGTGGTCTGATGAAAAAGTCGCAAAAGCTGAAAGGAAAGCAATTGTAGAGTATGGAAAAAACGTAGGCTTCACAGATCAAGAACTGAATGAAGCGTATGATTCCAGAGCAGTAGCAACTATGCGTAAAGCAATGCTCTACGATAAATTGACCAAAAAGCGAGGGACTTTGAAACCAGTACATCGTTCAAGTATGAAAGCAGGTTCGCAGTCAATAAATCCCAGTAGTACGAAATCTAAGAAGGCATCGGAAAGATTACGCAAGTCTGGTCGCATTGAAGATGCACAGGCAGTTTTTTATAACATGATTCGTTCATGATTTTCAATAATCCTTAATAATAAGAGGGACTTATGGCTATCGTTGCCAATACTTATCAGACATATTCTGCTGTTGGGCGCAGGGAAGATTTGTCTAATACAATTTATAATATTGCGCCAAGTGATACACCATTCATGTCAATGATTGGTAAAGCGAAAGCAACAAATACTTTAGTGGAGTGGCAAACGGATACTATTGCGAGTCCAGCAAGTAATGCTTTCATTGACGGAGATGACTATGCTTATACTGCTGTGACACCTACAGTAAGACTTGGGAACTACACCCAAATCTCACGAAAGACTGTCATAGTTTCTGGTTCTCAGCAAGCGTCTAACAACGCAGGTCGTGATTCAGAAATGGCATACCAATTATCACTCAACTCAAAAGCACTCAAGAAAGACATGGAATTAGCCTTAACAGGCAACGTAGCAAAAGCTGTAGGTAACGCTTCTACTGCTCGTAAATCCGGTGGTCTTGAGACATGGCTTATCACGAACACTTCAAGAGGTGGTGGTTCTCCAGCAGGTGCTAACCCTTCTGCAAACTCTGGTTCAACTGCAACTGACGCAGGAACAAAACGTGCCTTAACAGAAGCACTTTTGAAGACTGTGATTCAGTCAGTTTACACTCAGGGTGGTGATCCAACGACTGTCATGGTCGGCCCTGTTAATAAAGGGAAAATCTCTGGTTTTGACGGACGCTCAAGTGCAAGACAAATGATTGCAAAAGATGCAATTCAAGGTGGAGCGCATTTGTATAGTTCTGACTTTGGGGAATTGAAAATTATTCCTTCAAGGATTTCCAGAGAACAATCCTGTTTCGTTCTTGATCCTGAGTTCTGGAAAGTTGCTTATTTCCGTGATTTCAAACAGGAAGAAGTAGCGAAAACAGGTGACGCAATTAAGCGTGCCTTGCTTGTTGAGTTCAGTCTCATCTCAGCTAATGAGAAGGCTTCAGGGATCGTTGCGGATTGTACCATAACATAATTTATGGCACTTTTACCTTCTAAAAAAAGGTTATTGTCGAGGTCGCAGGGGAAGGAAGAAATCTTCTCCTACGACCAACACGATAAGACCTTTACGATAGAACACAAAGAGGATGTCCAACCTCTAATTGAGATTGCAAAGGATATGTCTGACTTGCAACCTTCAAAAGATTGGAAACTTTCTGCTGTAATACCTCAATTCGTATTAGACCAGAGTTTGCGTGAGAATTGGTCAAAAAAGGATTGGAAAAAATGGGCTAATAATCACGATAACAAGGCATTCAGGGTATGGAAGGGTAGACTTTAGATGGCACTAGGAACATACACTGAACTACAGGCATCAGTAGCAGACTTCTTAAACAGGTCTGACTTAACTTCTGTGATACCTGACTTTATCACAATGTGTGAAGCAGATATCAACAGGAACTTGAGGGTACATGATATGGTTATGAGGACTCGTGCGCCAATCTCTAGTCAGTACGTTAAGTTGCCACCAGATTTTTTGGGGATGAGGAATATTGACCTATTGACTGACCCTGTTACTCCAATGTCTTACAAAAATCTGCAAAATCTAGATATTCATAGAGCAGGTGATCCAACTGGTAAACCTCTGTATTATTCAGTGATGAAAGACAATCTGGAGTTTGCACCTGTACCAGATGGAGAGTACACAGTTGAAATCGTGTATTACCGGAAGATACCTGCACTCTCAGCAGATAACGCAACTAACTGGTTGCTCGATGAACACCCAGACGCATATTTGTATGGTTCTTTGATGCACTCTGCTCCTTATTTACAAGCGGATGATCGTATAGGTTTATGGGCTGGAAAATACAACCAGATTTTAGAACAAATTAAAAAATCGGATGAGCAAGCCAAATTCTCGGGTTCTACTCCATCCATATCATTTACACCATTTGGATAAAATATCATGGCAGGATTAACGAATTATCTTGAAGACAAAATTTGGAATCATGTGTTTGGTTCGACAACATATACCAAACCTACTAACTGGTATGTTGGATTACTGACTGCAACTCCTTCTGATTCCGCTTCTGGCACAGAGGTTTCTGGTGGCTCATACGCAAGGCAGGTTTGTGCATTCACAATAACTGGTACTGGTACTGCTGAAGCGAAGAATACGAGTGCTATTACTTTTCCAACGGCAACTGCTGATTGGGGGATAATCGGTTGGGTCGGCATTTATGACGCATTAACATCTGGAAATTTAGTTGCATACCAGAATCTCCAAAAATCGGACTTCTCAACTTCTACGACAAAAACTGTAAACGATGGAGATATTTTTAAGTTCAATGCTTCAACGATTAAGATACAACTCGACTGATGATCGGATTTGGTTCTGAAATATTCTCTCAGGGTACGTTTGGTAAGGGAGTTATGCAAGGTCATATCGACCTTGACGCAACTTCTACTGTTAAGACTTTTGGAGTAGCTGAGTGGGAAGCAACGAATACTCAAATAAATTCAACTGGTGTCTTAAAACCATTTGGCGGATTAATCAAAGGTGGGACAACATATATCGAAACTATTACCTCAATGCAGTCTTATCCAAACTTTACATGGGCTGGATTTGATATTGCTTCAGAAACAGCAACAGTCTCAACTTATGGTTATATTGCATGGGACGGACAATTGATACCAGATGCAACTTGGACAACGCAAATCATAGACTAAATCATGGCAAACACAACTAATTTTGCAGTAGAAAAACCCACTGTTGGCGGATACCGCAACACATGGGGTGGTACGATCAATACTGGACTCGATAAATTGACAGAGTTACTTGCTCTCGCACTACCAGTTGGTTCAATTCAGATGTATCCAAAGACCACTGCTCCTACTGCAACCTCTAATGGAGGAACTTGGTTAGTCTGTAATGGTGCTACTTTAGTTCAAAGTAATTATCCAGATTTATTTTCTGTCATAGGAGTCACATACGGAAATGGAGGAAATGCTTCAACACATTTCCAACTTCCAGACCTACGCTCAAGAGTACCAGTTGGTTATAATGTAGACACTATATCTGGACGCTCGACCAGAGCCATCGCAGTAGGTTCAGGTGCAGAAACACACACTTTACAGAATACGGAAATCCCAAAACATACTCATCCTGTAACAGACGCGGGTCACGTCCATCCAATTGCAGATCAGACGCATACGCATACCGGATCAAATTCTGGAGGGACTAGCAATGCTACCTTATCAATTACTGACCCAAAACATAGTCATACATTCATGACATACACGGAATGGTCATCTGGGAGTGGGTATGGGGTTGCATTTGATAATGGCCCTGAGCATGGGAATGTTGCAACATCGTCTGAAGCAACAGGAATTACTATTGCTGACCATAATCACTCATTCACAACAACTGCTAATTCAGCAAATATTTCCACGACTCAAACAAATCCTTCTGGTCGCATCACAACAACGAACAACCAAGCAGATGGAGATGGTGCACATAATATAATGCAACCTTATCTAGTTGTTAATTACATAATTCTCGCAAAACATCCAACATTTAGCTGATATGTCTACGATAACCTATATAGTAAAAATAGCGTCAGGGAAGTTCACGATTGACGATGCTGTAGCACCGAAACTTACCTTCAGAGATGGAGACACCTATATATTTGACCAGAGTGATGGAACAAATGCTGGTCATATTCTACAGTTCTCAGCGACTTCAAATAATAGCGGATCGAGCGAATACACAACTGGAGTCACAAAAACTGGAACTGCTGGACAAGCAGGAGCAAAGACAACCATAGTAACGAGTTCTTCAACAACAGATACTCTGTATTACTACTCCTCTGGTGGCGGAGATCATGGCAGAGAATTTTCTAATTCAGGCTTCAACACTTCTGCAAACTACAATGTATTAAAACCGATTGTTGGATCATCCTCAACTGCGGAAAAGTGGGGAGCAATGGTCAATCATGCAATTGACCAGATAGACCTTCAAGCAAAAGATAATCGTGATTATACAGACCAACACGCTTTTCAGGGAGAGCCACACATAATTCCAAATACTCTATATCCTGCTTGGAGTGGCCTTATAGATAATCATACTGGACATACATTTACAGATTCAGGGAATACTGGACATACTATCACGCCATCAGGAAATACACATCATTCAGGAGCAACAGAGAAAATAGGATCAACCTCTATAAATTTTGATGGTACAGGAGATTATTTAAGTGTAGCAGATCATGCTGATTTTGATATAAGTGGACAATTCACAATAGAATGTTGGGTTAATTTTAGAACAAAAGCAAATTATGATGGAATAATAACTTTTGATGGTACTGGTGGTGCTGATTTTGTACTTGCTTTTGGTTCTGACAACAAACTTCATTTATTTTCCCATGCAGGAAATGCCACAAGTGTAGTTAATTCGGGTGATACAATTAATCTTAATCAATGGTATCATGTTGCTGTTTCTAGAGATGGTTCTAATAATACTAATTTTTATCTTGATGGTGTCTATAAAACCACCGCAAGCTTCTCGGCAAATCATACTACAACAAGTGGTGGTGTAAAAGTTGGAAGATATTATACTGCTGATGATGAGAAATACCTTGATGGTTATATAGATGAACTACGAGTTTCTAATACTGCAAGATATACTGGTACAAGTAGTTTTACACCATCAACATCCGCATTTAGTAGTGATGCAAATACAAAACTTTTAATTCATTCAGATGCCGGTGGACATGTCGGTGCTTATGGTACTGCTCAAGCAGATGGGAAGAAATATTATTATACAGACATCAAAGGTTCCAAGCCAATCAAAGACCCTAGAATTGGCGCACACTTTGGGAGTCAGAGGCATAAATTTACTTCTGTACAACTATTAGAACAAGAAACTGCAACACATGGAAAAAATGTTTATAGTATTGATGGGAGAGAATGGGCAAGAACTTTTGATCTAACTCAATCTATAGGTGCTTCAAATGATGCCGGTGGTTCTCATGTAATTCTAAATTCACATGGTGGTCTTGAAATTACAGGATATTTTTCAGCATTTAATTTAATAGGGTTGGCTTGGACAGGCTATGATCCTGTTTATATTCGTTTAGATGGTTCTACACAATCTTCTACCTCACTCACATTTGGTACTTCTACTGATAGTCCATTGTGGGGTAGATATGTCCCGGCTGGTTCTGTTGCCTCAGGAGCATTTGATTCAGCATTAACAACTCCCGGCATTCATACTATAAGATTATGGAATGGTTCTGAAAGTTCTGCTACAAATTCAATAGGAAGGTTCTGGGGCATAGAACTAATAGCCCAAGACACAACCTCAACTGCAAACAAATCAAAAATCCAGATACCAAGCCAGAATGTAGTTTCTTATGGTAAGAAGTTCACAGTCTCAGGAACACCACATTATGATCCTTTTAATGGGTTTACCTCTGGTGCAAGTGTATCATCATATGTTGATACAGCAACCTCATTAGGTGTAGAAGCATGGAAGAATAGCTCAACGTACTATCGGCCTTATAACGGAGGTAGAGTAGTTAAGTGGGTAGATTCCTCTGGAACGATTAAGACTTCAGTAAACATGATGCCACCTAATGCTCAGAATGTTGCTGGTTCTGCTATTTCTGCAAAAGCTAATGCTTCTGTTGCAAATGATACTTACCTACCTACCTTTTCAGGAGCAATAGACCACTCGCAATCAGAAGTTGCCAAGACATTCCATTGGAGAGAATTTGGGAATGGTTCTGCTAATGGTGGGCCAACTGGTACTTATAGAGATTCTAGCACTCTAACTACTGGTACTGATGATACTGCCTATGTCATGGATGATGGGCTGACATCTATGACTACAACCGATATGTATGTAGATAGTAATGAATTGAGAGTGCGTTCTGGTACAGATAATGGTTATTATGTAACATTTATTGGAACTGGATTAACAGTAAATACTGCGGGTGGTATTCTTAATATTGCTCAAAATCTTCCGTATGGTACTCACATATTTTGGATGGAAGGTAATTCTAGTAATGATGCTACTTCTGTTCGCACACTTGATGGTGTTTCTATGGGTGTTACTACATGGGCAACCAGTAAATTAGGTTTAAATTCAGAATTTACCTTCCACCAACCCAAGATGCCACCAGTACCAGACGATGCTTGTATTTTGATGGACGTAATGTTGATGGCAGATTTTGTGAAACAGACTGATGCCGAACATACTCAAATTAGTAAAGGTGTTCGATATTGTAATGGTTCAAGGGATCATTTTTATGCGGGAACCAATGCTCCTGCCACTAATGTTAGTAATCATGGAAATGAGGGCAACTTTTCTGGTTTGACAGGAGGATCAAGTCCTTCTGGTTCGGGTGGGGATGGTGTATGGAGATTACCATTTTTTGGTACTACAGGATTGTCTTTAATGGAAAACTCTGCACAAGCCCATAGTGTTAAATTAGGAGGTTCAGCAACAACTGAAACCGCATTGGATAATAGTGTTGTAGCCAATGGTGATATGATGTCTATTGCAGAAACAGTTACACTTGGACAAACCGAAATTGAAACCTCTTTAGTACAAGGTAGTCACCATTTCTATGGGCATTTTGTAGCAACTCCAATCCACACATCCTCACACTACCAAACCTTTGAAACACCCTTCCTGCATGAGT
>Ga0208158_1000656_pt1 | contig 11853 bp, 26 predicted proteins | sample 8_EtaG_FD_184081 | JGI IMG/M metagenome (GOLD analysis project Ga0208158, IMG submission 184081) | Marine viral communities from the Subarctic Pacific Ocean - 8_ETSP_OMZ_AT15162 metaG (SPAdes) (version 2) | ecosystem: Environmental > Aquatic > Marine > Oceanic | place: Pacific Ocean | collected...
GTAATCACCATCTTCATAAGATCCTTTCTCCTGATATGGTTGGTGATAAGAAATACAGGGCCATCATCAATGCGATAGCCCCGTACACAACTAGAGTGAGGACAATAAGCCCCACATTCTTTAATGTTTTCATGTCATTACCTTTTTTAGTGTCACATATCCCACCCATTAATAGTAGAGAATTTACGATAGAAATACCTAGCTTCTGTACCATCTATCACATATTCCTGTAACAGCATGGCGATCCAGAAACGCATTGCTACCTTTCGTCCTCCACCTACAGCCTTGCCTTCTGTCCTTGCCTTAGAGCTAGGAACAATACTCTCCATCCATACCAATTCATCACGGTCTACTGGATCTAGTACACCCCATGTGTCAAAGGTATATTGCTCAGGTAATTGTCGTTTTACCTCGTTATTACTACACTTCTTAGCCAATGAGTTGATCCCCACTGGCAACGGTCTACGCATTACTTCTGTCTGTATCATTTCTTTCCTTTGTTTTGTCTATAATCTGCCATCAATCTTGCCGTATCCTTAGTTATTTGTTCTAACTCTCTCTCTTTAAACCAGCACCACACATAATGGTGAACTGTATATGCTACACTGTATATTGATATTAATACTAATCCACACATGGCAATGATGCCTATATTCAAGGCTATTAACTCTACTATGTTATGCATATGTCACCTCCAATGATCCTTCTGGTGATACATTTATATCTACATGATCCCCATAATGCTGATCCGAAACAGCCTTTGCCATCCGTATAAACTCAGACTTTATGAGCTTTTTATGAGGACTATTAGCTTGTTCATACATGGCGAACATTACAGGAACTATTGCTTCCCATTGACTACAGGTAGCTTCAAGAGGTAATTGAATATTACTCATTTTTATTATCCTTTCTATTTGATTAAGCAGTTACCAACTTTGCCATGTCTGCCCCTTGTGATTCCTGAGTTGATGGACTTGTTTTCAATGCTTTCAATTGAGCTTCCAAGGCTTGGATTCTGGACGCTTGTGATTTGATTGTGTTTTTATTCATGCTGTTTGTTACAACTTTTGGAATCCTTACAGGCTTTTCAGATCCGTTGATTTGGAAGTGTTTCTTGCCTTTTGCATCTTCTTTTTCTTGAATCCTAAGATCTGTGAATACCGCTTGGCCAAGTAGTTTGATTGCTTTCTCTTTGCCTAGATCTCTTAGCCTTTGTTTCTCTTTTGCCCATGCTATGCATTTGGTTTTGATTACCTCATCTTGTGTTTTCTTGGACATTGCATCCAATCCCCATCTTGCTTTGTTTGCTGATTTGTACCCTTGGAATGTCTTTGCTGGTGTATCACCTTTAAGACCTACTAGGATGTTTGATGTTTCTTTCTTGATTTTCATTTGATTACCTTTCTTTTTTATTATGTTAAGTGGCTGATGTTTCGCTTTTATTTAAGCTCATCAGTAGTCTAACAGTAAGACTAGACATCAAAAGCAACATCGAATTGCTCGACAGATTTGAACATTGCGTTCGTTGCTTTAATGCCACAAAACTTCTGTTATTAAGGGGATTGGATGCTGTCACTATTTGTCGTGCCTCCTTTCCGGCTCCTCGCCTCAAAGTGTAACCCTATCATCTTCTGATGTTGTTGGTTATCTTCAGCCATTCTCATGCCTATGCTCATGCCCCGCTATGTACAGCCCTCAGCTTCCATATAGATCTCACACCCGTGAACCGTCTATATTACCCTGAATTCAACTCCTGATTATTGACTAATGCTTTTCATGTATTAAGTTTATTTGATAAACAAGGGATGTCATCCAACCCTACAAGATAATCTTTGCTTGGAGTATCTACTGCTAACTTGCGTTAAAGGTTATTGTTAGTATGGGTTCCTAATGCCCAACCCTCACACTTCCATTGCCTAGGAATAGATCGCAATGGTTTTTCGTCGCATGGTACTTTGATTGCCTATCGTCCAGTTAATGCCCTCTCTCGAGTTTTACGGCAAGGTGCTTGGCGTACTTTGTATCATGTGTTTCTTTCGAGTTTAGGAATTGCTAGTCCTATTCATCGGAAACGCCGCACACTTAGACTCTGCCTCCACATCCTCCAACCTCTCAAACGTCCGAGATTTTTGGATCGAAGTACTTATCAATGAGCGTTGTTATAACTCTCACCAATACCTATTGAGTTGTGACCCTATATTGATAGTGTGACATCCCAGAGCTGAGATCGGGAGGCGGGGGGAAGGGGGGAACGCATTTTGTCGCGACTCACTTGATATATGTCTCTTCTCAACTTTCTGGCATTTTTTGGATTTCGATTTATGCTCTTTGGGTGAGGCTTTTTGGATTTAAGACCTGTAGATACAAGGAGTGGTTGACTGTAATTAAAATTGAGTTTGGTAAGGCTACTCTCCGTGACAAGATCAGGTTGTTCGTTACAATGATTCGATCAATTAGATGGAGTCGTGATAAGACGTTTAGGAGAAAGTATCGGAGTTGTTGTCGCTGTCCTTTGTACCATCGGGATCTACGGCGTTGTCGCCCTTACAATGATAGTCCTGCGGGGTGTGGGTGCTATATGCCGTTTAAGATTGCGATTGGTGGAGGCTGTTGGATCAATGAAACTTTTCCAGAAGAAGATTTAGGGTGGCTAAAGAAAAACTAGAACCTCATTATTATGTATTCGTCTTGGAATTGAATGGCGAGTTGTATGAATGTGGTGCTAGGTGTAGCTCTGAGGAGGATGGTTTTAATATGAGGATACTAACCAACAGTACATTACCAGAGGAAGAGATCCCTGAGACTGTTACTGATGTGATTGATGGGTGGATTGAGGATACTAAGAGTGCTTATCACCAGAAGTATTTGATGACGCTACCTTAATTGCCTGATTTATGGCGTTTTTTAGTATGCGAATACATTCTACATGAGTTGTTTTCTTTAAAGCGTTCTCCAGGTTCTTGATTAAATCAGACATAAGCCTCCATCTTTATCATTTTTAGTGTCACAATGCTACTTATTCGCTGCTTCTCGTAGTTTTTCTCTTACAATTCTGCTTGGAACGAACTGCATACGGTAGGTTTTGTCCCATTTTATGCGGTTTCCGTTGAGGTCTGAGCCTAATCTAGCCTTTCTATCTACTCTATTGAAGCTTCCTAGGTTGTGGATCTGTACTGTTTTACCATTTGTAACGCTATCAACTATGTAAAACGGCAAACATTCTAGAACATGACGGACATCTGTGACTTTTAAGTTGGTTTGTTTGGCTATTTGTTCAGCTAAATCTTTAGTGGTTGTTTTCAGGTGTAATTTCGCCATCTGTTGGGTGTCTTATTTTGGTGTCTTTGTTTACTAGCATCTTTTCTGTGTGAACTACGCTATCAAAGCAGTCATAACAGACGTTTCCGTACACGGCCCTGTCCCAATAGTAGCACTTTTTATGCTGATCACAGTAGTAGCATTCATTAATAGCACCTCTAATATCTTTTGGTAACAGTTTCATGGTGGTATTGAGGGACATATATCTTGTGTGTCTGAGTGTCTAAGTGTCTAAGTGTCTAGGGGTCTGGTGGCAATTGTTACAACCGCTAATTTTCATCATCTCTTCTCTCGTCTGCATCAATGCAAAATGGACAGTCTCTCACATCTTGAGTGTCGTTTGTGAACGAACCACGGCAAACTTCGCAATATTCTAGATACTCAGTTTCACTCATCGCTTATTTCCAGAGTTCTTGTTCGAGTAATGATAGGATTAAACCGTAGTTTGCTATATCTCTAGCGTTATCCTTGATTGATTCGTTGTTAGGTTCCCCTTTTGTTTTAATTCTTTTTTGAAGGAGGTTCATCATACGTTGGACTTTGTCGTTTAACCTGATGGCAACGCCTAACATATTCATATCTCTCTCTTCAAATGAGGCTATGTTTTTAGATCCGTAGTCTTGTTGCTTCTTATCAAACAGAAGTATGCAGGACATGGCTTCGTTTAGGGCGTGGTTGCCCATATCTGTCTTGAGTTGGTTTTGGTAGTATTTTGTATCTGTCATAATGCTGATAAAATTGCACTTGAATCTAGTGAGTTCCCTTCGTTGTCTTGTAATGCTCCAGCTTCTATAATTATTTCTAATCCATTCCCGTGAAAGAAAGATATAAGGGATGTAAGTTCTGATATATGATCCATGTTTTTAAGTTTCTGTACCTTTGAATGAATTATGACTCCATTGACAATCATTCCGTGTTCTGCGGCTATACGGTAGTCTTCCACTGCTGTTTCTATTAAAGCACAGAGTAGCCTTCTAATTCCGTAATCATCTAGCCACGGGTGACAATGGATAAAACCTTGTGTATTCTGGTTTAAATTCAAATTCTACATCCTTTCCATTCGCACCATTCCTGTTCTTTGCTATGTAGAGGTTTATTCTTTTATGTAGTCCCGTGTATGAGTCATCCTCTGCTGGTTCCCATAGAAACATACAGCAATCTGCATCCTGCTCTATGGAGCCTGAATCTCTTAGATCTGATAGTTGTGGTCGCCTATTGTCCCTACCCCCTTTTTCTACGTTTCTGTTAAGCTGTGCGGCTGCAATTACGGGAACATTAAGCTCTGCTGCCATAAGTTTAAGAGATCTACTGATTTCAGATACAACTTCATACTTACCACCCTTTCTGGATTCTTTGCTGCCTTGAATTAATTGTAGATAATCAACGATAATAACCCTGCATCCATAGTTTTTTACATACCTTCTAGCCTCTGATCGGAGCATATTAGGTGTTAAGTCGGTCCTGTCATTTACGAACATTGGTAGCAGTCTTACTTCAGATGACTTGGAGATCTTAGTGAAGTCTTGTTTTGATAAAGTCCCACGATAAACATAGTTCATATCAATCTCTGCGTGAGCTGCCATTAATCGCATACCTAGTTCTTTTTTAGTCATTTCCAGACTGAACATAGCTACTGGGCTACCAGACACTAAAATGTTGTGTGCAATGGATAGAGCCATAGCTGTCTTACCTTGTCCTGGTCTACCTGCTACGATGTAAACTCTTCCGTCTTGAAGTCCTCCAAGTGCATTATCTAATTCAGGAAACCCAGTTGGTATTCCCCAAGGAGTATCGGTCTTGTTATTGTACCTGTCTTCAATCTCCCCAATGATTTCTGGGATAGTTTCCTTTAAAGATTCATCTGTGGTTTTGCCTACATGATCTTGCATATCTAGGACGAAGGTTTGTAGTCCTGATAACATATCATCTATCTCACCCACATTAGCCCCTGAGATAGCCTCCTGAGCGTTTTCTAGTTTAACCTTGGTCTGTCGTCGGGTCTTAAGTAAAAATAGCTCACGGAGCCAATATGAAGCATTGTGCTTGGTTGGTGCATTGTCTTCCCAAGCTGTTAATGATTGCATACCCCCAATTTTATCCAGAAGGTTTTGGTTTCTTAATTCATAAACCACCTTTTGAGTATCAATGTCTTCACACCTTTCATGCATTGACTCTAGGATCTCATACACTCTGTGATGTTTAAGTTCGTAGAACCAAGATCCATCTACACCTGCGGCTATGCATTCTTCTATTCCTCCCAGTAGACAAACTCCAATTAGCCCTTGTTCTGCTTCAAGATTGTATAAGCTCATTCCTCTTCCTTTCTTCTATCATCTGTCTTCTTAGTTCCTCTGCTCTTGCTGGGTTCTCTATCTGCATTCTCCTGTACTCAGCCATCTTCTCTCTTTTTGCGTATTCATCCTTGTTTACTGCCCTGTCTAAATTTCTATCAAAGTTGCTTGGTCTGAACAGGCAGGTTGGGTTTAACCACTTTGGTTCATTGGTGGTTCCTTTAAGCTCCTCAGTCTTATGTTCAATCACTAGGATCATATCCTCCATAGAGTGACCTTCCCTTAGTCTTGCTCGTATGGACTCAAGGTTCTTTGCACCTCTAAATCTTTTACCTGCTATCGTATTAAACTTATTCAGAACCTCTCTAGCATTCCTATTGATAACCTTGTCAGTCTCAGACTCTTCACTAGAAGCAATTTTAGTTTCAGAATTTCTATTGTTCACATCATCATCTATATATCTTCTTTCTTCTTTCTTCTTGTTAGTGTCCGGCGATGTGTCCGGCAGTGCGTCCGGCGATGTGTCCCGCGATGCGTCTGGGTTCTCTTGGTACGATGACCAGTTTAGTACTGATATTACTGTCTTTCTTGCGTACATTTTGCGTCTAATCATTGAGTCCTTTTCCATCGTGTTAAAAATGTTGTTTACGGTGTCCTTATTTATGTCGAAAAACTCGGCAACTTTACGACAACTGCACACCAAATCACCGGGGCAAAGCGTCCTGTCTTCGCCAGCAATTCGCATGACATAAGGCTTGTGTGATGCCTTTAGTAAAAGGTAGCTCCATACGGCTAAGAATAGATGGTTTGAAGCATTGGGATTATCCAACACCTTGCGGAATATCTTTACATAACCATTGCTCACCTCTTGTTAAAAACTCTCTGCCAGAAGGTTCTTTTTTTATGCCAATCCTCTTTGTTTCTTGAGGATCTTCTCGCTGCAATATCTAGTTCCCTATCTGTAAACATAAACTTCTTCTCAATTCCTTTTTCCACCAGGATGACGAATTTATATTTACTGTTCGCACTGGATCTAGCATCTGTATTTACAGTTTCCGTTAGTTCTCCTATATCGACTTTCATAATAAATTAAGAGGTCGGGGTGTTAAATGAAGGCGTTGACGGGAAAGCAATAAATCCGTCACGGTAGAAAGCACAAACCTTACGCCTTGCCCAAGGCTCTCCCTTGATCCTATTCCCCGACCAAAGTTTCATCTGTTCTCCATATACCTGTGGATCTCTCTTACTGCGTGGCTGGCTGAGTATGAATAGTCTCTACTTGCAATAACGGGAGGCATCTTTGCTGTAAGTGAAGTAACCCAACTGTTTAAGGCCGCTAGAATAGCTCTCTTGCTAGTTGTTTCCCTTGCCAGCATCTCTTTAGCTATCTCTTTGTAAACGCTTCTAAGGGGTATCTTCAGCCTCATTCTCTGCTTCCTTTTGTTTCTCGTTCCACTCATGGCATTCCACGGCGTACTGGTGAATTCTTTGGTAGAGACTTGCTAAGTATTCATCTACCGTATCAAATCCCAAATCACTTGCGGCTCTGCCTAGGTGTGGAATTTCTTTTTCTCTTATTGGTGACTCTGGTTTTGCCATGTTTTAATTCTCCTATTCTAATTAATGTAAAGTATCCGTAATTCCCCAGCTTTAGAGTAGACTTATCCACCATCTCATCGCCGCCTTGTTGTCCTTGAATAGAGTGCATATTCCTGTTCCTACCTTTCTTGCTATGTCTTCGTCTTTTCTAAAATTAATTCCAACTGAATGGTTAAGTGCGTGTATGCACTCATGTAAAAATGTATCTGCTATCGCCTGATTAGACATTGACTTACAAATAACAATGATCTGATTGTCGTAGTCACACCATCCATCAGCTTCGGCAGCGTCACGCTCAGTCGCTTCCACGAACTTGACCTTATAAGTGAAGTTCAAAATCTTAACTTTACGAGGAGGCTTTGGTTCACTCATAAGTGATCTCCTCTCACTAATCTAAAAAAATCATCGCATGGCATTCCTACCATCCACGGGTGGCGATCCTTATGTAATGCCGCTATTGCAAACTGTTCTGTCTTCTTATCTCTAATAGCTTGTTCAACTGCATTCCAAAGATGCGGTCTTGCTCCTGCTTTAACTTCAAAATGAAACAAAGGAAGTGAAGCACATATAACATCAGGGACTCCTTCGCTTATCGCATTAAAATTGCCAGCCACTTGTGCCGTTCTATGAGCTGGGTATCCTTCATTGGTACAAATACTTGCCCACGCTCTTTCATTAACTGCACCCTTATTTCTTGAATTAATCATGTAATGACTCTGTATGTACTTTCTTTTCCATCTTCCTTTTCAATCACAGCAAATCCTTCATTGATATGTGCCCGTATAACCTCTAGTTCTTGCGCGATAGACTTGGTATCTAAATCAGGTAATTGAGCTTCCAACTGTAGGATCATCTTATTAATAATATCTTTATTCATAGCCCCGCCCCCCTTTGTTGTGCATACGTCTGAACCCTTGTGGATAGGGATTTGAAGTAAGGGGCAGGGCTAAATTAATCATTCCAACCATACATTCTCTCCTTTTTAGTTTTAAGAATTGCACAGCCGTCTCTTCTTCCTACAACTTCAATTCGACCATCACGTTTTAATTCTGAAATCCTGCCGCTTATACAGTTCAATGGCCTACCTATCTTCTCGGCTATCTCTTTAGAAGTAATACCCCCGTAAGTTTTTTTTATGATTTGGAATACTCTACTCCTATCTATATTTTTTTTTCTTATGCTAGGGTTAGCCTCAATACTCTCAGCGTTTTGCTGATGTTTATTTTCACAAATGTCAGTTTTAATCATTCTCAACAAACCTCCTCACTGAATACCTGAAACAAAAAAACCCAACGAATAACGAAATCACCTGAACCACTAATTGTAATACTCCTCCTTGCAGAGATGCTTGTAATTCTTGTTGTGAGGTGGATATTAATATTCCGAACATTCCTATTACACACCCCATGCAAAACATGATGGCTAATGTCCCTACAATTGTTACTATGTACGCTATTATATATTTACCCATAACTTATCCTTTCCATGTTTTTAAAAACTCTTCCGGTGTTAATTTACTTGCTCTGAATTCCTTAAGCATCGGCCAATCTTTTGGGTCAGGGTCAAACCTGCCTTGTAGAACTTTCAGTCTAATTTTATGTGATAAGTCTAGGTTGAAATTATGTTGGTTCTCACATGGGTAGTGACCACCTTCTCCGACCTTATATGTATCTCCAATATCAATCATTTTGATTCCAGTTTCTCCTCTAATTTATTTATAGTTTGAAGACAGTCCCTCACAAACACCTCGGAATCTTTCGATGCTCTTACCGCATCCTGGAATCCTTTAGGGTGTCTCTTTATTAGATCGTGAGCGTTCTCGAACTTCGTTGTCATGCACCCGCTCGTCAGCATCAGCGAGAGCATTAGCGATAGCGTCATCCACCATTGCATCCTTCTTTTTCCTCCTGACTTCTGCATTTGATTTTTTAACTTTGTGTTCAAGAAATTTTACGATCTTACTTAGTAAAGGGACTGCCTTAAGAAAGGCCCATAGCCAGTTCATTAGAAACCGCCTGTGTCAGCTTTAGGTGCGGAGTCAGCTTTACTTCCACAGAAACCACAGCTCTCAACGTGAATTATATTCTTAGACCGATTATCACCTGACTGTTTGTCTACCCATTTCTCCGTTCTTGTCTTACCTCTGAACCAGATCTGCTTACCTTTCTCAAAGTGCTTTTGAATAAACTCAGCATTCTTTCCAAACGCTTTAGCTTCTTGAAACGTAGGATCGTCTACCCAGCTATCTCCTTCTTTTTTCTGCTCATTGATTGCAATGGAGAAGGAAGTAATACTGAACCCATCTTTTTCGATAGTCTCAGGATCTCTAGTTAAGTTCCCCATCATGTGGGTCGAATTTAATGTTGCCATATCTGTTATTTTATTAGTTTTTTCTTACACTGAAGCCGATAAAACGACTCTCCCCGCTTCATTATTTTTTCTGCGGGAAATTCCTTACCTGAAAACATCTTGCGTAATTTGCTTGATGACACCGTACAGGCTTCTAAAAATTTTTCTTTAGCTTTCTTACCGTACTCTTTTTCAAGTGCAGGTTTACAAGCCAGCCATGCTTCCTTTAAGTTAGGAGCAATTTCTCTTCCTCTACATTTAGAATGTTTATAGTTAGGCAACTCGTTTCCAGCTTTAACGTGAGCTAGTCCAAGCTCTTTAACTTTCTTACTCCAAACTGAAACTAGATCTCCAATAATCATTGCCTTACTAAGATCTTCAGGTGATTCAAATTTGGTTGGTAATCCAGAAGAAACTATTGAAACTATTTCGTGATTAACGGCTTCACACTCAGCGAGATTCTTACACCATTGGCAGTTCTTATTTGCTCTTGGCTTTACACCAGGCGTAAGTCTCTTTGCTAGGATCTCCATGATCTTCGCTTTAGCTTTATCGTATGTAGTGTCCCAACTGTAATGGTACTTCTGATCTTCCCAAACTAAATGAAGTGTAGCGTTATTATGATCTGTAATCCTTGGCCACTTACCTTCTCTAGCTTCATCTAGTAACGCTAAAGCATATCCCTCTTGTTGGGCTATATGATCTTCATTAGATCCCCACCCTGTCTTAAGATCTGAAACATGAAGTTTTCCATCAACCGATCCATGAAAATCAACGTGACCAAAGTATAAATCTTGAAAGCCAGCTTGTGATTCACAGTGAATGAATCCATCACCGTAAATACTATTAAGAGTATCAACAGAAAATTGTAACTCTTCGTCAGCTACTACTTTTAGTCCCGCTTTCATCGTAACCCAACTCCTTGTTTCTTTGGGTGATCACTCTTTCTAAAAGCTCATGCCGCTGTGTTCCCCTTTCAGCAGCTTCGCTAGTTCCTCCCCTGTTAGTAAACAATGCACAGAGTTCCCACTTACCAAAGTTACTAGGACTTTGTGGATGATGTGGTCTTTCTCTGTGCTGTGTATCAGGCACTAAACTGTCTCTCTCTTCTTTTGGCTTTGGCTTGATCTAACTTGTCACTTTTCTTGAGCCTGTCTTTCATTTCGTAGTATCCTAACTTCTTGTTGAGATTCTTGATTTCTCTTTTGAGTGCTTTGATTTCAGCCTGACAAGCATCAACATCATCCATTATTATATCCCTAGTTTCTGGCATATCGCATCTATGTTATTGATTAATAATTGGCGTTCATTATCCCTAAGATCCCTGAAGGTTTGGCCCTCCTTGATGTAGCCTTTGCCTATACAATACTTGTTAACTTTATCCTCTTTATTACCAAACCTAAGCTGGCAGCTAACCACCCAAGCGGGAGGTGAAACCTTTTGAGGTGTAGGAGCAGGAGAAGCTGTATGAGCCGTAGTTCGAGACTCTTGAGGTTCTTCTATGGTTGTATCAGGTAGATCCTCTCCTGCGTAGATGTAATGACCTAGTCCGAACAATGCTAAACACTTAACTAAACACCGCATTGTAGTGTCGCTAACCTGTCTTGAATTAGGATTCTTTATCGGGTTATTGCGATTATCCATTACAGGTAGCCACATTAACCTCCGAACATTCTCAATAATTACCTCTACCCATACTGTCGCAGTCCCGTCAGGAAGAATCTCATACGGATACATTTTTGCTGAGTGGTTTGGATCGGAGAAATACTTAACTTCAAATTCTGTGTCGGGATAATTCTCCATAGCGATACCCCAAGCCCAAGCCCATGACAGGTATTTAAGCCCCATCTTCTTATCAATCTGATCGGTGCAATCAATTTTACTCAAATTGCCCCATATATCTTTGTGTTTTGTTTCCATTTTATCCTGTGTATTTGCGTATATGATCTGGCCTAAACCGTAGAGTAGATCCAATTTTGTAGCCTTTAAGATTTCCTTTATCCAAATGCCTATATAAAGCGGATTGTGATATATTAAGAAATTTACAGACTTGCTTTGCTGTCATCATAGGCTCTGGTTCTGTACTGAAAGTGGTCATTCCTTTATTGGTTTTTCAAAGAACTTGTTTACCGCATTCCTCAAAAACTCCCCCTTCTTCCCTTTATAAAGCTGCGCCCCTGCATTAATCAGAGTGTTTGTTTCCTTATCGCAAACGAATCCAATAAAATGAGGTTTTGGTTTTTTCTCTGCTTGCACGGCAAAATGAATACATAAAAAACATATGACTACACAATCT
>Ga0208158_1000665_pt1 | contig 11725 bp, 24 predicted proteins | sample 8_EtaG_FD_184081 | JGI IMG/M metagenome (GOLD analysis project Ga0208158, IMG submission 184081) | Marine viral communities from the Subarctic Pacific Ocean - 8_ETSP_OMZ_AT15162 metaG (SPAdes) (version 2) | ecosystem: Environmental > Aquatic > Marine > Oceanic | place: Pacific Ocean | collected...
AAAATTTAGAGAAAGCTTCTGACGGCTCTTATATTAAGGATATGAAGGTATTGACATTTTAATAATAGTATGTTATAATATGGTAATTTTCTGTTCAATGGTGGATAGATGATTGGAAAGGAGTAGACAATGCAATTCAAACCATACAAAACCCATGATGAAATACATACAATGGATGAACAATGGTTGCGAGATTTTTTTCAAGTGGCTTACGTTACAGATATAAACTTACAAGATATTAATGAATGTTTATCTGATTACATTAGATACCTAGACAATCCTAATCAATTAGAATTTAATTGGAAGCAAGGAGTAGGACAATGAGGTGTTCGTGTTGTGATAAATTACTTGAACAAAGTGAAATAAAGTTTAATAAGCTATTAAAAAGATGGGATTACTGTGGTACTTGTAAGAATATTAGTAAAGAAATCCTGTATGATATTGAATTATTAAATGATAATTTTTTTCTTGACAATAGTATAAATCCAGTATATAATATAGGAGTAGAGGAAGATGACACACATAGATGATTGGGCTTATGTTAAAGAAATTCCTTATAAAGATATTATAAAAGAATTATATAATATTTTAGAAGATAATAAAACACTATTCAAGGATGATAATGATGATAAATCTATTCTCTTACAAGCAATTTATAAAAAGGTTTCAAAATGTTAATCGTAGTTATTATAGTTGTCTTGTGGTTGTGTTGGGAGTTGTCTTAACTTTTAATACAGCTAAAGCTACAGATAGACCAGAAGATATGGGTTGTCTTGTTGAAGCAATTTATTTTGAAGGTAGGTCTGAAAGTGTAAGTGGTATGTTAGCTATTGGTATTGTTATTTTAAATAGAGTTAGAAGTGAACGATACCCAAATACTATTTGTGATGTTGTACATGAAGGTCATTATTGGGAAGGTAATCCTGTAAAATTTAAATGTGCTTTTACCTACTGGTGTGATGGAAAAGCTGAAAGATATAACAATATCAAAGCGTTAGCTAAAGTACAAGAGGTAGTAATTTTATTGATGGATGGAGTAACGATTGAAGGAATAGAGTTTGCAACACACTACCATGCAAATTATGTTTCACCTTATTGGGCTTACTCTGAAGATTTTATTTATCTTGGTAGAATAGGAAGGCACTTGTTTTATGAAACCGTTTATGACAATTAGAGTTGGAGCTATTGATGTTGAGGTATTTCGTATGCCACTAGAAGACGATACGTTTGGTGATTTTAGTTACATCAATACTCGTATTAGAATAGATGATAGATTAGAAGGTGCAACATTGGTTGATACGTTGCTACATGAAATCAATCATGTAGTCTGGGCTGTTGGTCAATTAAAAAATAAAACACAGAAAGAAGAGAGAGCCGTAGCAGTTATGGCTACATACTGGACACAAATTTTTAGAGATAACCCAAAGTTATTGACATGGATAAAGAAGAACCTAACAAAATCGTAGGTGTTGATGCTTTTAGAGAACGTAAAGCAGAACAGCTTATACAAAAACTAGAGTATTCTAGGATAGATCAAGAAGAGTTTACTATTGGAATGTTACGATTAGGATATTCCGTTGAAGTTGTAGAAGTTATATTGGAAAGTTTGTTTGAGGATAGTTAATTATGTTTCGTTGGATAGCTTTTGTAGGAGCAGTAGCATCTTTATTACTGCTAACGTCTGGTAATGTTTCTATTCAATGGATAGGTTGGACAGTATCATCTATATCCTGTCTAGCTTGGATTTGGTTTGCTAAAAAAGATAAGGATGTACCAAGAATGTTAATGGAAATTTGTTATTTTATCGCAGGAATATGGGGGATATATAATTGGATATAATTGTAGGATTGTTATTGGGTTGGTCTGTATTATTCGCAACAAACTCAGAATTTTTTAACAAAGTAGAGGAGCTAAAAGAACAAGGACATGAGTGGGAATATACTGGTAAACAGTTTTGGAAAGATACAGGAGACAATCCTGCTATCTTAATCTATAGTAGTAAAGGAACTAAGCCTAGATACTATTGGAGTATAGGAGAGTTAGAACATAGGAGAGTTAAGTGAAGTCGAAGAGTAAAAATTTAAGACCTTCAAAAGATCAGAGAGTTAAAAGACCACGTTGGTCAATACCTTCTGCTAGAAAAGAAAGACAGAAGTATACATCAGATGAGTATAGAGATAACTACAGCAACATTAAATGGAGTAAAAAATAATGGAAAGAAAATTTGTATTGACAGAAAAACAATTAACTGATATACTATCAGCAACATCCAGACTTCCGTGGGGACAAGTTAATTCTATTATGGAGATATTAAAAAGTGCAAAAGAATTTAAAGAAGAAAAAGAAACCGTTCCAGATAATAACAGTTGAAGCAACAGAGAAAAGACCTAGCTTTGTGTTCGTAGCACGTTTTGAAAATTGTTATAGGACGGATGATAATGAGTGAAGATGATTTTATATTTAATAAAAATTTAGTACAGCGAATTAATATGTTCTGGTTAAAACGTGGAATTAATGCTGGAGCTAGGTTAAAGAAACATATGAAACCAGATGGTGAAATATATTATACAATAGTTTCTAATTTGATAGTTGAAAAAGATTATACAGTAGATGTAAGGAGAGAAAATTAATGGCAATATATAGTAACATTTTAACAAGACCTATACGTGAAGATGATGTAGTAAATAAACCTCCACATTATAACAAAGGTAGTATAGAATGTATTAATGCTATAGAAGCTTCAATGACTAAAGAAGAATTTGCTGGATATTTAAAAGGAAATGTGGTAAAATATTTATGGAGATATAATTACAAAGGTAAACCTAAAGAAGATTTGGATAAATCAAACTGGTATTTAGAAAGACTGAGAGGATTATATGAGTAATGAACAAGCATTACAAACACATTTACCATGTGAGGATTGTGGATCAAGTGATGCACTAGCATTGTATGATAATCACACGTACTGTTATTCTTGTGAAACTTTTAAATGGAATGAAGATTACAAACAACAGGATAAGAATGTTTATAAAATGGAAACAAACTTACAACATAAACCATTCAGAGGATTGTCAGAAGATACAGTTAAATTTTTTGGAGTAACAGTATCACCTGATAACAATACACATCACTATCCATACTATGATGCTAATAATAATATTGTTGGTACTAAAGTTAGGAATGTAATTAATAAAAACTTTTTCTCGCAAGGTGATATAAAAGATGCAGGATTGTTTGGTCAAAATCTTTTTAGAAATACTGGTAAGTATATAACGATATGCGAAGGTGAAGTAGATGCTATGTCTGCTTATCAAATGCTTGGTAGCAAATGGTCTGTAGTATCTATTAAGAATGGTGGACAATCTGCTGTAAGAGATGTTAAGAAAAATTTTGAATACTTAGACAGCTTTGATAATGTAGTCATTTGTTTTGATAATGATGAGGTAGGAAGAACAGCTTCAGAAAAAGTTGCTCAGTTATTTTCACCTCGTAAAGCAAAGATAGTTCCATTAGTAGAGAAAGATGCTAATGATTATTTACAAAAGAATAAGATAAAAGATTTTGTTAATGCTTGGTGGAACGCAAAGAACTATGTTCCAGATGGTATACTAGCATCATCTTCTTTAATTAGTTCGTTAGGTGAGACAGATGAAACACAGTCTATATCATATCCGTGGTCTGGATTAAATAGAATAACAGATGGTATGAGAGAAGGTGAGATGGTTGTTGTTACCGCTGAGACAGGTGTAGGTAAAACATCTTTCCTAAGAGAGATATGCCATTACCTATTAAAGAATACAAAGGAACGAATTGGTACTTTATTTTTAGAAGAGACACCTAAAATTAGTAGTATTGGTCTTGCATCTATGGAAGCAGATATACCTGCTCATAAATTTAAGACCGTTTTAGAACCTAAAGATAGAGAACAATATGGAAAACAGATACTAGCTGATGATAGAATATATTTTTATGACTCATTTGGGTCAATGGATATTGACAATCTCTTAGCAAAGATTAGATACTATGCTAAAGGATTAGACTGTAGGTTTATTATTCTGGATCATATTAGTATTGTTGTTAGTGATGGACGTAATGGTGCAGATGAAAGAAAGATCTTGGATGAGATCGCAACAAAATTAAAAACCCTAACAATAGAATTAGGAATATGTTTGTTAGCTGTTGTTCATGTCAATAGACAAGGACAGATAAGAGGTACGGCTGGTATAGAACAGTTAGCTAACATGGTGGTAGGTTTAAAAAGAGATAGGTTAGCGGAGGATGACATTGAAAGAAACACTACAGACGTAGTTGTATGGAAGAATAGATGGACAGGTGAGACTGGAACAGCTTGTCACTTATACTATGATCCAGAAACAGGAAGAATGATGGAGAGAAATATATCAGATGTTGAAGCAGAACAAGAGAAAGTTAGTAGTTGATATTGAAACAGATAGTCTTGATGCTACAGTTATTCATGTTGCTGTTACGAAAGATATAGATACAAAAGAAGTACGGAGTTTTAGAGATGGAAAAGATTTTACTTCTTATATTCATTCCGTTCCTAGTGTGTTTATTATGCACAATGGAATATCTTTTGATGCTCCTGTATTAAATAGACTTTGGAACGCAAGGATAAAAGTAAATGATTGTATTGATACGTTATTATTATCACGTTTGTTTAGCCCAATTAGAGAAAAGGGTCATGCTCTTGACGCATGGGGAATATATCTCGGATGTCCTAAAATACATTTCAATGATTTTGAAAAGTATTCAGAAGAGATGCTCAAGTATTGTAAACAGGATGTTGAAGTAACAGAGAAAACATTCTATCGTTTGTTAGAAGAAGGTAAAGATTTTTCAGAAGAGTCTATGGTTTTAGAACATGAAGTTCAACATATAATTAGTAAACAAATAAAAGTAGGTTTTAATTTTGATTTGCAGAAGGCACAATTATTATTAGCAGACCTGATGCAGAGGGCAAATGATATTCAAAAAGAAATTACAGAGAAGTGGCTACCAGTTGTTGCATTGGATAAAGAAGTTAAGATACGTCACACTAAAGACGGTAGACTTAGTAAGGTTGGTCTTAGTGGTATTCCTGATCCTATGTCTACTGTATGTGGTAACTTTAGTCGTATTAAATATGTTTCCTTTAACCTCTCATCTCGTCAACAAATTAGTGATAGGTTAAAAAGATTGGGATGGAAACCAAAAGAGTTTACAGAAAAGGGACAAGCTATTGTAAATGAAAAGGTTTTAGAAAGAGTAAACATACCAGAAGCAAAACAAATAGCAGAGTATCTAACATTAGAAAAACGTAATGCACAAATCAAATCTTGGATTGAAGCATCAGAGAAAGATGGGAGAGTACATGGTAGTGTTATAACTAATGGAGCTATTACAGGACGTATGACACATAGAAAACCTAACATGGCTCAAGTACCTTCAACACGTAAACCTTATGGAGAAGAATGTAGGGAGTGTTGGATACCTAGTAGTGGGAATAGTTTGATTGGTATAGATGCTAGTAGTTTAGAATTAAGAATGTTATCACATTATATGAATGACAAAGAATATACAAAGGAAGTAGTTCATGGAGACATACACACAGTTAACCAAATGGTTGCAGGATTGCAATCAAGAGATCAGGCAAAAACATTCATCTATGCTTTTATCTATGGAGCAGGAGATGCAAAAATTGGAGCTGTCGTTGGTGGAAGTAGAGCAGATGGAAAAGAACTTAAAGAACGATTTCTCAATCGTACTCCAGCACTTGCAAATCTTAGAGAAAGAGTCTTTAGGGCTGCTAAAACTGGTAAAATCAAGGGTGCTGACGGAAGGTATCTTACGATAAGGTCTGAACATTCAGCACTTAATGTTTTATTACAAGGTGCAGGTGCTATTGTAATGAAGAAAGCTTTAACTATTTTTTATCAAGACTTATTAAAACAAAGACTTAATCCTGCAAAATACTTTGTTGCAAACATACATGATGAGTGGCAGTTGGATGTACCAACAAGACTTTGTGAACAAGTAGCGAACATAGGTATACGATCTATACGCAACACAGCACAAGCTCTTAATCTTAACTGTCCTCTTGATGGTGAATATAAGATAGGTAATAATTGGTCACTAACACACTAGGAGAAAAAATGTTGTTTACATATGATACGTTTGAAAATAAATTAGAAAAGTTTCACAAAGCTTTTGGACATCCTGTAGGTAAAAAGTTTTCTACAGAGGATAGTGAATTACCTTTAAAACTTATTAGAGAAGAATGTAATGAATTAATGGAGGCTAAAGATGTACCCAATATAAAGAAGGAGTTAGTAGATTTAGTATATGTTTGTGTGTCTATGTCTGTAAGGTATGGATGGGATTTATCTGTTATGTTTAATTTAGTACACGCTTCTAACATGACAAAATTAGATGATGATGGTAAACCTATTTATCGTGAAGATGGTAAAATATTGAAGTCAAACAATTACTTACCTGTAGACTTGACAAAGTTGTAGAAGTAGTTTATAATAATAGTACGATTAATTTTATAGGAGAAATAATCAATGGTTAAAGCAGATGTTTATACAGTTGAAGGATTTGCATATTGGGCTAAGTTAGATCAGCCTAGACGTAATCCTTTTATTAATGAAGAACAATACTCTATTAAAGTGTATGTTGATGCACGAAACAAAAAACTATTAGAGTCTTTAAATTTAACAGCTTCTGTTAAGAAAGATGATATTGGTGAAGGATTTAGTTTTGTTCTCAATGCTGTTACAAAGAGTGGTAAACCAGCAATACCTCCAAAGGTGTATGATTGTGATATGAATGATGTTACACATGATGTATTGATTGGTAATGGTAGTAAAGTTGTGGTAGAGTTTGCTGTGCTAGAAGTACCAGGTGGTCCAGCTAAAGGAAAGAACAAGGCATTTATACGCAATGTTCAGATCATTGATCTTGTTCCTTATGAGGGAGCAGGTGGAAGTGGTGGATCATCTACTACATTTAAGAAGAGAGATGATGGTTTCTCTGCTTCCAATAATGAGTACCTAGAAGAACAGTTCGCATAATGGAAAAAAAACTTGATACTCTGGTTGGAGATATTTACGATCTCTTTAATGGTGAAGAAAGTCACTACCCAGAAGACAATAATATTAGAATACTTTTAAATGGTATTGCTAAAGCTGTCAGATTAAAGATGTTAAAGAACAGAGAGTGGGAACCTCGTTTGAGAATGTCTAATATAGGTAAACCAGATCGTCAAGTTTGGTACGAACTGAATAAAGCTCCAAGAGAAAAGTGGCTACCTAATACACAGATTAAATTTTTATTAGGTGATATTATCGAGGAGCTTTTTCTTTTTCTTGCAAAAGAAGCTGGACACAAAGTAGAGGGAGAGCAAAAAGAAATAGAGATTGATGGTATCAAAGGACGCATGGATGCTATTATAGATGGTGTAGTCGTTGATGTTAAGTCTGCTAGTTCTTTTGCTTTTAAAAAATTTAGAAACAATACCCTTGCAGAAGATGATCCTTTTGGTTACATAGATCAGATTAGTGGTTATGCTCAATCAGAAGGAGATGAGTATCCAGCTTTTCTTGCAGTTGATAAACAGAATGGAACGGCAACTATATCAAGAATAAAAGCAAAAAATGTTAAGCCTAGAATTAAAAAATTAAAACAACTATTAGATAAAGACACACCTCCAGAAAGATGTTATGAAGATGTAGCTGAAGGTGTTAGTGGCAATAGAGTTTTACCTATAGGATGTGCCTATTGTGGATTTAAACAACATTGTTGGTCTGATGCTAATGGTGGTAAAGGTTTAAGAAGTTTTGCTTTTACTCATGCCATTAAACATTTTACAGAAGTAGTTAGAGAACCAAAAGGTAGAGAATTAAATGTTGGAAACTCGACAATTAATAATTGACAAATGCGATCAGACTGATATACTAGATATACTAGATATATCTGTAGAAGAACTTGTGGATATTCTTTGGTACAAGATCTCAGACAACATGAATAAGTTTGAAGACGTTTTAGATATTGATTTTGGGAATGAAGACAATGAGTTCAGAGAGTAAAGCTAAGAGAAGAGAGAGACTTAAAGCTAGTCTAAAACATAATCCTATAGCTAAAGATCTCAGGACTCCCAAATATAAAATGCGTGTTGTTGAAGATAAACGTAAAAAAGATAGTAAGCATAGTATTAAAAAACAATTAATAGAAGAGATAGAAACTGATGGGTAAAAGTCAAAGGACTAAAGGAGCATCAGAAGAAAGAGCTATTGTTAATTTACATAGAGAATTAGGGATGCCTAGAGAAAAAGCATTGCGAGTTCCTCTGTCTGGACTAGCGGAAGGCTATAAACATGATGTCATACTTAATAATTATACTGGTGAATGTAAAGTTCGTAAGTCAGGTTTTAAACAGATCTATGATTGGATTGATAAGGAGCCAGATTTTTTAACGATTAGAGTAGACCGTAAACAAAGATTATATATTTTACCTGAAACCACTTGGATAAAAATAATAAAGGAAGCACAATGGATCAAATAGATTTACCAACAGCATACCAACAATACATTCATGTCTCAAGATATGCTAGGTGGTTAGAGGAGGAAGGACGTAGAGAAACTTGGTCGGAGACAGTACAAAGATATTTTGACCATATGAAAAAACATTTAAAAGAAAAGTTTGATTTTAATTTAGATGATAAGTTAAGAGATGAATTACAAACTTCTGTTTTAAATTTAAAAATTATGCCATCTATGAGATTGTTAATGACTTCTGGACCAGCAGTAGAACAATGTAATGTTGCTGCCTATAACTGTTCTTACATTCCAGTAGATAGTATAAGATCCTTTGATGAAATATTATATGTTCTAATGAATGGTACTGGTGTAGGATTTAGTGTTGAAAGACAGAACGTAGATAAGCTTTCTAAAGTTAATGAAGAGTTTGAAAATAGTGATACAACAATCGTTGTTGCTGATAGTAAACTTGGTTGGGCTAAAGCATTTAGAGAACTAATTACTTTATTATATGCAGGTCAAATACCTAAGTGGGATTTATCTAAACTTAGACCAGCAGGTGCAAGACTAAGAACTTTTGGTGGACGTTCATCTGGTCCTGCACCATTAAATGAACTGTTTACTTTCGCTGTAAATTTAATTAAAGAAGCAAAGGGAAGAAGATTAACTTCTTTAGAGTGCCATGATCTTGTTTGTAAAACTGCTGAAGTTGTTGTTGTGGGAGGTGTTAGGAGGTCTGCTCTTATTTCTCTCAGCAATCTATCTGATGATCGCCTTCGTAATGCTAAGTCTGGTAATTGGTGGGCTATCAATGCACAAAGAGCTTTGTCGAATAACTCGGCTGTGTATTCGTCAAAACCTGATGTAAGTATTTTTCTATCTGAATGGAAAGCTTTATACGATAGTTTGTCTGGTGAACGTGGTATCTTTAGTAGAGAAGCTTCTACTAATAAAGCAAAAGAGAATGGTAGAAGAGATACTAAACGTAGTGATGGAAAGACTTGGGAGTATGGAACTAATCCATGTTCAGAAATTATCTTACGTCCTAACCAATTTTGCAACTTGACTGAAGTGATGGTAAGATCTGCTGATACTTTAGAAGAGTTAAAAAATAAAGTAAGACTTGCAACAATATTAGGAACGTATCAATCTACTCTTACAGATTTTAAATATCTACGTAAGAGATGGCAACTTAATACAGAAGAAGAACGATTGTTAGGTGTTAGCCTTACAGGTATTATGGATTCATTATTAACTAATGGTAAAGCTTATAAAGATGTTGAAGATGGTTTGAAAGAAACATTAACAACATTAAAGAATGTTGCTATAGAAACTAATAAAGAATTTGCAGATAAGTTAGGTATCAATGTTTCTGCTGCTATTACTTGTGTTAAACCTAGTGGTACTGTTAGTCAATTAACAGATACAGCTAGTGGTATTCATTCAAGACATAGTGAATATTATATAAGAAGAGTACGTGGAGATATGAAAGATAAGTTGACACAATTCTTACGTGATAGTGGAGTATCTTTTGAACACGCAATAAATGGTTTTGAAGATGCAGAACAAAAGAAACCTATCTATAATGATAATATGGGAGTGTTTGCTTTCCCTATTAAGTCACCTGATAATTGTGTAACTAGAGATGATGAGGTAGCTATAGATCAATTAAAACTATGGTTATCTTATTATAGGTATTGGTGCGAACATAAACCTAGTGTTACTGTAACTGTTAGAGAGGATGAGTGGTTGACAGTTGCTGCATGGGTTTATGAACATTTTGATGAAATGTCTGGTATATCTTTTCTACCTTATGATGGTGGTAAATATACACAAGCACCATACGAAGCTGTTGATAAACAAACTTATGAACAGCTATTAAAAAACACTCCTGCCCAAATTGAGTGGAGTGCATTATCACAATATGAAAAAGAGGATGAAACAAAATCTTCTCAGGAGTTTGCCTGTACTTCTGACTTTTGTGAAGTTGTGGACATATAATGTCTGATGATGAGAAAGAGGAACTACGAATACTATTCACACCTGAGAACACAGAGGATTATATGTTGCCTGTGTGTTTGGATGAAAAGAACTGTTACTCAGAGGAATTTCCTTGTGCTTGGTGTTTGTACGTTCCTCTTGATGCGTCAATGAAAGAGGTATCACAATACATTAAAGATATAAAAAACAAGAAGTCATTTAAGAACTAATGGTCATCACCGTTCTTACCTATGTCAGCTAACTCATCTTGTAGCTGTTCTCTTCTTTCAGTTCTAGTTCTATGTTTAGGTTTTCTATTTCCAATATCCCACACAGCCCTAGCAGTTGTGTCATGGTCATAAACTTCTTCAGCCAATAATCTTACACGATCTATTAATCGTATGACCATTGTTTTAATCTCGGCTATTTCTTTCCTAGTATCTCTTTGTTCTTCATCTAGTTCAACTTGAAGTTGTTCTATTGCTTTAACAGTATCAATTTTAATTTGTTCAATATTTTTCATACGATCTGTTTGTTGTTTACCAACTAGATCTTGAACAAATTTTAAAATTATAATTCCTAATTTATATAATATAAATATAGATACCAAAGCAACAACTATTGGAAAGCCAAGTTCTGATATGGCTGATGTTAAACCTTTACTGATTTCCATTTACTATTCTTCCCTAATTGACATTCCTAAAGATCTACCCTCAAACTCTTGTCCTATTTTTTCAAAGTTATTTTTTAATTGTTGAACAAACACTTCTGTTTCTTCATCACTTATATACTTTTGACTTTTAACTTTTAGACGAAATCCTTTAAAACTTTCATTAGTCATTTTAAATGGTTTGAAACGTGGTTGTTTATTATATGCTACAGCATTAACTAATTCAACTCTAGTAGACTTATCAATGTTTATACTTGGTAACTTTAATAAAGCATTTAATTTATCATAGATCTGATCTTTTGAAAGTCCAGCTTGTCTATCTAATATAGTTCTATAACTTAACATAGTTGCATAAAGATTTCTTTCAGTTATAAACTTTTCATTATTTGCTTTAAGATAATCTTTTGTATAATCTTCTAATGCTGTCGGTAAAATTATTTTATACTTTGGATTTAAAGTACCCATACCCAGAAGTTGTAGGTCTTGTAAGTCAATATCTTTTCTTCCTTTTTTACCTATTCCTTTATCTGTTAAAGT
>Ga0208158_1000671_pt1 | contig 11662 bp, 13 predicted proteins | sample 8_EtaG_FD_184081 | JGI IMG/M metagenome (GOLD analysis project Ga0208158, IMG submission 184081) | Marine viral communities from the Subarctic Pacific Ocean - 8_ETSP_OMZ_AT15162 metaG (SPAdes) (version 2) | ecosystem: Environmental > Aquatic > Marine > Oceanic | place: Pacific Ocean | collected...
AATCCATGAGAGCACTGCTGAATATACCAAATGGCTTGAAAAGATTGCAAATGATAGAAAGATGAAAATGCTTACTCCATCTGAGAGAAAGAATTTAAAGAGACTTGCAGACCTCATGAGCAAAGAACAAAAGGAAGAGGTAGTTGAGGAAGAGGTAGTTGAGATTGAAGAGGGCAGTGATGTATATAAACTGGATAACCTTTTCAAGAAACACAAAGTACCTGCTGAGGTCATGGGCAAACAACAAGATGATATTGTAATCAAGCATAAGAAATACGGTCAGTTTGAGTACAATCCAAAGAGTGACGGGTTCGCTGCTGACTCAAAGACAGCCAAGCCACTTATGAAAGTTTGGAAAAAGCACACGGGTGAGAACTGGAAGGATGCTGTCCTTGGAAACAGAGTGCTTGGCAGAAGTATGACTGCTATGATCGCCCTTATGAAAGAAGGAATAGAAGATACTGGAACACCTATATTCAAAGTATCGCCCGACGTTTACGACCAGTGTAAGTGGGGTCGTGATAAGTATCAACGATGGAATAAGATTGTTGGAGAATCGAATGGAGTACAGAAGATAATTGAATATGGGAAAAAGAACCCAAGTGCTCCAATCATTGTTCAGAACAAACAATCTGGTGACATGCAATATTTGAGATATGGGTCGATGTCCTCGACTCTGAAAGAAAGATATTATGTTGAAGTTGGATCAGAAAGTTGATTCCACGACGGTGAATAGGACAGAAGATCAACCTATTGAAGACGTTAGTGAAGAGGAACAAATGGCTGATGAAGATGCTTCATCTAATAACCCTCATACACAATTAGATGAAATCGCTGATGCCATAAACAGAGGTGTCCCATCAGAATTGATTGTGCATGAAGCAGAGTTAGAAGAAAGAAAGATGACCAGGCAGTTTGCTGCAAGGTTCACAATGAGTCTATTGACAATCGGTATTTTTATTGTACTTGTTGTCATACTATTTTTCTTTGAGATTTCAGACTCATTCAGAGATTTACTTAACATTTTAGTTGGTGGTTTTTTAGCCACCTTTACAAAAATATCGGACTTTTGGTTTAAGGGTGACCCACAAGACTCTCAGAAACCACAATAAAGGAAACTATGCATACGTATAAGACACTCGTGCAACTGGAAAAAGAGGCAAGTGAGCAGAATTTAGATCACGTCCTCAGCCATCCTTTCTTTGCGAAGAAGTCGTCACTCCAACAAGAGGACTCTCATGATCGAGAACATGAGGGTAGTTCAACAATGAATGACTACGACTCCGAAGTAAAGGGTGCAGGCAAACCTGTTGATAAAATAAAGTATAAAAAGAAACCTAAGGAAAATACTGCTGCAGCAGTTGCTCAACAAAAGAATGCACATGCAGCAAATGATATTGATGAGAAGGAACTTGAAGAGGGTAATTTTCAACTTGATGTTGGTACAACTGTTGCAATGAAAGATAAGCGTAATAAAATGCTTTACGGTAAAGTTGCTGAACTTGAAAAAGTATCAGGTAAACCAGGAGTTGTTGTACGATGGAGTGATGGTAAGAGTGGTCGTTTTCAAATGTCCGCATTTGCTAGCCTCATGAGAGATAGAAAAGCAGATTATATTGTAAGTGAAGAGTCAGCACCTCTCAAACCTTTTTCATCAACTATTGTTGAGGGTATTCAGTATGATCGTTATATGAGAGCACATGGCAAAAAGCCAAATACTAAAGAAGCAGCGACTTGGGTGTTTACTACAGTCAACATGGGGAAAGACCCTGACTTTGGTGATTCATCGAAAGTCTGGTTGACTCGATCACCTATGAAACTTGCACAGGCAGGTAAAGAGGCAATGAAGGCACTCAAGACAAAAGAAGTTTATGTAATGGAGAAATTGACTCCAGAGCAGACAGAAATCATTGAGGCATGTATGTGCCAAGATCAGACACCACGGGTGGATGGTAGAACAAAAGCATATCGTGAAACTTACTCCCGCATTATGGATCGCATCAAGCAAGTTGAAGAGCGAAAAAAGAAGTCATGCGGTGAATCATGGGAACAAGCATAAGGTTTTGTAATGGCGAAAGCAAAAGCGAAAAAGAAAATAATACAGGTATCAGATCCAGTTGAGCTAATCAAGATGTGTGATGATGCCTTGCTCCGAAAAATCGGAATGAAAAATACTGACCTTGCCAGAAGAGCAATGGAAGAATTGGTGGAACGTGAGCAAAAAAATATATCCAAGTAGTGAATGGAAAGTCTACTGGCAAGCCAAGAGGCAACACGTCCTAGGCAAAGGTCAGGAATTTAATCTATCACAGGAAGAGTGTGCAGAATTATCTCGCATGGCAGATGCGAAGGGCATTAAACCAAGTTATACAGAATGGCATTTGGGTAGGAAAGACCATAGTAAGGGTTATAGTAAATCTAACGTAAAATGGGAAAATGCTCATGCCAACAGACGGGAATCCTCAAACAGAAGATGGGCATCGTTCAGAAAAGAGAACCTTGCCTCTAGAAAAAGGTGACGTAGTGCCAAGAAGTGAAGTCCAAGATAATATTATAGAGACCGCAATCTTAAAAGAGAAGATGACTGCGATGACTCAGATGATGGACAACCATATTTTAGAAAATAGACAAGACTATAAAGAAGTACATAAACGTATTTCAGATCTCAGAGATGAGATAAAAGATGATCTTCATGCTTTTCACGAAGAAGCAAAGAAGATGATGACCTGGCGATGGATGCTGACGGGTGTCTTGATTGCCTTAACTTTTGGCATGACCCTTGTGCAAACGTATTCCTCGTATATAACATCCCAATAAAAATAACTTGACATATTGCAGATTCACGCTATACTTATTAGTGTTCTGCTTTGATTAATTAATTTAAGTCAACCATGCTTCAACGATATTGTTCTGACTGGTCCATCAAAGAAATTATCCAAAGTGATCCAGTACGTCCTCACATACCTGAACAAATTAGAAATTCACCTGGTAGAGAAGTTTATGGTATTGGTGAAGGTGCAGCAACATGTTGCATAGCCTATTGTCATAAAGTCCCAACCAATGAGACTGAGATGTTCCAATCCATGATTGGTTCTATTGCAGTTGCTTATACAGTTTGGAGTATGGAAAAGGGTTATGGTAGGAAAATGATTTTTGCTATCAGAGACCTTATGATTGAATCAAGGCAGGTTGATCGACTAGTAACACTCTCACCCAAAACTGAGATGGCAATGAAATTTCATATTGGGAATGGAGCCATCCTACTTGGAGAGCATCCAGAGTGCAATAACTTTGAGTATAAGCTATACGAAGAAAGTTCAACTACAATCCCATTTTCCTAATGTTATATATTGATGTAAACTACGCCAGACGTGTTGGTGTGCAGATGAGGAACTGGAAAGAAAAGGGTAATAATCTTTTCAACTTCTCATGCCCCATCTGTGGTGATAGTGAGAAGAACAAACGTAAGGCAAGAGCATATATTTACCCAAAGAAGAATAATTTATTTTTCAAATGTCATAACTGCGATTTTGGTTGCAATCTCACCAACTTCCTCAAACGTGTTGATGCAACTTTGCATAGTGAATATGTGTTGGAGAATTATAAGGAGGGAGGGCATCATAAGAATACCAATATCCCAAAACCTGATGATACGCTAAAGCAGTATTTTGAGACTGCGGTTAAGCCAACTTTTAATGCGTATGTTGGACTACCAACAATCAATGATGTGCCTGAGGAAAATATGGCAAGGGAGGTTTGTGTTGCTCGTAAGATACCAGAGCAATATTGGAGTAAACTTTTTTATGCTGCTGACTGGAAGGAATGGGTAAATGAGAAGTTTACAGGGTATGATACCTTCATAAGTGAACCACGGTTGGTGATCCCCTTTTATGATCGGAATGGTAAGATGATTATGGCTCAGGGACGGTCCCTTATGAAAAGCAAAATGAAATACTTGACGGTGCGTTTGGATGAGGATTCACCAAAGGTTTTTGGTTTGGAGAGGTGGGATTCAGGGCAACATACGTATGTTGTTGAGGGACCAATCGATTCTTTTTTCCTCCCCAACTGCTTGGCGGTGGCTGGTGCTGATTTGGGTAAACTGAGGAACCTAAATAATAAATCCACAACACTAATCTTTGATAATGAACCACGCAACCCTATAACTGTCAAGAAAATATCCCAAGCAATTGACAGTGGTTGGACAGTGTTCATCCCTCCAAAAGGTTATGTCGACAAGGATTTGAATGAGGCGATTCAAAGTGGTATGAATCCAGGGTCACTAAAATTATTTGTTGACTCTTGGAGTAAGTCTGGATTACAGGCTAAATTAAATCTTACTCAATGGTCTTTATGATATGAATGAAGTGAAAATTCACGAACATGGATTCGTGAGACTGCTTGATACAATGGGCAGTGATGAGAGCATCGAAAATTGTGCTCGAATAAGTTATGGAACAGGTACAAGGAAAACAAGTGAGACTCGGAACCTACTGAGGTACTTGATGCGACATAAGCATACGTCGCCTTTTGAACATGCTGAGGTCCAGTTCCATTTAAAGTTACCTATCTTTGTCATGCGTCAACTCGTGAGGCATCGGACAGCAAACATAAATGAATATAGTGGCAGGTATTCAGTCATGTCGGATGAATATTACCTTCCCGACAAAGACTACCTAAGAAAACAATCACCCACTAACAATCAGGGTCGTAGTGATGAGGTCCACCCAAATACTGGATTGTTACAATATGAGTATAATAGGATCCATGACTCTGCTCAGATTGCCTATGAGAATTTATTGAGAGAAGATTTATCAAGAGAAATCGCACGTTGTGTTTTACCCGTATCAAACTATACTGAGGTTGTCTGGAAACAAGACCTACATAATTTCTTCCATATGGTTAAACTAAGAAGTGACAGCCATGCGCAACAGGAGATACAGGATTACGCAAATGCCATGTATGAAATGGTACAGCCAAAGTTCCCCTTGTCTTGTGAAGCATTCGAAGATTACATGCTCAACTCTGTAACTTTTAGTCGTGAAGAGGTGCGCATATTAAAAGATCAGTTGGATGGTTCCTGGGTTATGGATGATTATAATTTATCAAAAAGAGAGCGAACTGAATTTTTGGAGAAACTGAAATGACAAAACAAGACTCACTGCCGAGTTTTTATCAAGAGTTTATACATAAGTCAAGGTATGCAAGATGGGATTACGAAAACAAAAGAAGAGAAGAGTGGGGAGAAACAGTAAGTAGGTATTTTGAATTTTTTAAGAAACATTTGGGAGAAAAACATTCCTTTGAAATGGAAGACAAAGAGTGGAATGATCTCACGAAACAAGTTACAGGTTTGAAGGTTATGCCTTCCATGCGATGTCTGATGACAGCAGGTGATGCATTGGAGAAAGAAAATATTGCAGGATATAATTGCTCATACATAGCAGTTGATAGCCCAAGGGCATTTGATGAGATCCTGTATGTACTTATGAATGGCACAGGTGTTGGGTTTAGTGTTGAGAGTAAATACACTGAGAGGATGCCAGTGATACATGAAGAGTTCCATCCAACTGATACTACGATAGTAGTCGCTGATAGCAAGTTGGGATGGGCCAAGGCACTTAAACAACTTGTTGCTCTTTTGTACAATGGTGAAGTACCTGAATGGGATGTTTCCAAGGTACGTGCAGCAGGTAAACCTTTGAAGACATTTGGAGGTCGAGCAAGTGGACCAGAACCACTTGTAAATCTTTTTAATTTCTGCGTGCGTAAGTTTCGAGTAGCAGCAGGTAGGAAATTATCAACTATTGAGTGTCATGATATTGTTTGTAAAATAGCAGAGATTGTTGTTGTAGGAGGAGTAAGACGTAGTGCTTTAATCTCACTAAGTGATTTAAATGATCAGGAGATGAGAAAAGCTAAATCAGGTAACTGGTGGGAAAATGAAGTGCAACGTGCACTTTCAAATAACTCCGTCAATTATCAAAGCAAACCAACCATGAATACATTCATGCGTGAATGGTTATCATTATATGAAAGTAAATCAGGTGAGCGAGGAATATATTCATCATATGTTGCTAAGAAGCAAGTAGAGAGGCTAAATGATAGATACAGACGATCAAGCGATGGGGATACAGTTGGAGATGATGGAGGAGATGGCTCTAACAGTATTAGAGAATCCAGAGATGACTTTGGCACAAATCCATGCTCTGAAATCATTTTACGGTCACGAGAATTTTGCAACTTATCTGAAGTCGTCGTTAGGAAGTCAGACAGTAGGGCAAGTTTATCGGCTAAAGTCAAATATGCGACAATCCTTGGCACTTTCCAATCCACACTTACAGACTTCAAATACCTTACAGGACAATGGAAACGAAACTGCGACGATGAAAGACTATTGGGAGTTTCTCTTACGGGAATAATGGACCATCCTGTCATGAATGGCAGTGAGGGTATGAAGAAACTTACACTATGGTTACAGGAGTTTAGAGAAATTGCAAGACAAACCAATAAAGAATGGGCAGGCAAACTTGGGATTAATTCAAGTGCTGCTATCACATGCGTCAAACCATCAGGCACTGTTAGCCAGTTGGTCGATTCTGCCAGTGGTATTCATTCTCGCCATAACCCTTATTACATTCGTACGGTTCGTGCCGACAACAAAGACCCACTATGCAAGTTCATGAAGGATGCAGGTTTTCCAAATGAACCTGACTTCACCAAACCAGACCATACAACAGTATTCTCATTCCCAATAAAATCTCCTGATGAAGCAGTCATGAGGTATGATCGAACTGCCATTGAGCAGATGGAACTTTGGAAAATATATCAAGAGCACTGGTGTGAACATAAGCCATCTATTACAGTTTCAGTCAAAGAGGATGAGTGGATGATGGTTGGTGCGTGGGTATATGAAAATATTGATGACATAAGTGGCATTAGTTTCCTCCCCTTCTCAGACCATGTGTATGCACAAGCACCATACCAGGACTGTGATGAGGAGACGTTTAATGAATGGGTTGCTAAGATGCCTAAGGATGTAAACTGGCATGAATTAGCAAAATATGAGGAACAAGACTACACGGCAGGGTCACAGGAGTTGGCTTGCAGTGCTGGAGGTTGCGATGTTGTTGACCTCGTTCCTTGAAAAACTTAAAACCCTAAATAAAACGCAAAGGGTCTGTGAGACCCTAACATTCACTAATGTAACTGGTGTTCTATGACTCTGGGATTTATAGATTATATTAGCGAGAGTCCTGTAGATGAAGTCATTGCTGAAGGTCCTGTAAAGGGCTATAGTATGACTGGGGCTAAAAGAGGGAAACCACCCAAAAAGGTTAGGAAATGGTTTTGTCCACCTGGCCAAAAAAGACAGGGTAGGGGACCTGATAAGCCACCTAAATGCTTGCCGAAAAGCATGGAACGTCTGCATGGGTCTGCTAAGATACGAAGAAAGTTTGCTAATATTAAATCAGTCAGGACCAAAAAATCAAAAGGTGCTGGTTATAAGGCACGTGTCGGAATGTCCATCGGCGCAGGTCTTAAAGCACGTAAACGATTTGGCTTAAGGAATCAAAAGAGATAACATGAAGTTAATTAAAGAGTATAATGAAGATAGCCTTCTTTGCGAGGCAGTCCTTGATGAGCAAGGCGAGAAAAAGCACTTTATTGAAGGTGTCTTTCTCCAAGGCAACATCAAGAATCGTAATGGAAGAGTTTATCCTATAGATACTCTCCAGCAAGAAGTTAAAAGGTACACTGAAAAGTATATCCAAAACAGTCGTGCTTTTGGTGAGTTGGGTCATCCCGATTCTCCAACAGTAAATCTGGATCGTGTATCTCATATGATTACAGAACTAAAGCAGGATGGTGATAATTTCATCGGTAAGGCAAAAATCATGGGAACACCTATGGGTGAGATCGTGAAAAACCTTATCAATGAAGGAGCCAAACTTGGTGTTTCTTCACGTGGCATGGGTTCGCTCAAGCCAGGTAAAGACGGAGCCAATGAGGTTCAGGGTGATTTTTTCTTAGCAACTGCTGCTGATATTGTTGCTGATCCTTCTGCGCCAGATGCCTTCGTTGAAGGTATAATGGAAGGTAAAGAATGGGTTTGGGACAATGGTGTGTTAAAGACCGTTGAACTGGAGTTCGCCCAGCAACAGATTAACAAGGTTGCCGCAAGCAAAAATGCGGTATTAAAAGAGGAAAGGCAAAGGACCTGGCTCGACCAGTTCGAGATCTTTGCCTCAACATTGCGGTAACCCTAAATAACTTTAGGAACAATCCAAAGGAATAAAAATGGAAAATATTTCAGAAGATACTAAAGTGGCGACTCCAGGTCAATCTGGTAAAGCAGAGGATCTCGGAGGAGAAGACGGACAGAGTAAAGAACTCAAAATGAAGTCTAACGCCACGGCAAAAGGTAAGGCAAAACCAGGATCGAAGGAAGCGAGTGCTACTCCAGTCAAAGATCCTAGTGCCAAGCAAGAAAAAATGTATGATGGCGAGGAAGTGGAAAAAGAGGTTGAGGAAGTACAAGAGCCAAAACCCCACACTAAACTCGGCATGATTAAACAAATTCAAGACAAGGTAACGTCGATGAAAAAAGCAGAAGTCGAAGAGACACTCAATGCCCTCAAGACCAAAGAAGAGGAAGAGGCAAAAGCAAAAGTAAAATCTGAGTCCCCTGGTGGCCATGAAGATGGTGAAGAGGATGAGGATGATGAAGAAGAAGTAAAAGCAGAGAAGTCTGCTGATAAAAAAGAGACAAAGGCAGAAAAAGTTACTGCTGAAGACCTCCAACTTGATATTACTTCTGATGCTAATGCTCTTTTTGAGAAGGCAGATGTTGAGTTAAGCGAAGAGTTTAAAAAGGATGCAATGGTCATTTTTGAGGCAGCAGTATCCACTCGCGTAGTTGATTTGGTAAACAACAAAATTGACCAACTCAATGAAGACTTCAATGTTGCACTTGAAGAAGAAAAAGCAGAGATTGAAAAAACTCTTCAAGAAAAGATCGATGACTACCTTACATATGTTTCAGAGGAATGGCTCAAGGAGAATGAACTTGCTGTTGAGCGAGGCATCCGTGCTGAGTTAGCCGAGAATTTCATCGGTGGCCTCCGTGACTTATTCAAGGAACACTACATCGAGGTACCTGAAGAGCGAACTGACGTTATAGAAGAGTTATTCGCTAAAGTTGAAGGTCTCGAGGAGCAATTAAATGTTGAGATGCAATCCAATATTGCTAATCTCAAGGCACTCAAAGATTACAAGAAAATTGAGAAAATCGCCGAAGCATGCACAGGTTTGACTGCTGTTGAACAAGACAAAATGGTTGAACTTGCTGAGTCGATTCAATACGAAGACGAAGAACAGTTCGTTGCAAAAATGAACGTAATCAAAGAGTCATATTTCAAAGATCGTGATTCAGATTCTGTTGAGGATACACGTCAAGAACTTACCGAAGCAATGACTTCTGCTCAGGAACTGCAGGAGGAGGAGCAAGGTGAGGGGAAGAGTGAAGACCCTCAAATGGAACGATATACATCGGCAATCCGCAGAGTACAGCGAATTGTCACTTAGTTTTTTAACTGACAGGAGATAAAATGTATCTTTCAGAACAATTACAAAAGAAGTGGGAGCCAGTACTGTCCCATGGGGATCTGCCCGATATTAAAGATCCCTATAGGAAAGCAGTAACGGCTATCCTTCTTGAAAACCAAGAAAATGCCTTGCGTGAGCAGTTCGCTGCTGAGCATAGCATGTTCCTGTCTGAAGCAGCACCTACCAACCAGATGAGTGGTTCAAATGGTATGGGTGGTTTTACAGGTTCTGCTACATCGACAGGAAGCCAGGGTATTCAGTTCGTAGATCCTGTTCTCATTTCGTTGGTCCGTCGTGCAATGCCTAATTTGATGGCATATGACATTTGCGGTGTCCAACCAATGACAGGTCCTACAGGACTTATCTTCGCCATGAGAAGTCGTTATGACGGTCAAGGTGGAGACGAAACCTTTTACAATGAGCCAAATACTTTCCATTCTGGTCAAAACACATCAGATGGATCTGCTATTGATTCAGCACAATCTGCCATTCTTGGTGGTGCGTCTGGTTCACCTATTGACCTTGCTCTTACTGGTCAAGGTGGTGGTTCTTCAACCGCAGAGGGTGAAGCAGCAGGAGATGGTTCATCTCGAGCTAATAACTCGACAGGACTAGGTACTCAAGCAGGTCAGATCGCTGAGATGGCCTTCAGCATTGAACGTGTCACAGTGGAAGCCAAGACACGTGCATTAAAAGGTGAGTATTCAATGGAATTAGCTCAGGATCTTCGCGCAGTCCACGGACTTGACGCAGAGACTGAATTAGCAAACATTCTCTCCACCGAAATCCTTGCTGAGATCAATAGAGAAGTCGTACGTACGATTTACACTATTGCTAAGCCAGGTGGTGTGAATAATACTGCTGCTGGGACACTTGACCTTTCCGCATCCTCCGCCGATCATGATGGTCGTTGGTCTGTGGAACGTTTCAAGTCACTTATGTTCCAGATAGAAGTTGAGGCGAATGCCGTAGCTAAGGGAACTCGACGTGGTAAAGGTAACATCGTCATTACGTCAGCAGATGTTGCTAGTGCCCTGCAAATGGCAGGAGTTCTTGATTACGGTCCCGTTCTCAATAGTCTGAACAGTTTGAACGTTGATGATACTGGCAATACTTTTGCTGGTGTTCTTAATGGTCGGTTCAAAGTATACGTTGACCCGTATGCTGGGGACTTTACTGCTGGATCAGATGCAGGCATGCATTATTTCGTAGTTGGTTACAAGGGCACTTCCGCATATGATGCTGGAATGTTTTATTGCCCATATGTACCACTGCAAATGGTTCGTGCTATTGGTGAGAACACTTTCCAACCAAAGATCGGATTCAAGACCAGATATGGTATTGTTGAGAATCCATTCTCTCAAGGTCTTACAGTTGGTGCTGGTGCTCTTAACGCCAATACTAATGAGTACTATCGTGGTGTTGCAGTCAAGGGTCTGCTTGGCTAATTAGTAACCAAGAGGTAATCACTTTAAAGGCAGGCAGGTAACTGTCTGCCTTTTTTTGTTTGTATGTCTAATGAGGTATAATGAAACCATGGTTTAATACTGCTCTTTTTTTATTACTCTTTGTATTTGTTATTGCGATGGGATTTAAGTTTGACCAGAGAATAAATAGCATTGAGATGAAGCAGAAAATTAATGAAATAGAAAAAATCAATTCTCATATGAAACCCTAACTACATGGCAATATCAACAAACCCTACAAGTTCAGCAAATCCAAATCTATTATCTAATGTTACGTTTAACTTTAATGTTGATCGTTTCCCCAATATGAACTTTTACGTTCAGTCTGTTACGCTACCTGGTATTCAAATCATGGAGATTCCTATGGAGACAGGTTTAGCCAGATTGTCGGTCAAAGAGCCAGCAGCAAAAGCAACCTTTGAACCTTTTACTGTGACATACATGGTTGATGAAGATATGAACAACTATATCGAAATATGGGACTGGATAAATACAGTTGGAGGTTTGAAAAAGGGAGATTATGGTAATCTTAAATCTGATGTAACAGGCAATAGTATTAAGTCTACTATCATGATCGATATTTTAAC
>Ga0208158_1000675_pt1 | contig 11623 bp, 10 predicted proteins | sample 8_EtaG_FD_184081 | JGI IMG/M metagenome (GOLD analysis project Ga0208158, IMG submission 184081) | Marine viral communities from the Subarctic Pacific Ocean - 8_ETSP_OMZ_AT15162 metaG (SPAdes) (version 2) | ecosystem: Environmental > Aquatic > Marine > Oceanic | place: Pacific Ocean | collected...
AAGCCTGAACTCATGGAGGAGGGTGATAGGGACATCCGCTTCAACTACCGTCCGATGGACCAACAGCAAGACGGAGCATCGCCCATGCCGCCGGGAATGCAGCCACCGCCCGGAATGCCACCGGGTCCGGGTGGACCCATGGCAGCACAGGGGATGGCAGCACCACCGGGGATGAAAGGACCCCCACCATCACAACCGGGGGGAGAGGGAATGGGAATCAGAACCCCAAGGGGACCAGCAGCACCTGATAGGAGAGGGGGTCCGGGTATAGGAGCACCAGTTACCTCCGTCCAACAGAGGGGACCCCCGAATTCCCAAGCACAGGATAATAGCCGTGCTCTCATGAACGCAAGGCGGCCTAGAGGCGCGTAATTAAAATAGTGAGGCGCTTAGGCAGTTGGCAGTGGTTACCGTGGACTTACTCAAAATGCACCCGATGGCGCGAAAGATGAATGCTCATAACGAGGCGTTTGCCAAGGCTATAGAAGATGGGAATGCCGATGGAGCGAACGAGCATCTGGTTGAGATACTGAAGTACGCTTCCACTCTACAGGAAGACCTGCATTACGCAGTCAAGAAATCAGAGTCCCAAGTCGTAACGCCATCAGAGGACATGTACGCAAACAACGTGAAACTATTGAAGTGGAACGAGACTGGCTCAAACTTCGACCCCTCGATGAGGGACAGGCAACTACCCGGTACGATTATCTCCGCAAGGAACAATTCTCGTATGCAACCAGCAAGGAGCACTTTCGGGCGTAGAGTTTGAGGCGGTTCGATGAGTGATAACGACGCAGGACAACTGATGAACGCTCTCATCTCCAAGATGGAGAGCATGGATAACGACATCCAAGCAGTACGCGCAGAGAACGCAATGCTCAAGAAAGCCTTCGATAATCCCCAGTTGATACTCAGGAAGGCAGGATTCATCCCATTCAGCACCCCACTCTCTGAGGATGTTCAAGCCGATGCTTTCAGGGCAGACATGGATACTGCTATCCTCAAGGGCGGTGGGAACGAGAACCAGTTAGGTCTCGATTCCTATACCAATGAACAGGTTCACGAGATGAGTTGGGATGAGATTCACGAGATGGCTGAGAATCAAATAGAAAGAAAGGAGATGTACTGATGAAACCGAGATATGAAGAGACTTCCTCAGAAGTAGAGGATATGCTAAGGAAGGCCCAGCAGTTGGAGAAGAAGATAGATTCTCTTGAGAAGGCTAAGATGTGCGCTTGCGGTAGTGGGAAACCACAAGCCTCTTGCTGCCCTAACATGAAGAAGGGCGAGCATCACAAGACTCAGTCCTTCGGTACGGATGCCGAGAGCGTCAATTTCATGATAGAGACTGGTGGTCAGACGTACAACGCATTCTACGATACCAACCAGAGCCTGCTAGATTCGACTGATGTAGCCAACAAGGGCGCTAGTAGTTCATCCGTCAATCTGGATGGTCTTTCTCGTAGGATGAATACGCATGACGCGAACACCGGGCACGTTGTTGAGTCCGGTGAGTGATTTGATTGCGCGAAGATGCAGTAGCGGTCTATATCCGCCATCGGAATGAACTCGTCAAGTCAATCTACGATGGTTACTACGGTAGACAGGAGGTAGGGGACTTCCTCCTCTCCCTTCGCAATCTGGATAATCACAACATCACCTTCGACCCGCTCCCTGTGGACATTGTGTGCAAGTCCTACAGCGATGAGATACTGAAGAATGAGGGTGATGGTGGGAATGAGAGTGCACCCTCTACTGCTGGAGGGCAAGCGGGTTCCAAGAGGGGACACAAGTATGGCTCTGCCAATCTCTCTAGGTTGCTACCTACCTATGGCTCCAAGCATCCTTACGTTGGTAGGATAAAGGACTCTTGGACCCCTGCTGATGATAGGAAGCACGGAGTTCCTCTCCACACTCCCGGTGGGGATGCGGGGGACAACCTCATTCCCCTGAGCATGAAGCATGCCCTTTGGCCTGAGTTGAATAGCGGGGAGCCGCATGAGTACAACTCCTTCTTCTTCGACGAGCAGAATCACCCTCTGAGGAGGAAGAACGCAGTGACTGGCTCTCCAGAGTGGAGGAGGAAACTAAGGGAGTTCTACTTCTCGGATGATGATAGTCCCTCCATGGCAGAGCAGTTGATGGCAGCGGAGAAGGCTCATGAGGCCCATCATAGCAAGATGGGTAGCCAAGTGTACAATGGGGTGTTCAAGGGCAAGACCGAGAAGCGGTTCACGGAGGAGGAACTTGAGGAAGCGGGACTACCCCCATCGAGGGGAGGGGCCGTCTATGAGGTGCATGAGAGAAACCACCCCTTCATCGGCAAGAAGACTGGGCAGAAGGAGTCATATGGCTCCCATCTCCATACCATAAGACAACACGACTTTAAGAGGTGGAAGGAGGAACTAGCAAAGAAGAATCCAGAGAGATTGAAGGAACTGGAGGAGCAGGGAGAGGACCTTGAACTCGCTCACTTCGACGACAGGATGGATGCCCTTGAGGGGCATGACATCGCCTCGGAGGATTTGAATCCCGCCGAGAACTATGACGTGTTGCGGGCCATTGGGGAGATGGGCACTAAAACCAAGGAGCCGAGAGAATTCGATGATGACCCCGAAATCGCTCGGCAACAATTGGAGGAATTCAAGACTGAACTGGCATTCGATGAGCCTGAAGCGCTTGAGATATTCAAGAATTACCATGGTGAGGGGATGGGTTGGCCCACTTGGATGATGGGCATGGAGTTCCTCCCTCCCCTAGACAGGACGAAGGTGCTGGAGCACTTGCACCAACACGATAGCGATGACGAACTCAAGCAGAGCATCAAGTTGTCTGATGAATCTTCGATACCCATGGCACGCATCAAGACCAACATGGAGATAAGGAACAACCCGGAGTTCGACTGTTGGAACAGGGATGCACATATCCACGGTGCGAATACCCACGCCCACATCCAGAGCGACAAGGACACCAAGAGGACTGGTCACGAGGGTGTCGTGAAGGCAGCATTGCGCGGAATCCAAGCAGAACCCACATGGGTAGAAGCCACAGAGGAGCAGTTGGAGGAGGACCCCAAGCATCCCGGTACCGATATAGAGAACACCGCGCACGACAGTCTGAGGCGGAACATAGCGAGTATGTTTGAGGGGGAGGCCTCCTTTGAGGATGACATCACCAATCTCTTCCCCTTCTCCGAGAGGGACATAAAACAGCACTTCAAACCCGGTCTCGCCAAGGGGAAGGACCTGTTGGACTTGGTCAAGTCCAAGATAAGCGGCGAGAGTGACGTCATCCTCAGCAAGGAGGGTCTGATGAACCTAGTCGGGTACAATCCTGATATGACCCCGAAGTACGAGGCTGGTGAGCATCCTATCTTCGATGCTTGGTCTCATCCCAAGGACCTGATGAGTCCTGATGTCATGAACAAGGTGCTGAAGGACATGGAGTTCAGGCTCCAACTAGCGCAGGACGAGAAGGACATCGGCAACGCGTATTCACCCATGAGGGTCGGACTCAACGGTCCTCGTTCAGGTGACCTTCCTAGTGGAGAGCACAACCAGTGGCTCAAGGACGGTGAGAAACTACGGGGCTGGTCTTGGCCGTTCTCCACCGCTTATACCCATAGAGGAGGACACGGAAGACAGGCTCAGACCTACAGGGACATCATGCACGACTTCTTCTCTCTCGACGGTGGTAGGACATCCATGATGGGTCAGAGGATGGAGCGAGAGGGAGGTTTAATCTCCCCGAATCACAGGACCGTGGGAATGTTCGGCAGAATGCACCACAATCCATTGGAAGCGAAGAAGGTAGCGAGTTTCAGTGCTCTCGACATACTCTCCAAGTTCGATGCCTCTGCCCATCTCCTACCCGACAGCGGGAACAAGGGGAGAAACAGGAAGAACAACTCCTCCGACACCAAGTCCTCCTTCTCGCCCGGTATCATGAATGACGGGCCTAGGTTGGAGTACGGGAACCCCAGCACTGACGACTACATCCTTGACCATAAATTCGGGAGGAACCTATCTAGGTTCTTCGTCGCCAACCCGTATACCGCCATTGGTAGCGAGGCAGGTGACATCGGGACTAAGGAGAGAGCAGGTATGCACCACAGGCTCGGGATGAATGCGTCCTTCCCCGCCCACGACCCATCGCCTAGGCTTCATGCTGGTTACTTCGACGTCTATCAGAACCCCATGTTACGGACTTCGCATAACATCCCTAGTGGGGACTTCCTCTCCATCCTAGGGGATGCTGGGAGAAAGAAGGTCGACCAGATGGACTTGAATCTCAAAGATATATCGGGGACGACCACTTCCTTGGATAAACTAATCACACAGCGTGGTGCTGAGGCTTGGGGCAGGGATAGAGAGGGCATGGAGATAGACGAGGGGAAGAGGAGAGGCCCATCGACTATGATTGGTCAGGTGGAGGGCGCGGGTCTCGATGATAGGTACGAAGAGTTACAGGCGGTACAAGACGAGATTGATTGGCTTGAGGCGCCATGGAAGGGACACCCAACGAGTCCGCATGCGATGCACCCCGAGGAGGTCAAGGAGCATAGGGGCATAGATGACAGATGTAACCACTGTGGGGAGAAGTACCCTGAGCATTCGGAGGCGTGCGAGGAATCCCGTGCGAAGTATCCAGAGATGCCTCTCCATCATCAACACAAGGACACGTCTCCTATGGACTACCACAATCTCATGGTCCAGCAGGCTTACTCCAGAAAGGACGAGTTGGAGGAACTGATACACAGGGCCGAGTACGAGAATCTCAAAACAACTTCTCAGATGAAAATCGGAACAAGGAGATTGGATAGTAAGATGGAGGCTGACAAAGCAGCCATGATGAGGGTAGGCAAGGAGAAACTCCTACCGATGGTCATGGAGCAGTACCCCGGTGCGATAGACTTCACCAAGCCCGTTCAAACACTACACAACCTCCAGAGGATATGGGAGGACTGTGGTCGTTATCTACTACATTGCGGTGACCACGATTTCACAACTAAGGGTTTTGGTATGGATGCTGATAGGGAGACTACCAGCGTACACCAGAAGTTAGGCGAGTCTCCGCATAAGATGCTGGCACAGGTTCTACAGGCGAGCAGCAACGAACTCCATCCCAACATGAAGCCTGAGAAGGCCCTAGAGATACTAGGCTTGCCCGTACAAGGGGAGGGAGAACCGTATCACAATCACATGAAAGAGTACCTCGACACACTAGGAGGCCCTGTGAAGGCGGCATCGCTCGGGCAGATTGCGACTATGGGGCTGACGAAACTACATCCCGAGATGGGAGGCATCCTCGGGGATTTAGCAGGCAAGGACCTCCACTCCCACATGGACGAGATGGTGGATAACTTCTCCAAGGAGAACCCCAAGTCGAACAGGAGCGCTTACGAAAGGGAGAAGAGGCACTTCGGGTCAAAGAGCAACGCATACAATGCGTTGTCAAGCCTATTGAGACTCGTGAATCCTAGAATCACAGAGAAGCAGGAGATGGATAACTTCGGCCTGTCCCATTTCAGGCATAACCCAAGGGACCCGCTCCACCCACCTCCATTGAACAGAAAGGGGGACCCTCAGAAGAAGGGGATGAAAGTGGACCTGAACAAAAACAAGAACTTCGCAGGGCACATAGTCACTTTCGATGAGAACCAGTTGGAGCAACCGTTACAGGACACCGAGATGGGTAGCATACAGAAGCCAGCCCTAGGGTTCATGCAAGTACCTATCCACCCTCTCGATGACATGACGGGTAACACCGTGCATGACGCCGTACGTTCAACAGCGGAAGGATGGGGATACCATGCGGAACCCAACATAGGGTTTGAGTTTGAGAACAGCAGAGTAGGGGGAACGCCTGTCATAGGCACATCACCACAACATGGTAGATACTCATCCGTGCCTCAACCAACGCTAGATAATTGGCTTGGTGCGGAGCAGGCTCAGCGTTTGCTCTCCTCGATACCCCCTGAGGCTCAGGAGAACTTCAACCCTCAGACGTCAATCACCGTACCGGGTATTGTTCCTCTTACCCATGCGGATGACCCTACTAACATATCCAAGGCCGACCTACCGAAGCAAGTGCCTCTCATTGACCCACTGCACAGGGTATTCGATGTAGAAGACCTGAACCAACTGCGTGGCTTCACGGGGGAATGGGTCGTCTCCGTCTACAGGGAGGGTCTGAGATGCAAGGTCACGAAGAAGAAGAATCGAATCACCCTAGTCAATGAGGACGGGGAGAAGCAAGCCACATCGAGCACCGTCAGGGATGCCCTGCGCTCAATCTGCAAGAAGGACTTCGTGGTTGATGGGGTGATAGATGGAGCGGACTTCTTCATCAACGACATCCTATCCTATGATGATGGTGATGTCACCGACCTGTCCACACGCGAGCGTGTCAAGTTACTGAGGGGGCAGTTTGAGAGTTATGACCCCGTTCATCTACCAAGCCCGTCTGACATCAAGATAACCGATGAGGTCGGTCTGAGGGAAGCAGTCAAGGAACTAGGCAAGGAATCCGAGAAGATTCTGCTGAGGGATGCCAAGTCCACTTACATGAAGGGAGAGGAGAAGCATCCCAAATGGGTCATAATAGCGAAAGGAGACATAGAGCATCACGTCTCGTTCGGCATGGAGATAGACGGAGATGCCTTTGTCATACACCTACCGGAGGATTTGGTGAAGTACGAGATAGTCGATGGGGAGGCAACCAATCCAATCGCAGCCATAGGTAGCCTCACTGACTCCGATTACTCTCTCAGATTGGCGAAGAGTCTCCAACCTTACTGGGAGAATGCCTTCCAAGAGATGCTCAAGGAGGAGACCGAAATACCCGAGGACATAGAGCCTGAGATAGACGAGGAGCAGATAGAGGAGGATAGCGCTGGTATCCTCAAGCCGAAGAAGGACAAGAGCCTCATCATGAAACCCAATGAACTCTACAAGACCATCGCCCTCATAGAGAGGGCATTAGAAAAGTTGGAGAAGGGACATAGCAACATGCACGGACGTGGCCTAGGTATAGACGTGGGGGGTAACATCGACAGTCCAAGAGGCCCGACAACTCTCAATGCGGAGCAGAGTCTACCAGATTGGGACATGAAGAAACGTCCAAAACAGGATATGGAGAAACCGGAGGATTACCCCGGCAGAGAAAGGAAGAAGAGGAAGAATACCACGCAGTCCCCCGATTCTGATGAAAAAATCCTAAACTAATAGACCCGTAGCATTGAAGTAGTAAAGCAAGACGTGGTTGGAATTAGTGTGCTTGGAAGACAACTGTTCAGACATGGTGATGAACCAATTACCCTCCTCAAGGGTGGGAACGACCTCATTGTCGCTGGATATGCCAGTGTGGAAGTTGTAGACAAGCAGGGCGACGTAATAACAAAGGAGGCATTGAAGGACGCATTTCGTAAGTTCATGGAAAACCCATCTTACAGAAACGTCCAACTAGCGCACTCCAATATACAAGTAGGCGATGTGGTACCAAGTTACACGGATAATGAAGGGAGGTTGTGGAAAAGCGAAGTCGATGATGTCGGGATGTTTGTTGTAGTACAACTCAGAAACGACATCGAGAAAGCAAAAGAAGTCTCAGCAGAGATTAGAAAAGGCGTTCTCAGGGGATTCAGTATCGGGGGTCAGGCATTCAAGCGAGTCAGAAAATCAGACGCGAAGAGAGGCGACTACCAAGAGATAAGCAAACTGGAACTCCATGAAATAACCATTTGTGAAAAAGGCATCAATCCAGAAGCAACATTCAGTATACTCAAAGAAGACACGGAAGTGACAGATATGACAACAGAAGCAGAAAACGAAGATATGACAAAACAACTGGGTGACGTCTTGACACGCCTAGAAGGAAGGCTTGACGATATGGAGAAGGGCGAGAAGCCTGCATTCTTGGAAGGCAAGGATTCCGACGACGGTGACAAGAAAGACGACAAGAAGAAAGAGGCTACTGAAGAAGTAGAGAAGTCGGAGTACTCTGACGTCATCACTTCCGCTTCCGATTACCTCAACTGGATGGAAGACACCCTAAAGAGCGCAGGTGTGGACACAGGGGCCGCAAGGGACCATTTCGATAACATCGAGAAGCAGAACATGGGTTCCACTCCAGCAGAACTGGCTGACACTGAGGCCGCAAAGGGCGGACAGGTCAAGGGCCGAGCACAGGAGGGAGGAAGTCCTTCCACCAACGCTATCTCTCGCACCACTGGAAGCGGCAAGGTCAGCAAGTCTGACTTCATCAACCCCGCTAACCTAACCAATGGGGACGTCGAGGCAGCATACGAGGTCTACAAGGCCGCAGCACTGGAGCAGGAGTTCCGTGGAAGCCTAGAGGACAACTTCGCAGCACGCTACTCTCACGAGAGGGAGACGGAGATTGCCAAGGCAGAGGCAGCAGCATTCGACGCTCGCAGCCCCCTAGCAGACATCCAGAAGTCCATCGCGGCTCTAGGAGAGAGAATCGACGCAATCGGCACACCTGCCGAGGTCGGAGAAGCAATTACCAAGAGCGACGAAATAGCAGCAGTAGTCGTTCCAAGCACGGAGGATTTGGCTAAGATGTCATGGGATGAGGTTCATCACTTGGCAAGCAAGGCCTTCAACCCGGAGTGAGGACTCAGGAAAAAAATAAGGAGATGAAAATATGGCAAGAGATTACGTACGAACAGTAACAGACATGGAGCGCTACTACTATGGCGCCGGAAACGCAATGGGCTACTCATACACTGGTAGCGAACTTCTAAAGGCTGATAGCCCAATGCTATCATCCACCGCTGGAACATACCAAGCAATCTACGGACGCAAGGTATGGTCGCAACTGAACCAAGAGTTCAACGCATTCAGCATAATGCCCAAGAAGCCTTGGGACAGGTCTGGATGGCGAGTCATCACTGACAAGCCAAACAGCGGAGCACTACACGGTGGTGTTGCAGAGAACGCAACCCTGCCTGACACTGTGAAGCCTGTCTTCCAGCACATTGCTGCGAAGCCCAAGACTATCGCGCACACCTTCGATATGTCCGAGGTCGCAGTCTTCCTAGCAGACAAGGACGACGGAATGGGAGACATCCGCTCTGTCCTCAAGGAAGAGATGGGTAAGCACCACGCTGAGATGGTCAACAAGATGCTTCTGACTGACGTTAACACAGTAGCAGGGAACAACTTTGAGTCCCTAGACAGGATTACCGCTAACCACGTAACCATGGGACAGGACTCCAACTGGGTGGACGCTGCTGGCGACCTAGACATCTACTCGATAGACAGGTCCGCTAACTCATGGTCCGATGCAGAGGTCGATTGCGGCGCTGCTGGTGTGGACAGGGTTCTGAGCCTAGACCAACTAGACAACCTCTTCCAGAAGATTTGGCTACGAGGTGGCAACCCCAAGGTCATGCTGACTGGATATGACACCCTGATGAGACTACAGCAACTGCTACAGTCCCAGCAGAGGTTCATGGAAGAGAAGAGGGTCACCCCCACCTACAACGGTGTGAAGGGAGTCCCCGGTATCGAGGCTGGATTCATCGTGGCAACCTACAACGGTGTCCCAATCATCCCAACCAAGGACATGGACGACGACGGCAACCTGTCGAAAATCTACTACCTTGACACTGACTACATGCACTTCTCCACGGCAATCCCGACTCAGTACTTTGAGTCTGGTATCGAGACTGGTGACCCATTCGCCATCAACAGACTGGGTCAGGAAGGACTCTACCGAACGATGGGAGAGGTCTGGACCACTTTCTTCGGAGCACAAGGGAGCGTGAGGAACCTCAAGTGAGGATTCCAACGGAGAAAAAATAACAGGAGATGAAAAGATATGGCAGCAACAAGTATAACAAGTGGCGGAATAAAGATAGCATTCGATGATGGAGAGTATTCAAGCGTCTCCGTTCTTGCTGATATAGACATGAGAGTCGGTAACGTCGGTGGAAGTGACAGGTGGCTAGACGGAGCAGGCGGAACAGACGGCGCATACCCCGGTTCAATCACTGGTTTCACAGCAACCAATGATGACAGCATCAACAGTGCTGGTGGAAGCCTAAGGATGGTCACAGTCCAATACGACAAAGACGACGCAAGCGCAGACATCATGACATTCAGCGGAGAGAACGGAGCAAGTCTCAGTGGCATCGTAGCGATAATCGGACAGGTGAACGGAGGAGCGAACGACCACGACATAGCAACTTTCAGCGGATTGGTTCTGACTCTGACAGCAGAAGCCACCTCCAACGGAAACTCCATCACACTACTGATGGAGTGAGGCAGATGCCTACAGTTACCTACACAGGTCCCTTCTACACCAGAAGAAACCCTGATGTATACTTGCCTGACTTCATCAGGGGTCAGGCAGTAGAGGTCAGCCAAGGATGGCTAGACACTTGGAGAAGGAAACTAGGCGACAATCACCTCATAGAGGGAGACGCAGGGGTCCATGTTGACCTAGGCGATGACGGCATACCCGACTCAGGATGGACGAAAGCAGAGATAGTCGCATGGCTATCAGGCGTGGGAGTAGACGTAGGTGGAGGATACAAAACCAAGACTACCCTGCTCGGTATAGTCGAAGAGGCTTTAAGCCCAACCCCAGTGGAAGAGCCAGTAGTCGAAGCGGCAGTCGAGGAAGTAGTCGCAGATACAACAGAAGAGGAATGATGATTTATGGCAGCAGGAAATACGATGGACACGAGAACACACGTCATGGGCGACATGCTCATGGTGACTGGAACCTTCACTGATGGGGGCACCGATGTATCATACGATGGTATGTTGGCTACTGTCTTCGCGGCTGGTGGACACGTCACCAGTCTATACAACACAGGAGTCGTGAAGAACGGTGCAGCGAGTGCTGGAGACGGTTCAAGCAATACGACATTCACTGTGAAGACGGTGGACATGAGACTACACTTCAATGTGGGAGAATCAGTCTATCTAGCAAATGGCACGCGCCTTGGTGAAGTCGCGGCTATGGCGGCAAACGCTACAGGTATGTCACTCGACCCTGATTCACTTGCTTGTGATGCAGATGCAGCACTATACAAGATGGGTCCAGACCAGAGCGCAGTCACACTGAACGATGGCTCACTAGCAGTCAGCATAGACGAGACCAACAAGAGAGTGGTCTTCGGTAACGGTAACCTCGGAGCAGCGAGCACCGCACACATTCAAGATGGTCGCTGGTGGATTCTAGGTCAGCGCTCTTGAGGCGGTGACATAGATGGCAGCAGGAATAGACGTTATCGGGCCTTACAGTCCAGAAGAGTTCTCATCTGAGAATCTCGACCCGGAAGACAGAGGCGCTGGCTCTCTCAGCAAGGCGATGACGGATGACCTTCCTACTGGCACTGTAGTATCTTGCGAACCCGTAGTCGTTCGTGGTAACGTCTTCATCGTCGTGTATACATCGAGTTGAAAGTAGGTGGTGGATGTGAATGTCAGGGTTTCAACTTCAAACGCTTGATATCGAGGACATCAGCAGAGCAGCCAAGCAGAACGTACGAGTCGATACGTCATACTCGACCGAGAAGGTCGATACCGATGCACCACTGAAGGGCATCACCAAGAAGCAGAGAACCCGTAATCTCGACGTCAGAGAC
>Ga0208158_1000678_pt1 | contig 11579 bp, 21 predicted proteins | sample 8_EtaG_FD_184081 | JGI IMG/M metagenome (GOLD analysis project Ga0208158, IMG submission 184081) | Marine viral communities from the Subarctic Pacific Ocean - 8_ETSP_OMZ_AT15162 metaG (SPAdes) (version 2) | ecosystem: Environmental > Aquatic > Marine > Oceanic | place: Pacific Ocean | collected...
TCAGACACTTTGTAAGCACATCAGTCAGGGAAGAGATTTCAATGTGCATGGAGGAATGGTGGATATATCAAAGGGGAAATGCCTTTGGTTGAATGGAGATCAAAGTGAAAGAATTACGAGGAGGCAATTTAATTTGATTGGTGTTGATAGAGGTGTTGATGTTATTGGTGAATGGGATATGGCTTGGTATAGAAAATTCTGCAAGATTCAAGGGGGCGGTCCAGGGAAGAAGGGGAAATATGACTTGATTGTTATTGACAGTCTTGATGGTTGTAATGACTCCAATCCCTATGAAGAAAATAGGAGAGAGTATGCACTTCCTTTAAAGAGATTGGCTAGAAGAAATGGTCAGGACTTTGGTGCCTGTTCAATTATTGTGATTCACCACAACAACAGGAACGGTGGATTTAGGGGAACATCTGCAATTAAAGCTGCTGTGGATGAAACATGGAATATGCAGAAGGTAAGTAAGAAAGAGTTGGCTGAAATGGCGGCTCCTTTTAACAGCAGACTTGTAACTGTAGAAAAATCAAGGGATGACAGAGAGGGACAAAGAATGTTGTTTAGTTTGCTTCCTGATTACACATATATCATTGGTCCCGTTCCAGAGGGGAAAGATACTCAGAAGGACAACACCCCTAATCAACACATGTTGGATATTTTGAAATTGATGAGAGAGGAGAGGGTTCCTTGGTCTGCTGATTTATTGACTGACCATGAAAAGGTTGGGGGTATGCACAGAAAACGTGCCATTAGATATAGCCTTTCAAAATTAATTGCTCAGAAATTGATTGTTAAGTGTGATGCACCAGAAAATATGTCTTTTAAAGGTCGTCCACCTGCTTTTTATATCGCTCTTGGTACGAACCTAAAAACCTTCAGAAAAAAGGCAGTTTCCTTAACGCCCGATAATAGTAGTGTATTAACTCAAACCTCTTCTACTGGAACGGATCTTATTGACAAAACGAAATTGTCAAAAGGTAGTTTTGTCAAAAGTCCTGGCTCGGATAAAGTAAAGGCAAATACTTTTGACAAAGATAGTTTTGACAAAACACCGATTGTCAATAAGAACGCTTCTGCTGGAACGGAAGATAGTTTTGACGCTCCTACACACAGACATAGGGAAAATGCACAAAAGTTCTGGGATAACCCAAAACCATGATTAATTCCCCCATTCGCCTCACTATCTACCAAATGCGATACACAGAAGCTCTTGCTTCTGTTAGATATACCTCTTACGGAGAAGATGGAATTGCAAATGGTGTAGATGTTGTGGACTACGGATATGGTGAAAAAGATTTAATGGAAACGGATACGACTTCTGCGATAGAGATGGGTATGGATGTTTCGATAATCACATCAAAAGATATAAAAATGTTTCCAAGGCTTGCCGAATATACACAAAGCTAATGTTTGTGCTACAGTAGTAGAGTAAACATTCAGGGGCGGTATCCATTCCGTTACACCCACATGAAAACAACTAACAACAGTAATCACAGCATTACTATTCCTCTTACGGATAAACAATATGACTTGTTTAGACGTATTGCCAAAGCAGATCGTAGAAAATTAAAGGATATATATCGTCTTGTTTTTGCTAGAGGTTTAGAGTTTCAATGGTGCGAAGATTATTTTACTTTTAATAAAAAAGAAGATGAGTTTACACCAGAAGAAAAGAAACAACTGGCAAGAAATAAAGAAGTTCAGGAGGAACTAAAAAAGAAAGGTAAAAGACTCTATCAACTTTCTAAGGAAGAGGAAATTGAATTAGGGTATAAAAGAGTAGAGGAACGCCATTTCGTTGGTGGTTATGGTGATGAAGGTGACGTTGCCCATCTTATAGCTGAACAACTTAGGGAACCATTATTGGACGAGGAAACTGGATTACATCTTGGCGAGGAGGTGGCGTGATGAACTTAAACTCGTCTTTTTTCGATCTAAATGTTCTCAAAGGAGCGTTATTAACTAATACAAATGGTGCTGAATTTCGTATTGTTGGCTTTTCCTTTTATGCGTCTAATCCAACAGAAATTTTAGTCAATATCCGTGAACATGACATGGAAACAGGAGAACTTTTAGAGGGCACAGTAGGTATTGCTTGGGCTTCTTTAAGTGACTGGAGGCTTCAAATTCAAGGGGGTGAAAACTATGAATAGACAAGCAATAGGCAAACTAACAGAAGCCTTATATAGAAGTATTCTTTCTGAGCTTATAGAAGAGAATGAACGCTACGAAGAGGCGTATGAAGAGAAATTCTTTTCTAAGGAAGACTTAGAGAAGGTTGCATCAAATAGAACACTAAAAATTGTACTTTCACAAGAGGTAAAATGACTAAAGAACGATCTGAACTTGATGCTATTAAGTATAGTCTTAAAGCATTAGTAAGAGTGCAAAAAAGAGAAGATAAAAGGCATATAATGGATGCCCATCTAAATGCTGAAATGCGTGAATATTTAGAAGAGGCAATTGAAAATCTGGAACGTATTGATGATTACGATCCAATAGCTATTTCACCTGAGAGGTTTAACTAAATGATTGAATTTAATCAAAGAGAGATGATAACTAAGCGATCTGTGCTTAGTTTGGCTGGTGCTCAAATAGATGCTGTAAAAGAGGAAAATGGCACTATATATGTTGTCTTTAAAGAAGAGAACAATGAGTTACAACAACTCGATATATGGGTGCTTCAGTTAACTAAAGATCAGTTCTCCCAGGTAAGAAGAGAGATTGACATTCAGCCTATTTCTAACGAGCAACTTCGGGCTATTCATGCCAAAGAAGATGAAAAGGAAAGGAAGAAAAAAGTAGCAGAACTTATACCTGTTGCTACACCAGAAGTTGAGGTAACTATCTCTACTCCTAGTGCAAAAGGTAAAGTTGTTCTTCCTACAGAAAAACAAGACCCTATTAACTGGAAAGATAACTCTTGTGTGCAGGAAGCTAGGAGAAGTCGTCAAAAATTAGACGAACCTTTTGTTAGCAGTATGCTCCAACTTATCTTTAGATGGCACAGCAAAAATGATTACTCAAAGCATAGAAACGCTAATCATAGTTTGTCTCATTTACTAAAGAAAACTATTCCAGGTCAATTCAAATTACCTTTTGAAAACTGTAGGAGAATCTACTGCGCACAATCTTATGCAGAGTGGACAACTCCATACAAAAATAACTGGAAAAGGTTAGTAAAAGAGCTAAAGGACAAAGGTTATCACGATGCAATTCCACCTTATTTGGTAAAACATTATGGATCAATTTGAACATCTACAGGTGCAATTAGCACTATCAGCAGCTCATAGTGAACTGCATAAAAAACAAGAAGCTGTGTATCAACAACATGACCTTAATTGGAAAAAAGGTGATACAGATGCAGCACATAAATCTTGGCAATACTACACAGGATACAGAGATGCTGTAATGGCACTACTCAAGTATTCAATCTCCCTAGAAAAACCCACTCAATTGGAGCTTAATTTTGATGACTGACTACAAAGTGTACTACGGTATTGAGAACCTACATCTTCTTGATACCTGCATAACAATAGCGTTTGACACAGAAACGCTCCAGCTACAACCTGAACAAGGGAAGCTCAGACTTCTTCAGATTGGTTGCAAAGAACGGAACACAATCATAGTGATTGATTGTTTTGAGTTAGAGGAGAAGGACTGGAAATACCTGGAACGCTTCTTTGACACTCCTCGTTTTTGGATTGCTCATAATGCTGTGTTTGATGTTGCTTGGTTGCAAGAGCACAACATTCATTTAAAAGGAACGCTTCGATGCACAATGCTGGCGAATCGTTTACTTACAAATGGAATACCAGCTCTAAAACATGGACTAGACAGTGTGGTTAGGAGACACTTAGGTATTGAACTATCTAAGGAACAACAGAAGTCTGATTGGAGCACACCTGAATTAAGTGAAGAGCAACTTAACTATGCAGCTAAAGACGTTGAAGTTCTTCTGGAACTAGACAGAAAGCTGGAGGATAAGATCAATTATGGTCATCTTGATATTGCAGAAGAGTTAGAGGTTAGAACTATTCCTGCTCTCGCTCAGATGTGGAGAACAGGTCTTCCCTGGAATAAAGAAGCCCTAGAACAGTGCCGTAAAGATTATGAATATGATGTGGAGCATTTAGGAAAGGAATTTTTGTTAAAGCTTGATGAAGCTCTACCAGAAGACCAAAAACTTCCTAGAGATGGTGAAGGGGATATGGCTCCCTTTAATTTACGGGCCAAGGATGAAGGATCTATTCGTTTAGGTACTAAAAAATATAAGGGGTTTAATTTGAATAGTCCTAAACAGTTGCTTGAAAAATTTACTGCTGTGTTAGGTGAGGAGCCTACAGACTCCAATGGTAAGAAGAGTGCTTCTAGGCAAGCATTGAGAGGTTATGCCGCAGACCATGAAGTAATTCAGATTTACTTGCAGTGGAAAAAGACAGAGAAAAGAAGGCAGATGGTGACTTCTATACAAGACAAGATGGCTGATGATGGATTTGTTCGAGCTTCATATATGCAGCTTGGAGCAGATACAGGTCGAATGAGTTGTATTAAACCCAATAATCAGCAGATTCCTAGAGATGATTCTTTTAGGCAGTGTGTTCAGGCTCCTGATGGTTGGGTACTTGTAGACGCTGATTATGGACAGATGGAATTAAGACTTGCGGCTGCTTTAGCAGAAGACGAGAACATGATTTCTGTGTTCAAAGAGGGTGGTGATCTGCATGAATACACAGCAAAGGCAATGGGTTGTGACAGGCAGGTAGCAAAGTCTGCAAACTTTGGTTTGTTGTATGGAGCAGGTGCAGATGGTCTAAGAAATTATGCAGGTGCTAGTGGTCTAACTATGACAAGAGATGAAGCTGCCAAAATACGAAATGACTGGCTTGGCACGTACCAGGGAGTTAGGGATTGGCAGAGGGAAAACGCTGATGAAGCGGATCGTACAAAGAAGAATGACAAACCTTACATAAGGATTCCAGTTTCAAAAATGAGACGATTTCTTCCAGGTGATTTGAACAAAATTACGGTACGATGCAATACCCCTATTCAGGGGGCGGGGGCAGCAATACTGAAGAAGGCTTTAGGAGAACTTTGGCCTTTGGTTAAGGAAGCAGGGGAAGACACTGTTCGTATCGCTGCTGCGATACATGACGAAATTCTTTTGCTGGTTAAGGAAGGGGAGGCTGAAAAATGGGCAGCGATATTGAGGGAAAAAATGGAAGAGGCAGAGTCTATCTGGCTCGGTGACATACCTGCATTAGCAGAAACATCCATCGGAAAAACCTGGAGGGAGGTTCATTGATTTCAATTTTTCATACTGAATCTGGTTGGTGTTTACGTCAGCTAGAAGACGAGTTAGGCTACTACAGCAGTCTGCCGGAGGTTATGGATGTCGCCTATTCAAAAGAGTGCAAGACAAATAGTGATGGAAAGGTTGAACACGGAGATAGTACGGGCGACTACGGGAGATCTCCATAGGGCAGCAGACTTTTTGGAGGGAGCTAGGAAAATTCGTGCTGGTTCTAAAAGACAAAGGAACGCATCAAGGCAAGCACATCGAACCGCTTATTTGAAAAAAGTCGATAATCCTATTTCGTGGTAGAGTAGTACAACGACAATGTTGAAATGGCTCTCAGACACGGAAACAAGACTTATCTTCAAATTCTGCTCGATCCAAACAGAGCGCAGCTAGTTATGGATCAGGCGCAAGCGGAGAATATACGTGCTACTGCCTGGGTACGAAACTTAATCTATAAGGAATTAGAGAAGCAGTTACCTAGCTCTGTATATAAGGAAGCCGTTGCACAAGACGAAGCTTCTTGGAGAAAATCTATTCGCAAGAGAATAGAAGGACGATTACCAAACACTACTTCTGAAGAAAAAGAACCATGACCAATGTTGCTACAGCACCTAAATACAAGATCAATGATCAAGTTAATAAGAAGAGAAACACAGGAGTTTTTCTAAAGACAGAATCTAATAGGGGAACAATTATAAGAATTATCGAAAAGTTCAATAAGAGAGATCGAATTTGTTACTACTACGAAGTGAAATGGCCTGATGGTAGAAGGTCAGAACACGCACAGCACATATTAGTTCCAGCACCATAAATGATTAACAAAATTCAAGCTGCGTGCCCTAAGTGCGCTGAAGCTAGGACTAGAGTTGTATGCACTAAACGTTCCGGTGATGGGGTAACTATCAGGCGCAGAAGGTGCATTAAATGTGATCATCGCTGGTACTCAGTTCAGTACCCAGAAGTCGCTGTCAAAGACAACGAGGTTAAGTGGATTAAAACAGGCTCCACAGCAAAATTTGTACCATCTACATAAGAAAATGGACTTTAAGGACAACAAAGGAACTAAGAAACAAAAAAGAACTTATGGCCCTATGGGTTTAAGTGAGATAAGACTTAGAGCCTTAATTAAAGAGAATGAAGAGACCCTAGTATCTATGGGTAAGGTTTGTGCAGCACTCGTAGATTTTTATGAATTTCTGAAGACTCAGGACTACACAGATGAAGACTGTTACCTGGCAGCAAAGAGACTATGTATGCTCAACTTGGGGCGTTACATGGAAGAAGATACTAACTATGACGAGTACATCGTTAATAACCACTACAACTAGAGATCAAGTATTTTTCTTAGCCAATTTTTAAACGTAGGTTGTCTTACAGGATTTTCCAGGCAAGCTATCTTAGCTTTGCATTTTGCTATTTCGGTTAGACAGTTAGCAATAAATTGTGCTTGATGAAAGTGGTTTCTTTCTACTGCTTCGCAGTGCCTTATGAGCTGATCTTTAGATGCTCCCTCTGTGAACCAACGTATCTTTTTCTCCAGCTCCAGTTCTTGTTCTACTGAAGGGGGTTCCATTAACTGATCTAACAGAATGAACTGTTCATCCAAATTCTCCATCTAATTCTTTACCTTTAGCTGCTAACCCAGTGTAGACACCATGATAAGGACTGTCAGGCAAATGACGACCATCGAGTACGTACCAACGCTCCATATTTAACATTCTTTGCCTGTCTTCTTCTAACCATTTTGGATCGTAACTTGTCATTGTAAATTCGTATTAGATTTGGGGTATAACCTTGACTGAAGGAAGTTTACAGCCTCGTCATCAAGTGTATTTGTAGTTTGTTTTGCTGCTGATTTCAATAGATCAAGTAACAGTTTTTTACCTGTTTCGCTACGCAAAAAAGCATAAAGAAGAGGTAGAAAAGGTTTAGCTAGTTTTCTCATAAATAGACTCACTCTTCACAAGCTTATATAAAACCGCTAGATTTGGCTTGGTGATCCCCATACACCCCAGTTAAACCTCCCTAGATTTGCACAGAAGGGGAGGTTTTTCTGTTCCAACCGATAATTAAGTTAGCAGGATTATGGAGCAGAGAACAATTGTATGTTTTTGTTCACACTGCCTAGAAAAGAGGAGGCAAATTGAGAGAGCTTACCTATTGAACACGGAGAAAGAACTGGTTAAAGTTAAATAGCAATTTATTAGGAGGCTGCAAGCTTAAGTATCAAACATCGAGATTAGGTATAGACATTACCCCCTATGGACGGTAGGGGGTTTTGTTTTTCCCAGTGTTTTACTAATATCTCTAGCTCTTTAATCCTGGCTTTAGCTCTTGCTATCTGTTCCTCCATCCGTTTGGATCCCTCTTTTTAACTTCTAATCTAGCTATATCCTTTTCAACAGCATTTAAACGATGGAATATTTCACGAAAGTTACCTTGATTACGATTGGAACGGTTTGAGGCAACCATTAACGCTCCAGAAATAGCTGCCCCAATCAAGGCTGCGAGTAGTTCTTGAGGCATAATTGACGTTTTAGGAGTAATCTTAGACTATTGTTTCTATTTTTCTATGCCTGAAAAGCAAACCCCCGAAGCCAAAACTGATAAAAAAGGTCTTCTTGGCAAGCTTGAAGAGATTACTCCAGATAAAGAAGAACAGGTGGCCCTTATTGGAGTAGCTGTAAGACTCGGAATTGTTGTTTGGTCAGGTTTTATCCTTACTTTGGCGTATGTAGATCTCCCAGGATTCCAAAAACAAAACTTCGATCCGACCTTCATTGCCAGTGTCTTCACAGGAGCCTTAAGTACATTCGGCCTTGCTACAGCTAAAGACAAAAAGAATGGTAACGGTGTTACAAAAGAAGATATGGAGGCCATGATTGCCAAAAGCAATACAACAGGTGGCGAACAAATCATTAGAGTACAGACTCCTTTAACCATTAGTGGAGCAGAGGTTGTCAAAACCGATCCAATCACAGGAAAGGACATTGATCCAGTAACAGGCAAACTTCAATGAAGAAACTTTTCTTGCTGCTATTTTTAGCGGCTCCTGCTAATGCAGACCTAAGCCATTCAATAACTTCTAGCGCACAACTTACTGTTAATGCTGCTGTCAGTCAGGCAGAACGAATAGGGACTTCTTTTAGTATCTCTGGGTCTGGAGTAGATGTAACCGATGGAACAACTGCTGGAACGCTCAGTGCTGGCACTATTACTAGCGGTGTCTATGCACCTGGAACAATTGCAGCAACCCAGAATGCGACCTCTGGAGAATCATTTTCGTTCAGCCAATCGCTGATTACAGGAGATGCGGTTCCTACCAGCGCACCATCAACAGGGGCAGTGCCAAATTTCTCTGATGTCACTTCTCACGCTGCTGGAAGTGCAGGATCATTAGCTGGTTCTGTGACTTCTGCTGGAGTAGTTTCGCTAACTGCTGGAGGAGCAGGAACAGTGGCTACGGGATCTGTCGTAAGTTCCGTCACCGTAAAGTAATGCACGTTCCACTAATTGTTTGTGTTGTATCTGTCATTATTGTTTTTACATTCAACTTAGTAATGTGGAAATACTATATGGATATACATAAGTGAAGCGTTATTTACTGCTATTGTTGTTATTAAATAGCTGGCAAAAGTCAGTCATAGCAGTGCCAGTTGTGCCAAATTTTTCTAGTGGTACAATGTCCGCCGTTACACGTACCACACAAAATGTTACTGAAACTATTGTCTCTAGCGATTTCAACACTGGGCATACTTATACGATTAATGGAACGAATTTGTCTATTGATGGTTCGACCCTTTCTCCACCGCCCTCGGAAACGAGCCAAACAATTAACGGAGTAAGCTATACATGGACAGGAGCAGATCTAACACAGAAACCAAACGTCACGATTGCCAATCCAGGTCAAGCGTTCCAGTACGCAGAAAGTTACATTGGCCCTGGTCTGTCCAATATGACAACAATCAATCGAACGACAGTCTTAGAAAGTGTTACCGAAACAACCTCAGTCTTCTCTCAATAATATTATTTAGTGGCTCAAGTGCGTTAGCTAATACTTCACAAACTGCGGCTCCAGTGGCAAATACATCAGCTTCGCTAACTAATATGGCGATCCAGACATTACAAGGAAATCTTATACAAAATCAATATGGAGGTGGAGTTGTTTGTCAGGGGCCAATGCTTACATTTTCTCCCTTCATTACCGATTCACATTCGTTTTCTAAGCCAAGAGAACATTGGTACGATTCTCCAGTCTACAGCGACGAAGGCGACCTTCTTTATTATCAACAAGTAAGGACAGGACAGAAGGATAATTTCTCACTTAATCTTGGAGCAAGTTTAACTTTTTCAATGCCACTTGATAAAAGATTTCAAGAGCGTTGTTTGAAGAATGCAAAACTACAAGGAGAAAATCAACAACAACTAATTGATAATAAAAAGCTAGACTGGCACATCGCAAGATTACGTGAATGTGGAAAATTAAAGCTAGGCGGAATTGAGTTTGCTAAAGATTCTCCTTACTTCCATCTTTGTGAAGATGTTGTAGTTAAACCTAAAATGGGGCAAGTCTTACCACATAGGCACGTTATTTCTTCTCCTTTACAGGGGGCAAACCCCGTTTCTCCCGATAAGAAGTAGTTCTTCTCTCAGATAAGTTTGGTCGTTTTACTTTCTTACCTAAAGCCTTCTTTACTCTGTTTACTATCTGTTTAATAATCGGTTTGACTGCCTTTAAAAGCAGTGGTGTACTCAATGCAGCAGTTGTAGCCACAAGAGTAATTCCTCCCGTTTTCACTACTTGCGGGACAGTAGGTATCGCATCAATTATCTGTTGTTGGACATTTAATTTTTTATATCTAGTTACACAACGGTTTCCGACCAATTCATACTTAATAATCTGTTTAGTACCTTCTTCTACTTTTGTACCAATCTCAGGCGCACCATCGGGAGGACACTCTTCTGGCTGTTGTTCTGGCACTGCTGCTGCTGGAGGGATTTCTGGCTCTTCGTATCGTTGTGGCTCTTCATCTTTTATAGGGACAAGCTTATGAGGCTCATAATTCATCGGCTCATAACTTGGTGTCTGAGCAGGACACAGAACCATATTTCCATCTGGATCGTTATTTATAAGGCCATCATTTTCACCACTTCGCCTTGCTTTAACACAAGGCATTTCAATAACTGGAAAACCTAAAGGAACATTGATTGGTACGTTTGGAGGATTAACGATAGGTACATTAATCACATAATTATTAACAGGTTTAACCCTAATGGAATCGACACCAATCTTAGGGATCAAAACTTAGGCAAACCAAATGCTTTCTTTTCTTCGTTCTTTTGCTGTGCAGGACTTAACGCTCCAGTGGGAAGAGCAGGGCCAGATAATCCAGGTAATTTAATTGCACCCATCACCTTTTCCATTGCTTTATCTTGAAGCATCTTCTGATTATCTTCATTCGTTATCCATAAATAACCAAACACCCCGCCACCAGTAATAGCTGCCACAAGAAGGAAAGATATTACACTGATAATGTTCAGGATTTTTTGCATGGTACGAGAAGCAATTTTAAAAGCTATCACTCACACTAGCCTAATTGTGACTATTGGGCTTCTACCTCTGTTACCTCTTCATTTAATACTTCAGCAGCGAGTTCTTTTGCATACTGAACACCACCCTTCAACAAAAGGATCTCTGAGATAACTTTATTCAACTCATCTTCAAGCTTGGCCTTATAAGCTTGCTTATCTTTTAGAGTTGCTTCCCACTTATCTAATGGATTAGGCATTAAGACCAAGGCTTACCAACAGTCGTTGTAGCAGGTACAAGAGCAGCATCAATAGCAGCTTCTACAGCAGCAACGCCGTCAGAACCTAAAGCTGTTTTAACCCAACCAATACAAGTCGCAGCATCTAAGGAATCGTAAGCTTTGAAATCAGAAGGAAGACTAGAAGGCTTTGTGAAATTCACTTCACCTGTTTGTCTTGTACCATCTTTTTCCTTGTTGTCAGAATCATCAATCGCTTTAACACGATAGATCACCTTGTTTACATGTCCATCGGAGGTGTCACGCTCCATTGTGTTGACTTCCCAGACTTTGTTGATTGCCATTGGTCGAATGTTTTAGAGATAGTTTAGTCGTTTTCGGCGACTTGTTCTTTCAATAATTCTACTCTTGCCTGTTTCTTGATGATGACCTGTGTTTTTTCTTGTTGAGATTGAGCAACACCATTATATTCCTCGACTAAGGCTTTTAAATCTGCTTCTTCAGTA
>Ga0208158_1000684_pt1 | contig 11554 bp, 18 predicted proteins | sample 8_EtaG_FD_184081 | JGI IMG/M metagenome (GOLD analysis project Ga0208158, IMG submission 184081) | Marine viral communities from the Subarctic Pacific Ocean - 8_ETSP_OMZ_AT15162 metaG (SPAdes) (version 2) | ecosystem: Environmental > Aquatic > Marine > Oceanic | place: Pacific Ocean | collected...
CTCATCAAACAAGGCCACGGCACGCTTGATACCAATACCAGGCACGCCTGAGTAACCATCTGTTTGGTCACCAGCAAGTGTTTGAATTAAATGCCACTGCCTTCCTTCTTCTTCGGTGATCATTAGAAGCTCGTCCATGTTGAACAACTTGCCAGGGATTTGACGCATGTCCTTGTCTGGACTAACTATAATGTTGCCAGGATTCTCCGTTGCATAGATACCCATAGCATCGTCAGCTTCTAGCGTTGGCATACGAATGACTCCGTACTGTTCAGCCAGTTCTGAAATAACTCGCCTGTAACCACAGGGCTTTTTTCTATTTCGATGTCCCTTATAACTTGGGTAAATTTTTTTCCTGAAATTTACAGAGTCACTAAAGAACAGCAGAATCTCAGGTACATCCCACATGAAATGACTTTTGATTTTAATCAGTTCACGTTGAACATTTGCCATTGCCTCACTGAACTTACTAATGACCATGATGACGTCGTCACCCCAGTCAATGTCTGTTTCAGCTCCTGCACAGGATTTATAGACAATGTAGTCAGCATCAATGAGTAGTTTCATCAGTGGACCTCCGCCCAGTTCTTCCCTTGCTTCGCTTCAGCTGCGATTGGGACTCGTAGTTTGTAGTACTCGCCAGCCGCTGCAGCGCTGTATACCAGGGATGCTGATAGGTCGTCTGCGTGGTCAGGGTGGCACTCGAATTGCAGTTCGTCATGTACAAAAGCAAGCTGTGCACAGCACAACTTTGTTGATTCAATAGTTTGTTGGTTAATAAGCATCCACCGCTTCGCGACGGTGCCAGCTCCTGACTGGAGCAGGTAGTTCAAAGCTTTGTGAGGACTATCAAGTAAGATTTTGCGATTATCTATAGACCGGACAAAGCCCTTCTTAGACGCCTTTTTGATTGCCTCCAGAAGTTCCGCAAGTCCATCAATAGCAGATACAAATGCTTCCCTGATTTCCTCACCCTTAGTCTTAGCGGCAAGCTCATTTAAGGAAGCATCATAGGAATACCCGATTTTGGCATCACCTGCTCCATAGATGAAGGCATAGGTAATTGTTTTGATTTGCCGCCTAGAAACTCCAACCCGGTCAGCATTCTGTTGATGGATGTCACCGTTGAGGAGAGTGTCGGCAAAAGAGTCAGACCACCTGCCAAGATAGTGACCAAGCATGCGGAGTTCAATCCCTGCAAGATCAGCACCAACCATAATTTGACCTGGCGAGGCTGTGAAGAGTTCTCTGAATTCATGATTACTGGGTACTTGTGCGAGATTTGGTTTGCGATGTGCACATCTGTGCGTGTTTGTAGCAACTGAACAATGATGATGAATACGATCAGCACTCGTACATAGCTTCAGCCATGCGTTCGTGCCTTCCGAGATCATCCCCAATTTCTTTGTAATATCGAGACACTTCAGAAAGTCCGAGGCAATCGTAATCCCATCTGAGGCAATCTCTTTCAGTACAACTTCGTCGATGATCGGCTTCCCAGTAGGACTCATCTGGGTCGGAGTCCAACCATGAAATGTTTGCAGGATCCATGCTATATGGTCGCGAGAAGTAGGATTTAGTTCTTTGAGCTTGGTGAAGGTTGCTCCCTCCACATATCCTGAGGTCTTGTTATTTCGTTTAGGAGTAAACTCTGATCCTTTGACGAAAGGATGCCTGTAACGTAGTAACTCACAAGTATTTTCAAGCTCTCCTCTGAGAGTTGATGCAAGTTGCCATGCAGCTTTTGTGTCAAAGTGCCATCCATGCAGCTCTTGTTCAGATAGTATTTGTGCAACGTCATGCTCTAACGCGACCCAGTCAGGTAGGGGTGGAAGTGATCGCATAGTTTTTTAGTAACGTTTACGTCTTGTATGCAGTAGTCCTGCATTTCTTGTGACCATGTTTGCCAATCTGTGGTTTTGCCAAATGAACCTTTGTACTCACCTAATCGGTATCCATAGCTCTCAAGGCTGTGTCTCCCCCACATAGGTGAAGGCATTCCTTTAAAACGTCCGTAATACTTTTTGGTTTTCTTGTCTAATGGACCGCGATCAGTGTCAAGAATGTCAGTGTGGTAGAGCCTTGACAACAACAGCGTGTCTACAACCATGGCGGTTGGTGAGAACCACGGATAGATCTTTTTAAGTACAGGTATGTCGTAGCCGATGACATTATGACCGCAAATAACTTCGGCATCCTCAAGGCGTTGAACACCACGACTGATAGGTTCACAGCTGCCTTGGTCGTTATAAACAATGGTCTCATCAACCTCTGTGTCGTAAATGACCAAACAGTGAATACGGGTAACAGCATCTAAAAGACCGTCACTTTCTAGGTCGAATAACAGCATTCTTCCAAACGTATGTTTTGTCGATGAACTGGGCTTTGCGTACCATCTCCTCTGTAGGAGGATTAGGTTTAGAAATCGGTAGTTGCGTCGAACTCTGATTCGATTGCAGTTTCATTGAATTTGCAGGTAGATAAGTCGTAAGTCAGTTGTGAGGCGATGCCAACTTCGCCTGAATATCGATTTTTAAGGACTCGCACAGTCGTAGTGCCTCGTTCAGGTCCACTCTGCTGATCTCGTTCCAACGCAATAACGCCGTCGCTGAGCTGAGCGATAGCAGCAGATCCGCGGAGCTGTCCAAGCGTGACCCGCGCTCCCTCTTCATGGTTGACATCGCCTGATGTTCTCCGTAAATGTGAAACTAAGAAAAGTGATATGCCAGTTCGCTCAACCAATGACCTCAATTTGGTCATCGTTGTGTCGATCATCCGGCGTTCGTCGCCGTCAAGACCGCTGAGCAAAATAGACAGGTGATCAAGGAAAACAACACGGGTCTCAAGAGCAGATGCCATGTACTCAATCCGGTTGTAGATGTGATCCGGGTCGTACGATCCGAAGCCATCAAATAGGTGGAGATTCCACGTTGCGATGGTTTCATCGAACGCCTGAACTAGCTCAGATCGATCATGCTCTCCAAGGTGGAGACTTCGTCCTGTTGCTGCTGACATAAGTCCGAGAGCTGTACGCCGGTTTGACTCTTCAAGTGCCAAGTAACCGACCCGTTCTCCTTTGTTAAGCAGGTGAGTACATAAGTCACGACAGAAGGACGACTTGCCAATCCCTGATCCTGCAGTAATCGTGACAAGCTCTCCGTACCGGATCCCGTGAAGCTTTGCTTGTAGTCCTTGAAAGGGGTAGTCATGATCTGAAGGTGGTGTTGGAGTTGTGACGAGTTCAAGTAGTTGTTTTGCGTCAACAATCCCGTCTGGTTTGTACTGTTCGTGCTCGAAACTCAGAAGATTACGAATGGCTTGTGAATCTTTAGCCTGTAAAGCCTCTGAGGCATCCTTGTAATCGGCTAGAAAGCCTATGTAAGCTTTGCCAGGTGGTAGTACACCGGCAGCCTCAATTGCAGCCTCTCTACCCGGTTTATCGTTATCGAAGCAAAGTATGACTTTGTCGAAACTTGTGATGTAATCGAAGTTGTCCTGCATTGCTTTCTTTGCAGATGCAGCACCATTTGGAATCGAAGTGATTGCGTAGTAGCTGGGTTGGGCTTCATAGATGGACATTGCATCCATCTCACCCTCAGTAATGACAAGCGTAGTCTCTCTACCCTTACCATTTTTAATCTTGGTAGTCACTGGGAACTTGTTCATACCGAACAAGGTCTTGACTTTGCCCTCTACCCGGAATTGCTTGTCAGGAGTTCTTACTTTTGCTCCGACAATCTCTCCAGCGCCATCGATGTAATAGTGGCGTAGAAGTTCTCCTTCTTTGTAGGTTTTGTAGAACTCACAGACTTTTTCAGAGATTCCTCGGGAGTGCAGCCGTCCAGCTGATCCTTGTAACCGTACATTTTGCACGCGATGATGAGTGTGATTAGTGGATTGCCCGTCACTAAATGTGTGATAGCCACACTTATGACAGTGTTCGTGGCCGTCCGTGTAGATACTGTTTGCATCGGACGACCCACATTGCGGACACGGTATGTGCCGTATAAATTCAGATTCGCTCACATGAGCCAAGTAATGGGGATATTTGAAAACGAACACCACTTGATGTTGTTCTTTTCACACCAAGAGGCGTATGTCGTCTTACTCTTTTTTGAGATTGTGTTGTAGGGTGCCTGGAAGACCATCCGAAGATCTATGTCAGGGTTCTGTTGGATGACTGACTTAATCTTCTTTCGGTCTTTGGAATCCCAATAGCCTTTAGTCTCAAGCCACACACCATTCGGTAGTACGAAGTCAGGTGTGTAGTTATGAGAGATTACATATGAGACCTTCGTGCTTTCGTATTCATATTTGACACCCAGGTCTACGAGAAGATCAGCGACCTTCTCCTCCAAACCGGAGCGGAAAGCCATTTAGTCGTCGATTGTTTTCTCGATGATCTCTTCAACGATCTCTGAGACAGCTCGACGCATCTCATATTTGAAGTCGTTTCGATCAGCCTTGTAGCGGGTGACAGTGATCTCAGGGAGGGACACGGTCAACGTGCCTTCATAAAGACCAAGGTCTTCGTTTTTAAATACTTGGAAGTCAATCATCAAAAGTCAACCTCCCCTTCTGCGGGAGCAGTGACAGCAGGCTCAGATGCCTTGAATCCTTTGGTCTTGCCAAAGAGTTCAGCCACATCCACGTCATCCATGTCGCCGGTATCGATACCAGCAGAGGTAGACAGGGTCACGACCTGGACACCTTGCAGCTTGAGGCTGGTGCCGTAGGTCACCTTGTCCTTCAGGACGTAAGGCTTTTGGAAGAATGCCAGCTTGACCTTGCAACCTGAGTACAACGGAGTGTTCTCGTCTTCGATAGGTGTGCCCTCGGTATCAACGATGCCGGGCTTCATCTCTTCATTCCAAGAAAACTTGACGACATACTTGCCATCAGAAACTTCTTCCCAAGGCTCAGGCTTCAGGGTCGAACGCTTCGGGTTAGCAAGCTTTGACTCAGCCCACTTGAGGCAGTCAGGACGCTCAGCTTCGAGCTGATCGACGATGTCTTGACCGACGACAGCCTTGAGGTTATACCCGTACTTGCCGGGTTTCAGTACGGCCTGGAATCCATCAAGGACAACAGGCTGTTCAGTGACGATAGTGTTTCGTGCCATTAACAAAAGAAATAGGTGGAGTCAATTACCTTCGCTGGTTTCAGCGTGTCGATAATCGGTGGTTCTGTCTCTGCTCCAATGTGATGAGCAAAGGTAGTTAGGTAGTCATGCTCCGCAAATAAGTGCATGTATGTCTCACGAACAATGTCTCGTAAAGTAGGCATGTCAGTAGCACGACATAGAACCGAGTCGTGTATGAGGGAAATCGGAGCGTTGAAGCGTAGTGCAGATAGGTGCAGGAGAGATGCATCGAGTGAATGAATAAGGTTGGGCGCTGTTGCATTTTTGTGATGAGCACGATCAACCTTGTCGCCATCTTCAGTGGCAACCTTGATCTGACATCTGCCTAGAAGTTGTAATTCAATCTCTTGAATCTTTTTCTTCATCAGCTTTTGTGTCACTACAAAGCCAGAAGGTGTGACCCATTGCAATTCGCTAGCGCCACGATCAATGGCCGCGGCCACCTCTGATTCAATCCACTTCATGACCTTCATTGGACCAGGAACGATTACGTTCATGGCATCACGTACAGCCTTGACGATTGCAGTGAGGTCATCCTTCTCTACTTCGACACCCTTTTCCTTTAAAGCTTCACGTATGTAGCCTCGATTTGAGAAGGGTTTTGCGTTGTAAGGGACAGTCATGACCGTTCTTTTGGTCGTTTTTCTGTCCATGTATGGACGTAGATGCTCAGGTACATTTGGTTTAGCTTGTTCAGCTATTACTTTGTATGCATCCTGAGGTTTATCACTTGGCAATACATTTACCAAAGCTGCTGTAGATGCATCTCTAGCGAGTCCTGCGAGAATTTGCAATCCACTGCAGGTAGCATCAACAGCGACAGGTAAATTAGTGTGATGACGATCACATTTAATAATGCAATGATAGTATTCATCACATGCTGCCAGAAAGGTCCAAGGTTCATCTGCGACCTCCCATTCATGCAGGTAACCAAGCGGATCTGTTGCAATAGACGTAATCAATGAATGATTACTTTTTGTCCACTCAATACGATCCTGAATGGTGTCTTTGTCCTTACCATAAGTAGTAGCAACTTGAAAGGCTAGCCAATCTTCTGCTTCAGGAGTCATGAATGACGACTCATGAAACTTAAGAAGTGACTTACCAAAGTCAGTATCTTGTGGTGTAAGGAAAGCAGGGATCGGATAAGCACGACCCCTGTAGTCAAAGCTCCAAGGAATAAAGAACTTCTCTTTATCTTTGAATACTTTGACAGCGTTCATGGTCATCCTTGTACGACATGACCTTTGAAACGCTTGTGCGTTTGTGTTGTGTACCTCTGCAGCCTTTCGGTTGTAGTCATGCCGAGCTTCTTTGTTCTCAGCTATGTCAACAGGCTTGGGTGGTAGAGGTAATTCCACGATAGGGACAAACTTTCCTACTTGTTCACCTCGTTCTAGAAGTGTCTCAGCGACATCAACAATGAACGGGTTCAACGTGTAGCCAACCTTCTGAATCTTGTTCAGAAAATTGATTGGTGTTTCTCCCTGTATACGGGAGGGGTCACCCCGGCGGACCATGTCATACCCACGCATGACTTCGTTTAGGAGGTATCCGCCTTGCCTTTCGTTAGTCCAGTCGTTTGGTTCGATCAGCATCGGCCAAGCCAACGGGCTGAACAGCTCAGCGGTAGCCATCACTTCTTCCTTAATGGATAGGAAGTGCGTGCTGGGAATGATGAACGTGTGAGTCTTCCGACCTTCACGTCGGACCTCTTTGGTAAACCACCCGCTTGCGTCAATGATGCAGTCGATCAGCCAGCCACCAAGCTTGATCCTGTTTGTACGTCCCCAGCACTCCCAGTGCGGCACGTCATAGCGGTGCATCAACGTCGTGATGACCTTGACCTTTTGGTGTGTGCCAATGGACCTATGGAAGTAGTTCTCCTTAAGCGTGTGTAGGAGACCCGGCACTTTGCGCTCGTAGTGGCGCATCATGCACTCGTTTTCGACTGCCTGTCCTATTGCGTCTGTGACGTTCTGGACTTGGTTGGATTTTGGTTTTGTGCTGAACACCTTGTCAAAGGTGACCTTGCAGGCGATGGCAGCGGCAGCTTCAGGCTCAATGTCGGATAGGTACTTCTGGATTTCAGCAAAGCAACGTCCTGTGTGTCCCTTTTTTATTCGTTCAAAAGCAGTCGCCTGAATACGTCCGACCACAAGAGGCAGAAGCTGCTCAATAGAAGCCACGCCATACACAGTTGCAGACGCATACTCTTTGTCTTCTAGTTTTCTTTGGTTGTCGTGTAGTTGCTTGAGTCCTTGGCGTATTTGCTCACGCTCAAGCTCCACTTGCTCGTGGATCTCTGCCTTTGTTGCCAATAAGAATGCGCGTTAGATCCGGTACTTAGATCTATACCGGAGTGGATTGGTGAGTGTGAAAGAAAGGTCAGGCGTCTCAACCTGACCTATTCACATGCGTATTTTAGACGCTCAGGAACCTGAAACTAGCGCGTCTACCAATTCCGCCACATCCGCGTGGGGATTCCAGCGATGAGACTCGCTGAGAAAGTCGGCGTTCCGACCGGAAGAAGGTAGCACAGCGCACCCGGTAGATGCGCTTAGATCGCAGCCATAGCCTCGTTTAAGGCTGTGTCCGTGGTCTTTGCGTAGCGAAGGGTGGTCTCGATTCGCTTGTGTCCCATGAGCGTCATCAGTGTTCGCATGGGTGTCCCTGCCTCTGCGTGCCATGTGGCAAATGAATGCCTCAGGCTGTGAAAGACAAGCGATTGATCCAAGCCTGCGTACTTACGTACTCGCTTGAACGATCGAAGCAATTGGTCCTTGTCATTCCATTCGTCACCGAACACCCTCACGTTGGGTGAGAGGAACTCAAGACGCTCAGAGAGCAGCCCCGATATACGTTCGTGGACAGGTATGGCACGGTAATTGCCAGGTTTTGTGCGTTGATCAGGGCGACCACCGACATGAATTAGACCTGCGCCTAAGTCAATGTCACGTGCCTTGATCTTGAGTAGCTCGCCTTGCCTCATGCCTGTGTAGGCAGCAACAGCAACGATGTCCGCTACGTCCTTACGGTCGAAGGGATCAATCGCAGCATGTACGAGCTTGTCCACCTCAGCTTTGGAGAACCAAGCCAGGCGAACTTCATCCTCTTTACGTTTGGTAAACGTGGGAGGTTTGTTGCACAACTCACGCCGATGGCAGTGATTGAGCACAGTGGACACAGCAGACGTAACACGATTGATGGTTGCGTCTGACTTGCCTTCCTCTTCCAGCTCAACACCAATGTCTTCCATGATGGTGACGTTGATGCGATTGCAAGGAAAGCTGAGTCCTTGGAGACGAGTGAAGTGACCGCAGTTAATGACCGCAGGCTTACGCCCTGATCCGTTACGCCACGTTGGACGTGTTCGCAACGTTGTCTCTACGGCTTCACCCCAGGTGAATTGTTTAGCCATAAATGGTGGATTTCATTTGACGAACAAGGGCTTTACCCTTGGATGTGAGGCGAAGTCTTTGTCGCCGTCCTTCTTGCTCCTTTGTGATGAGCCCTAAGCCTTTGTGCTTGACACCCATACGCCCATCACTCAGCCAGTCTGTGTTGCGGCTGGATGATGCAGTCGTCATGTCCAGCTCCTGTTCCAACGCTTGTTTGTGACAGCCGTCGTGTGAGGCGATGTACAGGAAGGTGCTGACCAATTGACCAGGGATCTCTCGTTGCATCAGAAGCAACAGGTCAAAGGCTTGATGAACCTTTGCCAGGTCGTCGTCCGTGCACTGGTTTGCGAGTGGATCGGCCATGCCAAGGGCGTGTACCTGACAACTCTAGGCGCAATCTACCTATATGGATAGATACATCCAAAAAGGATTCCTTATCAATGGTCACGTATAGATCAGGCAAACGAATCATTAGACTTGTTGAGTTCCTCGATTAAGGATTGCTTCAGAATGTACGCCTTAGTTCCTTCACGGTATGTGCCATTTAGGAACATAGTTTGCACTTGGTTATCCGATTCTAAGAGAATACGAAAGTCCTCAGATACTAATCCGTACACATACTCAGAAACGGTTATTCCCTTAAGAGCACAAACACTTTTGAGTAAAGCATGACAGTGTTCTTGCATGTTGAAGTTGACTCGTTTTTGGTTCATGCCGTACTCCACTGGCCGCATCTTACCGAGAACAGTTCTCATCTTCAACCTGCTCACGCAGGAGTTTGATCAATTCCTCACGATGTTCATGCATCTCGATCTCATGCATTAAGGTGTCAAGTCGAAAGTTAAAAGTTGCTTCAGTTGTCATCAAAAAATTCAGGAGGAATGTATTGGATAGTGTCGTGTAAACACACAACGAATTCATGCGTGCGTTTGTTCATGTATTCCACAACCTTGGCCTCAGCTGCATGCTTTCGCTTATAGATGTGTTCCTTGACTTTTCTTGTCTTCAAGTTTGTTGCACGGATAATGCAATACACATCAGAAGGTATCTCCCAAGCTGATAGTTTCCACTCAACAATCTCTAGGAATGTGTGAGGTTCAAACAGTTCAGCCGGTGCATCCTTGTATTTCTTCCAGTTATTTGGAAAGTATGGTTTCTTACCATTCATCAGTTAACCTCACATCAACAAGATAAAGATCTCTATCTACGGCCAATTCAAGGGCAGACCATGCGGCTTCCTCGGTATCATGAGCGAGGATATAGATAGTCTCCCCGCTAGATAGTGTTACGTGGTACTCACGCAATGATGAGTGTGATAGATCAACTGGTGGTAGTTGACTTACGTCGTCGTGCTGGACGTGGCTTGGGCTTTGGTTCAATAGCATCCATGCAAGTGAATGTGTCACGTTTGGCTAGGTCCTTGTATCGTTCAGTCCATTCGTGGTTAGGGAAGTGATGCAACCAGCAATAGATTGCATTCTTAATTAGAAAGTTCTCGTCGTGTGATTTGTCGTTCATACTTAGCTGTGACCTTGTTAGCTCGTGAGTACACCGAGAGCGTGGCTAATAAGCCAACGCACCCGATGACCGAAAGGATGATGTTCTGTTCATTCATGCGTAGGTAAAGCATCCTCCTATGTTGTTACGTGTAGTGTTTACTTTGTCCCAATCAATAGATTGATATGCGTCCTTGATGAGGATCGCACACACAATTGAATGGATGATGATGAACTTGCTTATGTCATACGTGAACTCAAGCAAGAGTGCGAATGCATACAGCATCCACAGAAGTGGGTGATTCAGTGTCATTTGGATTCCTCCGTGTTGTCTTCGTCCTTGGTGTTGTCATCGACAAACGATTGCAATGCAGCAATCATTTCTTTTGCTGATTCAACTTGACTGGGTTTGCTGCTCAGTTCATGGAAGACTGAATACTCACGCCGACAAGCGAGAGCATTGCGGCACATCATGAACATCTTGTCTGCGTTCACACCGTTGACAGTTACACCTGACTCGCTGTCGCATTCAGTGATGTGAATACCATCACAATGAATAGACCAGTGAGCATGTGCGTCCTTGATGTAAAACTCGTACGTGAGATCAGGTGCTCTCATGTTGTGTTAGATAGCCGCGCTCATTGCGTCGGCAATAGGTACAGCCAGGCATTGCACCTGGCATGGGAGCTATGACTCACATACCTGAGTGGATAGGTCAAGCAACAGTCAGTGTCTCGTGTTCGAGAGCACGTTCTTGGCAGTAGTTTTCAACTACAAACCAGACAGCTTTCTCCTTGAGTTCTTGGAATGAGTAATACTCAGTGTCAGACACAAGGTCGTGAAGCTTGACGTCCATGTCATCAAGTACCTCTTCGATGTCAGTTTCATGCTCATTGAAGAACTCACAGAGTTCAGTTGAGTAGATGAAATCCGAGACACCAGCAGCGCAGCCATAACGGGCTACGTCCATGATCTCGGCCATGTCATCAAAGCGGCGATCGAGTGCGTCGTTGAGTGCAGTCATGTGTGAATACATAAGTGGACAGGTGACACGCATAGGTGTCAGTGCTGGGCGAGGGTTCGCACCTCACCACCCGCTTAAACGGATCAGCAGTAGACGTAAGCCTTTGGCTCACGGTCAGTGATAGGCATGTCAGATGCATGCAGTGCATTGAGCACAGTGCACTCACCGATGCAACGTGTCTTGCAGTTGAACGGCAGCAGGTTGTCGTTGACCCAGAAACCAAGACTCATGTTTGGATTGAGCAGCAGGTTGGCAATAGCACGACGAGATACACAAGTGTATTCGTAGATGCTGCCCTTGGCATATGCAACCTGAACAACAGCACGCAGTGGGTCTACGACCATGCGTTCAACGCAGTCAGAGGAGCGGCAAGGGATGTTGATGAACAAATGAGTGATAGCAAGTGAATGGATGCGTCCTTGATGACGCAATGACTGGTCCCCGACTCGAACGGGGTGCACGCCGGTGCATGTCAGCCTGCCATGAACAA
>Ga0208158_1000687_pt1 | contig 11531 bp, 16 predicted proteins | sample 8_EtaG_FD_184081 | JGI IMG/M metagenome (GOLD analysis project Ga0208158, IMG submission 184081) | Marine viral communities from the Subarctic Pacific Ocean - 8_ETSP_OMZ_AT15162 metaG (SPAdes) (version 2) | ecosystem: Environmental > Aquatic > Marine > Oceanic | place: Pacific Ocean | collected...
GTCTGATACCTCTTCTACTAACTGCGATGTGATTGAAATACATTACGGTAATGAGAACAATCCTATATATTCTTATAATGGTTATTGGCCAGCTTCTAATGGATATAATAACTTTGCTATAGGCGCTGGAAATGGTCAAATGCCACCTAATTGGAGTATAGAACATTATATAGTATTAGAATATGCAGATGGAACTTTATCAGATACTATATCTTACACTCCATCACCTTGTATTCCTGGTTGTACAGATTCTACGCAGACATCTTATAATCCATTTGCTAATGTTGATGATGGAAGTTGTGCTGGCGCTACATGTGATCCAAATAATGAGTATCAAATAACGATGACTATTAAATTAGATAATTGGCCTGGTGAAACTTCTTGGACAATGATGAGTGGTGGTCAAGCTGTAGGAAACGCTTCACAAGGAACATATGACTATGGTGACATAGGACAGACATACACGTATGAATTTTGTGTTCAACAATCAGGATTTGAATTAATATTAAACGATTCATATGGTGATGGTATAATGGGTAATGGTACTCCAGGTTCAGCAGGAGAAGTTATTATATATGATTGTGCTGGAGATACTATAACATACCTTACATCGGGAACTTGGCTTAACGCAAGTCAAAATACTGTTGGTGTTAATTTTGGTAATGTAGCATATTCTACGGTTCAATATGGAATCGCTTGTACTGAACAAGATACAATACTTGGTTGTACTAATCCAAACTACCAAGAATATAATCCACTAGCGAATATAGATGATAGCACGTGTATTAATTTACATATATACGGTTGCACAGATGATACTATGTTTAACTATAATCCTAGTGCAACAATAATGGATTTAGTACCAGTATGTGATTATACATTAATAATAGAAGATGATGCTGCTGACGGTTGGGGTAATTCATATTTAGGAGTTGTTCAAGGGGAAAACACTTGGATATACACGATGGGACCAGGTTCTTATTCACAATCATTTTCAATAGATTTAGAAACAGATGAACCAGTTATGGTTTATTATTTTGAAGTTCCTGGAGCACAACAGCCTCCACAAGAAGTAGAGTTTCAAACTATGCAAAACTCTTTCTTATTAATTAATTCCTATGGAGATACATTATTATCAGAAGGAACAAATCCTTTTGCAAATAATGGCCAAGGAGCATTACAACCTTTTAGTCATCCATTTTGGAATATATATGATGCTATGCCATCATGTGGAAATTACTGTGAACCAGTGGTATATGGATGTATAGATTCTATAGCTTATAATTATAATGCGTTAGCAAACACTAGTGATACATGTTACTACAATCCTGGTTGTACAAACCCAGGTTATTTAGAATATTACAACCAAGGTTATATCGCTGATATTGATGACGGTAGCTGTACGGTTTTGATTGTGTCTGGATGTACTGACTCTACAGCTTTTAATTATGATCCTGCTGCTAACTTAGACAACGGTGGATGTATACCTGTTATATTAGGTTGTATGAATTCTTTAGCTTTTAATTATAATATAAACGCTAACACACCTGATACTTGTATACCAGTTATATATGGTTGTACTACACCAATAGCTTTTAATTATGATAGCTTAGCTAACACGGATGATGGTTCGTGTGAAGGCGTAATATACGGGTGTACAGACTCTACAATGTGGAATTATATGCCTAGTGCTAATGTAGATGATAGTTCTTGTGTTCCTTATATATTTGGGTGTATGGACGCTTTAATGTGGAATTACAATCCAAATGCGAATACTGATAACGGGTCCTGTATTCCTTTTATTTACGGATGTACAGATAGTACAATGTTTAATTATGACCCATTAGCAAATACAGATAATGGAAATTGTATACCTTTTATTTATGGTTGTACTGATCCTTCGATGCTCAACTACAATCCGTTGGCAAACACGGAGGACTTTAGTTGTATTGCTTATGTTTATGGGTGTATGGATAGTACCGCTCTTAATTATAATCCGATTGCTAATACGGATAACGGTTCGTGTATTGAGGTGGTTTACGGATGCATGGATCCATCAGCGTATAACTATGATGCATTTGCTAATCTTAATGATTCTTTATCTTGCTTGTATGACGCTGGTTGTATTACTGGCGCTGGGACACCTTACTGGTTAAACGATCCTTGTTATGCTTGGGTTATAGAAATTGACGAATATTGTTGTGAAAACGAATGGGACACTATATGTCAAGCAACATATAATTATTGTGATGGTACTTGGTCTGGACCTTTATTAAGTAGATCGCAAGTAAATAAGAAATTGATAGCGGTTACAGATTTATTAGGTAAACCAACTAAAATAATTAAAAATAAACTTATATTTTTTATCTACGACGACGGTACGGTAGAGAAAAAACTAATAAAAACAATTAAAAAATAATAACATGGCAACAACTACAGCAACAATAACATTAGAAAGTGCTGATTTACTTACAGACGTTTTATCGTTATCGACAACAGCAACGTTAACAAAAGCTGGAACATCTACTGGTTTAACAGTTACGAGTGGATTAGGTAGGAAGAAAACAGGTGGCACTAGTCAATATATTCTTTTTGATGGAGACGCTTATGCAAACGGCGCTCACAAAGTATATTTGAAAAACACTTCAACAACATCTGCACAATATTTTACTATAGAAATAAATTCTGAGCAAATGGGTAAGTTATACGCTGGTGATTGGTGTTTGTTCCCTTGGGAAGCAAATGCAGATACCAACGATATAAAAATACAACCTAGTGCCGCAGATATGGTACTAGAGTATATGCTATTTATAGACGAATAAAATAACAATAAATAAATAAATAAATAAATAATAAATAAAACTATGGCAACAACAACAGCTTCACTCTCATTAGTAAGTAGCGATTTATTTGATGATTCATTATCAATATCTACTTCTAATCAGTTAAATAAAGCTGGTACAGTTACTGGTTTAGATCAGACTACTGGTTTAAACAAAATTTATCTTACAGCTACTACTAATGTAGATATTATAACTGTTCCAGGTGCAACAATGGATGGGAAAAAATCCCATGTTTATATATCCAATGAATCAACGGATGAAACAGAATATATAGTAGTAAGTATAGGTGATAAAGTTATCGGTAGATTATATGCTGGCGATTTTCTTTGGATGCCTTGGAATCAACAAGCTCAACATTTAAGTGATATAGAAATAGCTCCTAGTGTAGCTACTGGAATATTTGTAGAATACATGATAATACACGATGGAATAGTGTTAACTAGCTCAGCTGATTCATAATAATTAATATAAATAAATAAATAAATATGGCAACAATAAACGCAACATTAACTGTAAACAGTGGTGATATAACAAGTAATGGTATTAGCATTAACAAAAGTATGACTATGACTAAAGCTGGTACTAATACAGGTTTAGAATTAACTTCTGGTCTTGTAAAAAGAGAATTTACATCTACAAATCACGTTGATCTTATAACTTCAGGTGCTCAAAACTACGGTACACCTACAGCTTCTGATTCAGGCGCGGCTAATAAAATATACATGAAAAACACTGGTTCTAGCTCTACAGATTATTTTGAGGTAGGTTTAGGTACTTCTAGTGGTGGTGGTACCGCGACTTCAGATGCTATCGGTGGTACACATTTAGCTTTAGGTAGACTTTATGGTGGTGACTGGATGTTAATACCAGGTCATTTAAAAGCAACTGTTGGTGATGTAACTGTACAACCAAGCACTGCTGAAAAAATGACTATAGAGTTCATGATATTCTTTGAGTAATAAATGGCTGTCTACAAAAATATAACTGGTGAGTTAACTCAAGAGTTATTAGCTGTTGGGGATAATTTATCTAATCCAAAAATATTATTGACTAATATTCATGGCGCTATGCCTTGTAAGGTTGACTTGTATATAGAGAAAAAATTAACAGGTAAATTTTATCTAATAAAAGATTTATTACTACCTGTTGGTGTTACTATGGACCACAAGTTTACTTTTAACAATAGTAGTAAACAATTTGGTTTATATATAAAATTAACTAAGTCTGCTGCTGAAACACCAGCTGTAGACGTAATAATATCATAATATGGAATTGGTTGGTAATATAAATAGCAATAAACAAAAATACTTGTATTTTAGAACAGAGGCTACAGACGCTAATGATGATGCCACAGGTGATTCAGCTTGTTTTCCAGCTTCTTCTTTAATGGGTATGCAACCTACAGCAGATAGTACTTTAACTTTATATTTTAAATCAATGGTACGTAGAAGTCCAGATGGTTCTGTAGATAGTGCTAATAGCTTAGATAATCACGACACCATACAATTAACTTTAAGCTCTGCTAACACTCATTTAGTAGCAATACAAGCTATAGTAGAAGCTATAAACACTAGTAGTTTATCAGTTATAGTTGTAGCAAATGATGATTCCGGTGGTACAGAATATTTATCTGAATCTGGAATAAGTGCTTGTGGGACTATAACTGTGGCTGCTGCTTATGCTAATTCTTAATAAAAAATAAAATGATAAGTAAACACATCTCATATAAAGAAGGCGTGTATAGCAACACCGCTACACGTAGAGGAATTGATAATACTCCTAATGATGAGCAACTAAATAACATGGAGCTCATTGCTGAAAAAGTATTTGAACCACTTAGAGAGTGGGTTGCTGGTCCTATAAAAATTAATAGTTTTTTTAGATCACCAGAGTTAAACAAAGCTATAGGTGGTAGCGGTAAATCTCAACATTGTCACGGGCAAGCCATAGACCTTGATGATACTTTTGGGAAAGCAACTAACGCTGAAATGTATCATTGGATAAAAGATAATTTAGATTTTGATCAAATGATATGGGAGTTTGGTGATGATGACAACCCTAACTGGGTACATGTTAGTTATGTGTCTAAAGAAGATAATAGAAATAGATGTTTAAAAGCTTATCGTGAAGGTGGTAAAACTAAATATATGGTAATTTAACAATTACTTAATATTACCTATATTAATATAATATATTTGTTAGTGATAATAAATATATGGAGACAAGAAAAATAGATGTTAGTCCTATTGTATATATAGTACTAATGATCACTATCTTTATGATAGCATTATAAAAAAAGGGACCATCAAATGATGATCCCTTTTCTTTTTTAAAATATATATTAAAATTGTTTATTTTTTTGATCTTGAACTTCTACTCTAACCTCTTGTGCTAGTGATTTTACTAATTGCATAGCTTTCCTAATACGCGTTCCCGCAGAATTATTCCCATCTACAAATTTAGTAACATCAGTTTGACAGTCGTTTATAGTGTTTTGAAGATCATCAAACAAAGTGTTTATTTGATTGAAACTCATGTTTTATTTAATTTAATTGTTATTATCATTTAATTTTAGCCTTTTGATAATTTTTTCAATAATAGCTAAAGTTTCTTCAACCGTTTCCGGTTTGGTATTAGCTGTATTCATTATCATCATTGCTAATCTGATTTTTTCTAATCTATTCATATTTAATTATTTTTTTACAAAAAATCCTGCTAACATTACTAGTACTACTAATCCAGTGAATCCACCGGTTCCAAACATGTTTACTAAGCTTGTTAAGTTAGAAATCACGTCCATTCCCCAAACGTCTCCGCCGGTTAATACATACCATAAAATTGTTACTGGTAAGATCGCCATCATTACTGACATTAATCCTCCAAAAAATCCTGTTAAATAGTTTATTACTTTTTCCATTTTTTTAGTTTTTAATTAATACTTTTTAAAATTTGTAAGATACACCTAGTTTAAATTCTCCTTCTCTCTTACCATCATTATCCTCTTTTAAAGGCATAACATAATAAGGATCAATATATAGATTTCTCCATACATTGTAAGAGTATCCAATTCCTAAGTCTAACTTATCTGACATATCAGTGTCAGAGTCGCTTTCATAATCATATATACACGTAGCCCAAAGACCATTGTACATATTATAACGACCAAGTAACTTATACTTATCTTCACCATTCATTGTAATACCAACCATTAGTTTATCACTAACGTTATACCCAACACCTATCTTATCTGTAAAGTTGTATTCTTCCTCAACTTCAGTAATAGTTGTTAAAGCTACAAATTGCGCTGAAGCAAAAGTAGTAATTAAAGCTAACATAGCTGTTAAAAATAATTTGTTCATAATAATTGTTTTAGTTATAGGCTTGTTATTTCGCAAGATCCACCAGCACAAGCCAATTCGCCGGATAGATCTGTGTTGTCAGCTTCTTCAACTACATTTTCTAAATTAATAGAATGTAATTTTGAAACTAACTTTTCAAACTCTTTTTTAGTTATATCTTCAAATGGAGCTTGAGTATAAGTTCCACCATCATACGGTAGAACTGATAGACCATTGTAACAATCTCTGTTTTCCCACATCCACTCACCAGCTTTAACCCAGTCTTTTTCTTTTAAACTTATTGTTGCTGAAACGTTATGAGTATTAGAACCAACTCTGTGGCCTGATTTAACCCATTCTTCTGCTACACGTTTAACGCGTTTTAATAAGTCAAAAGCAGATTCAGTTCTCAATATAGAACCTTTAGGTGCTGATTGTGGTATTTCTATAACAGCAGTATCGTGTGGTCTAAAATATTCATCTTGAACAAGTTCAGGATGGTTTTGTTTTAAGTAGTTATATATAGGTTCATTTTTACCTACACGTAATCTACGTATATAATAATCGTTATGCCAAGCATGTATACCTGAAGAAGTTCCAAGTACTAGAGATGTTGTCCCTGCGGGTTTAACACACGTTGTTCTAGCTGCTTTGTTTATCCCTATTAGTTTTGCTACTCTTGTGTTTTCTCTTTTTACTATACTTGCAGCTGCCTTCATATCCATTGGGAGTACAGCGGCACTCGCGATCCCTGTCATTGACACACCTATAAGTGCGTCTTTCTCTGTTGTTTCTTGCCATATTTCTCTTAGATAGTGGAATTCCGTATAACCTGCTTGAAGCGTGCCAATAAAAGCTGCGGCTTTCACTCGATCATTCAAATCTTCTTGGCTTGTGACGTCACTTACATTAACTTCACACAGATTACAGAACTGGTAAGGTCTCAACGCTATTTCACAACAAGGATTAGTTCCCCAATCTTTATCATGATTAAAGTATATACCTGGTTCACCAGCTCCGGATAATTCAATACGTTTCCACAAATCTAAGAAAAATTCCTTTGTTATTTTATGTCTCATTAATACAGCAGAGTTGTTAGCTCTACCTCTTTGTGGGTTAGTTTCCCACCAACTTCCTGATTTACAAGAAATCATTTCTTCATCGTAAGCCGAAAATAAACTAATAAGAGCTGCTCTACGAATACCACCAGCAAGAACAGCATCAGCAATATGACAAACAATATCGTGTACTTCAAGTGTTGTAAGTTTTGTACCATCTTCTTTAGCATCTAATATTCCTTTAATTTTTACTAAACATTCTCTTAGCGGTTGTGGCCCTGGAGCTTTTCCTCCTGAGGTTACAAGCCTTGCACCCTTTGGTCTAATATCAGAAAAGTCAAACTTTATCTTAGATGATCTCTTAGGACCTAAATAAGACTTAATTAAAACTTTAATTGAATCTGACCAACCTTCTATACTATCTCCAATAACAAATCTTCTAGTTCTACCTTGAAATGGTTTTGTTATATATGGTAATTTATCTATATGATGTTTTTGAACACTGTAACCAACACCGCAACCAGATAACAAAAGGAACATACACTCACTAAAGCTATCGACATGATCGATAGGTAAATAAGAACAGTTGTATAGTCTATTCGGACTGATTTCAATAGGTTTGCCGCTAAACTGAAGCGAGCGCATAGATGGTAAAACTTTTTTATCATAAACATATTTATAATTTAATTGTATTTGATCTGTTAATTCTGGATACCTCTTTTGATGCATCTCTTTATTTCTTGTGACTAACTCTTCCCACGTTTCTCTTCTATTTAATTTAGGAATAAACTTAGCGTACTTCATGTGAACAGTTAAATCTGATAATATTTTTTTATTTAAGTCGCTAGTCATTTATTTATTTTTAATTATTAATTCTATCACTTTGTCACATTCCTTTTGGTTTTGAGGTTTATATAAAGTTACATGTTTCATCTTGTGATTTACATATTTTTTAAACATTTTCCATCTCAATGGAAACGATTCGTTTGCTCTACCTTTACATTCTATTATGAATGAACTGCTTACAAAATCAGGTGTGTATTTAATACTTTGAATTTTTTTTTGACCACGATTAACCATATCGCCTTTACCATTAGCTTGTCGCTCGTAAGAGTCTATTTCAAATTTAAAATCTTCTTGCAAAACAAATGTTGCTCCTTCATAGTCAGCATGTATCTTAGCTTTCTTTAGAGCTATATACATATACTTTTCTAAACCAGAAGCGAATTTGATCCCGTCAAAAGTGACTTTTTTTGCTCTGACAGGACCACGCTTCTTTCTTTTTTTATATTTGCTCTTCAATATCTTCATCTGTACATCTTTGTATTAAAGACTCTTCAGATAAGTCTTGTAACTCTTCACGCGCAGCTTGTATATACAATATTGCATCCATTAATTCTTCTTGTACATCATTAAGGTATTTTGTAAGACCTTTCATTTTAAGTCTACGCTCGTCATCTAATGTTGAGCCATACTTTTCAAAGCCTACATCTGATCTTGATACAAACTTGTCTACAACGTGTCTAACTACAGGATCTCTAAATCCATATGATTTTCTTGATTCAATGCCATTTTTGGCATCCATAATTTCTCTGCTACTCATAATTAATCTTTTTTAAATGTTCCGTTACTCATTTTACCTGTTCTATTTTTAATCTCATCATAAGCCATATCAATACACTGCTCTATTTTCACGCCGTGTAATTCTGCTAAATTAGTAAGTACAACTACACAATCACCAATACCATCAATAATATCATCTTGGTTATCTTTAAGTACAGCTCTACATATTTCACCAGCCTCTTCTATAAGCTTAAGTGTTTGAGTTTTAGTATCACCATGAAGATATAATCCTCTTTCTTCAGCCCACTCTCTAATTAAATCAAAACGATCATTACATTCTGGTTTACACTTTCCTTGTCTAATACCTGTTGGAGATAAAGCTCCAGATTTAGTTTTACCATTGTACTGGTCTCTCATGTGTAAGTCTGCTAAAGTTGTTTGATACGGATTATTATTATCGTAATATCTAGCAAAAGCCTTGTTATATACATAACATCTTTCGCTATTGTATTTAGATATTTTAACATTATTCATTATCCATTTTATTGTGTCTGGTGTTATATCTAGATCACCGTGTTCTGTTTCCCATTGCATACCTATGTTATCCATAAGTTGTCCTTTTAATTTATTAACCGGACAAGGAAACGTAGTTGTTTGTTCTGTTACGTTTATATTCATATTCAAATCTTTATTTTTATTAATCATTAATTCACTATATAATACATCATCTACTCTATAGCCATAGAATTTTTGCATTATTCTTTCGCCTTCAGATATAAATTCTATATCATCAGATGTTTCTATTATTTCGTATTCACCTGGATAATAACCTTGTTGTTTGTGAACACGCTCTTCAAGATTAGTTGTTACACCAACCTTTTTACCTGGTATGTGATATAAGTAGTATGTCATATTTTATCGTTGTATAAATGCATGTTATGTGCAAAATGATAATATGTACCAGTTTCAATACCTAGTTCAAGAGAGATCATCTCTTGTAGCTGTGAAAAACAATATTGATCATTACAAAAACCATACCATAAATCGTTACTACGCATTACAACACACATGTTAAGTCTACCGTGTAATATTGTAAACTGAACAGCATAAGTACATGGCGTATCTTTACTGTAACAATCATGTTCTTTAGCGTCATATATAGATATAGCTGCTTGTCTAGTATCTTTATTATTTTTAAGTAAATCAACAATATAATCTATTTGGTTATTTCTACCCCACTGCCAGCCATAGTTAGAATTAACTTTACCAGCGGCATCAGCCATTTTATACCAAATTTGTGGTATTGTACCGTATATTTCGCCTAGTTTACCTATGCTATTATCTTCTGACAGATACCATTGCCACTCAGCTAAAGCGTATTCTTCTTTCCAATTACGTTCTCTATTTATTATCTTGTTATCCATAGGATCTGTAATATAAAAGCCTACATTAAACAAAGCTTTTGTACCTGCAAAGTCTATACCTTCTCTAATTATTTTATCATGAAGATATTCGTAAGCTGCATTTGCGTTTCTGAATTTATTTTTCATATTTATATTATCTGTTTTGATTCGTATTTGATTTGTATTTGTTATAGTAATAATTATAATACTCCATAACTTTATCTAAAGCTTTATCATCTTCATATCTGTTAGGATCAGTATGTTCATTTTTATTTATTTCTATAATTATTTTCCATCTATTAAGATCATCTTTCCAGTCTGGCATAATACTTACACTTATGTTTTTACTAATACACCAGCCTATTATTTTCATTTCATCTTCTTGCCAAGACCTTGTCGGTGCTTTTCTACTAGGTGATTTTTGCCATCGTTTAAAAGCCATTATTCCCAGGGCATTGGTTCACCTTCTTCAACTAAAGCTTCGTGAGGTACAAAGCTACCAGAACGTGGCTCCCAATTAAAATGAGCTTCAGCACCGTTTTCACCAAGGTTTTGAAATTTAACTTTAAGTACTTTAACTTTAGTTGTTTTAGCTTCATAATCTCTATGTACTAATAAACCATGGTAACTAGCATCGTACCATTCACCACCACCTTTAATGTTATACATTGTAGGCTCTTCAATTTTACCGTCTTGGCCTTTATACATTTTGGTTGGATGTGCTACAATAAAAACTAATACATCATATTTTTTACAAAAAGCTTCTATTTTAGCTAAATAATCCATTGTATACCTGTTAACATCATCTGATTTAGCATCTACATCTCTGATCTTATTAAACGGATCAAGTACTAAACATTTAATACCTTTACGTTTAACTAGCTCAGCACCTTTACGTAATACAGACTCTAAGCTATATTTATCCATGTCAATAAAGAAATAATTATCATTAACATGATCTGATACTTGTTTCCATTTATCACCGCCAATATCACCAGGCGAAGGCATGTCTTGCCATGTCTTACGCATTAACTTGTGCGCGTGGAGATAGACTGGTTGGTTCTCTGGACTCGCATACGCAGTCTTCCAACCATAGAGTTGGTTATATCCCACAACCATCTGGTCAACAAAGTCAGACTTCCCAGAGCTAGGTATGCCGGTAACAGTAATAAACTGACCGGTGTAAGTACTGAAAATAGAATCAAAGTTTTTAAGTCCGACTTGAAATCCGGGCTTAAATCCATTTTTAACAAAGTCTTTAAGTTCATCTTCTATATCTTTTAAAGTTGATACATTTTCTAACGGTACAGGTCGTGCGGTGTGTAT
>Ga0208158_1000688_pt1 | contig 11528 bp, 20 predicted proteins | sample 8_EtaG_FD_184081 | JGI IMG/M metagenome (GOLD analysis project Ga0208158, IMG submission 184081) | Marine viral communities from the Subarctic Pacific Ocean - 8_ETSP_OMZ_AT15162 metaG (SPAdes) (version 2) | ecosystem: Environmental > Aquatic > Marine > Oceanic | place: Pacific Ocean | collected...
AAGAATATTATGAGCGTTATAAAGATATGCTTGATGAAGCATGTTGGAAAGGGTATGAGAAGAAGGGTATGAAGACTATGTTTGGAAAGAGATATCCAAACTGTGTCAAGAAAAAGGCAACTAGAAAAGAAGAAGTTCAGGTAGAGGCTAAGGTTGATCAGGGTCGTTCAGATTATGGTAAAGCAAGCATAAGAAACTATAGAAGATCTGGTCCTGGTCATGGTGAACCAGCAATGTTTGATCCAGAGAATAAGAGAGGTAAGTTAATTGACAAACGTAGAGAAGAGCATAAGGCAAGAAGAGGTGTTAAAGGTGCAAAGGTTCCTGCATATAAAACAGAAGAAGCACAATTAACAGAAACAGATAAGAAAGGTAAGGGCAGTGGGACAAAAGATGCTTGCTATCATAAAGTAAAGTCACGTTACTCTGTATGGCCTAGTGCATATGCATCAGGTGCATTGGTTAAGTGCCGTAAAGTAGGTGCTGCTAACTGGGGTAATAGTAGTAAGAAGGAAGAGTTTGAGGGTTGGACAAGTGATCCTATCCTAGAAAAAGTAGCAGCATGGCAAAGAAAGGAAGGTAAGAACCCTGAAGGTGGTTTAAATCAAAAGGGTGTTGATTCTTATCGTAAAGCAAATCCTGGTTCTAAATTGAAGACTGCTGTTACAACTAAACCCTCTAAATTAAAGAAGGGTTCAAAGGCAGCAAGTAGAAGAAAGTCATTCTGTGCTCGCATGGGTGGTATGAAAAAAAGATTAACATCTGCTAAGACTGCTAATGATCCAGATTCAAGAATCAATAAGGCACTTAGAAAGTGGAATTGCTAATTGTCTCATCATAAAGGTTATACCAAAGAGATGATCAAAGAGATCTTAGGATCTTCTTGGCCTACCATGCCTGAGGGTTATGAGACTGGTAATCAGAGAAGAAGGAGAATAGGTAATGAGATGAGAGAGGGAAAGAGACCTTATCCTAAGTACCCATCAAGGGAGTCTAGGATAGCAGATACTTCAGGTATGTTTGATGAGAATGGTAAATACATTTATCCTGAGGGTTCAGGATTTAATTATGGGCAATGGTGTAAAGATCATCCTGACTCCACAGAGGCAGGATCTTATGGTAATAAAGTATCATAAAAGAGGCAAATCTTGGGTCTCTGGTTTTTATAAATAATTTTACGAAAAAATTTTCAGAAGGATAAAAGAATGGCACTTTGGGGTATTTCAACAACACAGGAGACTTGGGCGAATAACTATGCCATCCCTAAGTTCTTGGATGATCAGGATAGGAATAACACTCCTCACAACTGTTTTGCAGATGATCGTGGATGGATATATCGTAGATATAGTACTGACACCCATTCAGGATTAGGTACGATTTACACCGATGAAGTGCTGGTTCCAATCGCTGGACTTAACACAGTTGCTGCTGCATCTACCGTATTTGGCCCTAGTGGTATAACACCTGTAGGTACTCAAGTTTATACAGGTCTTGCCCCTGCAACTCCAGTTGCCGTATTCTTTGAGGATCCTAATAATTCAAGTAATATAACCGTTGCTGCTGGTGGTACAACAGGTGTTGAACCAGGTGCAACAGTTAAGGTTAATGTAGTGTATAACGAACTTGTGTTCGTCAGCACAGGAGCTACAATTAATATCATAACAAGTAATGTTTCTGACACTGGTGGTGCTATTGCAGGTGGTGCGGGTATCGTTGGATATGCTGAAACAGCCGTTGGTTCAATAACAGTATTCAATAATACTAATGGAACTGCAGGTGGTGAAAACGAAGTTTACAACCTTACGGGTGAAGCAGGAACTGACTTTGCTGGTCAGATTACTAACAGAGTGTCCTTTGCCTTCACTGCTCCTACAGCAAATAATCTTCTTCAAGACAATAATGTCTTTAGACAACCAAATATTAATTTCGCCTCAGCTGATGGTACTGGTGGAGTTGGTATAGCAACTACAACCTTCTTTGTTGCTGCTGCTGATATGATTGGAGTGGTCGCAGGTGTAAGTTCTGCTTCTCTCTTGAATAATCTTGGTATCGCATTTACTGAAGCACCAGTTGTTGCTACAAGTGCTACTTCCTTTACGATTGGTGGACCTACAGGATTAGCAATCACAATTCGTGATCAGCAAGGAGCAGGTATAGGTAATACAGTTCTATTCAGTAACCCAACTGCACAGACCAAACTCAGAGTTGATATAACAAGGGGTATGGTTGGAACAGTTACCTCATTCTTCCCTGATGATACTGCTGCTCTTAAGTCATTCATCAATGCTGGTGTTGCTACCTCACCTGGTGCTGCTTTACCAATTGGTATTGATAGACAGGTTGGTGGTGCTGGTACATTCATGAGTGGATCATTCGAGATAAGTGACGCAACTTTAACTGTGGATGGAACAGGAGTTGTAGGTCTTGGAACAACAACCATACAGGTAAGTCCCGCAAGCACAACCTTCTAAAACTGCATAATATGATATGATTTTTACTGATTTGAATTCCCAAAATTTTCCATTATTTGCTATAAAAAATTATGAAAATCCACAGGCAGTAACTAGAGCAGATTTTGATAAAGATCTTCAACACTTTAAATATATTAAAAGATTGTTGAAAAGATATAAGAACACAGGTGAGCTTAAGGCTCACCTTCTTCTTAATCACTTTATCATTCTCTACAATATATTTGGTGAGGCAACTACTCCGATGCTGTTCTTCAAAATAGAAGAAGACTTGTGGAGTGTGATGAAAACCTTTGTAGTTTTCTTAGATAAATTACCTGAGTATCCTCATTGTTATATACATGATGTAAAAATTGATGATTATTGTCTTTCCCAATTAGAGGGGATCCAAGATGGAAAATAAAAAACTCAATAAGATAATTGATATTGTCAGAGAAGAAATGATGACTACTGGGAGCACTCCTGGTAAGCCTGGATTTAGTAGTAAAGCACCTGCAAAAGGCCCTACAGCAGGATTTGATCCTGTCATGGGTAAGATGATGAAGAGAAAAAGGTATATATCAATGGGAACGGGATCTCGTAAACGTTGGATGAAAGATAAATAATAGAGGAGTAACAAATAATACAATGACCACTGGTGCAGGAGTTAATGCTGCCATACTAGAAAGAGTTGAGAAGGTTGTCGAGGCTCTGCAGGATAACTCTATCAAAATGGGAGAACTGCTTGCAGTTCATAATGAAAAACTAGACAAACAGGATAGGATTGATGCGGTACTATTCGAGAAAATTGAATCGCTTCACAAAGATTTGGAACGTACAACAGACGAAATAAAAAAGGGATGTGAGAGAGATATTCGTTTAGTAGATAATCGTCTTCGCATGATGGAGAAGAAGATGTGGTCAATTTTTGGTGCGTTAAGTATAATAAGTTTCACTGTCAGTCCCATTGGACAAAGAATTGTGGGTGCAGCATTGACATCAAACCCACCTCCCACTATAATACAAGGAACAAAGTAGACCCTTGTAATGGATCTGGTTGATTCCAAATATATTGGACTAGTCTCATCACGATTACCCAAATTTAAGAGGGTCAAAGCTAATCTGTATAACTTTCGTTGTCCTATTTGCGGTGATTCTCAGAAGCATAAGAATAAGGCAAGAGGATATCTTTATCCTATAAAAGTTAATACCAATTTCAAGTGCCATAACTGTGGTGCTTCCATGTCCTTTAATAATTTTTTAAAGGAGATAGATCCTTCTCTTCAAAAGCAATATGCTATGGAGAAATTTAAGGAGGGACATGCTGGTGGAAGAAACTTTGTTGTGGAAGAACCTGAGTTTACCTTTACAAAACCTGAGTTCTCTGCTAAGTTGAATCTTCCTAAGTGTTCTGAGGTAGAACAGGGTAGGATTTATTTGGAGAAAAGAAAACTTGACCCCTCTAAATTTTATTATGCAGAGAGATATGTTGAGTTTGTCAACTCCCATAAACAGACGTTTGATTCCAATGTCAAAGAACATTCTCGGATCATAATACCTCTATATTATGAAAAGGAATTAATTGGAGTTCAGGGAAGATCCATACTTCCCAACTCTGTTAAATATATCACGACTATTTTTTATAATGACGCACCAAAAATCTACGGGTTGGATAGCATCAGAAGAGATGCTCCAGTCTTCGTTACAGAAGGACCGTTCGACAGCACGTTCTTACTCAATAGCATTGCTATGTGCGGTGCAGACGGTGATGTTGGGAAGTGGGGTGTTAGCACTCCTGTTTGGGTTTATGATAACGAACCGAGGTCTAAGGAAATTACAACAAGAATCTCCGACACCATCGACAGAGGTGAGTCAGTCGTTATCTGGCCAACAAATATCCATGAAAAGGATATAAATGATATGGTTCTTGCTGGACATGATGTTCAGAGTATAGTAGAATCAAATGTATACAATGGTCTAAAAGCAAAACTTCAATTTAACACTTGGAAACGCATATGAGCAACGGCATTAAAGTCAAAAAAAGAAATGGTAGAGGCACTGAAGCTCTCAACCTAGAAAAGATGCATAAGATGGTGGATGAAGCAACACAGGGTCTTGCAGGGGTCTCTGCAAGTCAAGTAGAAATACAATCGGGGATTCAATTCTATGACGGTATCACGACTGCTGAAATACAAGAGATCCTTATCAAGTCTGCTAGTGATCTCATTGATTTGGATCATCCTAATTATCAATTCGTTGCAGCTAGACTCTTACTATTTTCAATAAGAAAAAGTCTTTATGGAAGAAGTAGAGAACTACCTCAACTAGAGGATCATATTGTTAAATGCGTTAGTCAGGAGGTTTACGATGGTGACATTTATTCAAAATATTCCAAAGAGGATATCGAAAAAGCAAATGGATACATTGATCATAATAGAGATTTTTTGTTTACATATGCTGGTCTTAGGCAGGTCGTAGATAAATATCTTGTACAAGATCGCAGTACTGGTCAGGTGTATGAAACACCTCAGTTCATGTACATGATGATCGCATTAACAATATTCGCAGAGTACCCTAAAGAAACGAGATTAAATTATGTCAAACGATACTACGACGCAATCAGCAAGCACAAAATCAACATCCCCACCCCCATCATGGCTGGGGTCAGAACACCCATTCGTCAATTTGCATCTTGTGTTCTGGTTGATGCTGATGACACCCTCGATAGTATCTTTAGCAGTGATATGGCTATTGGCAAATATGTCGCACAACGTGCTGGTATCGGCATTAACGCAGGTAGAATCAGGGGCATCAACAGCAAAATCCGTGGTGGAGAAGTTCAACACACAGGTGTGGTCCCCTTCCTCAAAAAATTTGAGTCAACTGTTCGATGCTGTACGCAAAACGGTATCAGAGGAGGATCAGCTACTGTCCACTTTCCTATCTGGCATCAAGAAATCCAAGACATCCTCGTCCTCAAAAACAACAAAGGAACAGAAGACAACAGAGTCAGGAAACTCGACTACAGCATCCAGTTAAGTAAGATATTCTATGAACGTTTTATCCAAAATAAGGAAATCACGTTATTTTCCCCTCATGATTGTCCTCACTTGTATGAGAGTTTTGGGACCGATAAGTTTGATGACTTATATTGCCGTTACGAAGCAGATGAATCCATCCCTAAAACCACCATCGGAGCCCAAGAACTTATCCTCGACCTATTAAAAGAGAGAGCAGAGACTGGTCGAATCTATATTATGAATATAGATCATTGCAATAGTCACTCATCATTTAAAGACAAGATTGAGATGAGTAATCTATGTCAGGAGATCACTCTTCCTACATATCCTCTTCAGCATATTGATGATCACACAGGAGAGATTGCTCTTTGTATTTTAAGTGCAGTAAATGTAGGAAAGGTAAGATCAGATGATGAATTAGAAGATCTTTGTGATCTTGCAGTGCGTGGATTGGAGGAGTTGATTGATTATCAAGACTATCCTGTCATTGCTGCAGAGAGGGCCACAAAGGCACGTAGAAGTCTTGGAGTAGGATTCATTGGTCTTGCACATTATCTTGCTAAACTTGGGTTTAAATACGACTCACAAGAAGCATGGGATGCAGTTCATGGTCTATCAGAATCTTTCCAGTATTATCTCTTAAAGGCATCTAATAAACTTGCACAGGAGAAAGGATATTGCGAAAACTTTGGACGCACCAAATATTCTGATGGAATCCTTCCTATTGATACATACAAGAAAGACGTAGATGAAATTTCATCTCAACCACTTACACATGACTGGGAATCTCTTAGAGCATCTATCCTTCAACACGGTTTACGGCACTCAACATTGTCTGCACAAATGCCATCGGAAAGCAGTTCCGTTGTGTCAAATGCAACCAATGGAATTGAACCACCTAGAGACTACTTGTCCATTAAAAAATCAAAGCAAGGGCCTCTTAAACAGGTTGTTCCATCTTACAATACTTTAAAAAATAATTATACTTTATTGTGGGAAATGCCGAACAACCAAGGGTATATAAATATTGTCTCTGTGATGCAAAAATTCTTTGATCAAGGCATCTCTGGTAACTGGTCATATAACCCAGAGCATTATCCTGATAATGAGGTTCCTGTATCTGTTATGGCACAGGATTTATTAACCACCTATAAACTAGGATGGAAAACTTCTTATTATCAAAATACACATGATATGAAGACTGATGATGCTCCAGATGATAAAGAAAATTTAGATAATCTTATTTCTGATTTAGAAAACGCTAACGAAGAGGAGTGTGAATCCTGTGCCATCTAAACTAAAAGGAATGACGGTATTTAATACCGAAGATGTAAACACCAAGAAACAACCAATGTTTTTTGGTAAACCCCTTGGTGTTCAAAGATATGATAATTTTAAGTATCCTCAGTTTGAGAACCTGACTAAGCAACAGTTAGGATATTTTTGGAGACCAGAGGAAGTATCGTTACAGAAAGATCGTGGAGACTATCAAAAATTACGTCCAGAACAAAAGCATATCTATACGAGCAATCTTAAATACCAGATCATGCTTGATAGTGTACAAGGTCGTGCTCCTGGTATGGCTTTCTTACCTTACTGTTCTCTACCTGAGTTAGAAGCATGTATGGAAGTATGGTCTTTCATGGAGATGATTCATAGTAGATCATATACCTATGTGATTAAGAATGTTTATTCAGATCCATCAGAAGTATTTGATACTATTATAAAAGATGATCGTATTTTAAGTCGTGCTGCTACCGTCACAGAATCTTATGATGATTTTATTAATGAAGCACAGCAGTGGGGTCAGAGCACTTTGTGGAAAGATTTGGATAATGTTGAAACATCTCTACCTGTTTTAGAAATGAAAGAGGTCAAACGTAAACTTTATAGAGCAGTTGCCAATGTTAATATTCTGGAGGGTATTCGTTTTTATGTTAGTTTTGCTTGTAGTTTTGCTTTTGGTGAACTTAAGCTTATGGAAGGTTCAGCTAAGATCATATCTTTAATTGCAAGAGATGAGAATCAACATCTTGCTCTTACTCAAAATATATTGAACAATTGGAGGAAAGGTGACGATCCTGATATGGTTAATATTATGAAAGAAGAAGAGGAGTGGACATATCAGATGTTTAATAAATGTGTAGATGAAGAAAAGAAATGGGCTGATTACTTGTTTAGAGATGGAACTATGATAGGATTGAATGATAAATTACTTCAGCAGTATGTTGAGTGGATTGCAAATCGTAGACTTAGATCTATTGGTTTGAAAGCACAATATGATATTCCAATGAGAAATAATCCACTTCCTTGGACAGAGCATTGGATCTCTTCTAAGGGACTTCAAGTAGCACCACAAGAGACGGAGGTTGAAAGTTATGTCGTCGGAGGAATCAAACAAGATGTCAAAAAAGATACCTTCTCAGGATTCAAACTCTGATGAGATAGAGTGGGATTATGAGGAGATGAAGAAATCTATCATGGATTCTGCCGTGGACTATGATAAATTAGTAGGTGGGTAATTAAATTTTCCCCCTTACATTTGCTTTCAAATAAATGAACGGTAGACTTAAGAAAATTGATATGACTGCAAGACTTGAGCAGATTAAAAGAGGTTTAGGTAATCAGTCATGGTATCCTGAATGGGATGATCGTCAAAGAGGAGCAGCTCAACGCATTCTAAATAATGCACTGGATGTCCTTGATGAGTATGACTATTGAGTATGAAAATCCCTGGTTATATAAAGGTACAAATTTCACTTCTGACGATATTGATGATTTCTTCGGTTTTGTCTACAGGATTATCAATCTACAAAATGGTAGAGAGTACATCGGAAGAAAATACTTTTGGAAATTTAGAACTCCTAAAGGCAAAAAACGAAAAGTAAAATCTGAATCTGATTGGAAAAAGTATTATGGGTCTTGTCCAGAACTTAAAGAAGAAATTGAACAACTGGGTAGACAGAACTTTAGCAGAACTATGCTCAGCTTACATAAAACAGCTGGCAAAACAAACTTCGAGGAAACGAGACAACTCTTTGTTAACGGAGTCCTCACCGAGTCTCTTGACGACGGAACGCCGAAGTACTACAATAGTAACATCCTCTCCAGATACTTCAGAAAAGATTATTATGAAACTTGACACAACTGATCAAATCGTTGCTCATAACAGAGAATGGGCTATCGATAAAGTAGAAGCGGCAGAATTGGTAGGTGATAAGATAGCAATCTATGCAGAGTTTGAAGATTGGATTGAATTGGATGACGTGGAAAATCTTGAAATTATTTCTATAGAAAAGGAACCTGAAAATGAAGATAGGATTTAATTGTAGTTCTTGTGATTTATTTCATGCAGGACACGTTACAATGATGAAGATGGAGAAGCAGTTGTGTGACTATCTTATAGTTGCACTTCAGGTGGATCCCACTATTGATAGACCTGGTGTGAAGAATAAACCAGTTCAATCAGTCTATGAAAGGTATGTACAACTACAAGGATGTAAGTATGTTGATGAGATTTTAGTCTATGAGACAGAGGCTGATCTCCTTAATTTACTTCAGACCCAAAACATTGATGTTAGATTTCTGAGTGAAGAATATAAAGATAGAGACTTCACAGGAAAACAATATTGTATAGATAATGGTATAGAACTATATTTTCATCTTCGCAGACACCAGTATTCCTCTACAGAATTACGGAATAGAGTGTATGCATTAGAAAAGAAAAAGAGAGATGAGAAGATAGAAAATGATGTAGAACAATATTCCCCAGAACTTTTAGAAAAGTATTCGCTTAAAGACAATGATCAAGGTAAGATGTAAAGAGTGTGGTAAGGAAGTAGTTTCAAACTCAGCAAAGAGTGTATCATGTGGTTGCCCTAACATGACCACTATAAATGGAGATAAAGTAACCGCACTTGACTTAAATAGAGTAGTAATGATAAGTTATCATCAGGAAACTAAAACTGATGGTTTTACCTCTCAGGATCTACAATGGCAGGAACAACGACGCAAACGAAAAGTACGCAAACTCGATTTCGAGATAAGGTAATGGATCAACATGACATTCCATTTATAGGAAACTTCTATACAAAGACTGAAGTAGATAAGATGATTTCTGCTGCTGTTAATGAGGCTGTGGAAGAGGCACGGAAAATTGATGAAGCATCTATGGCAAAACATAACCGAGAAGCAACTATTATTAGTATGATTCTTGGTTTCACTGCACTGGCATTATTTGTAGATGGACTTCTTAGAATACTAGGAATCATTCCACCCTTTATGCACCTTGATGTAAATATTATTGATAGAGTTGCTGATCGAGTGGAGACAAATGTTATAGATAAGATAAGACAAGTACCAATACAAAGATTACTCAGAAGATGAATCCATTTACCGATCTTATCTTTTCATTAACATGGATATTTCTTTTAGTATGGGCCGTTCGTTCTATTATTTCGGGAGCGAGATCTCAGTCTATAAGAGATTATAATGCTGGAACTTGGACTACTCAGGTAACAAAGAGAGTTCATCCAGAGATGGAGGGTGTAGAACCTGGTGAACAACTGATGGGAGTAACATTTGAAAAGAAAACGGAATGTGATTTGGAAGAGTATAGAGATCTTCAAAATCGTATTGCAGAATTAAAACAAGAGTTAGAGGATCCTTGGGATGATGAGGAAGATGAAGATGGAGATGTTGTGGTAAGAAGATGAAAACCGTACTTAATTATCTAAAAAATGTAAAAGATACTGCTAAATATATGCTACAGGGGTTAGAAGTAACCTTTGACCATATGAGAAGGAGACCTGTAACCATACAGTATCCTTATGAAAAACTGATACCATCTGAAAGGTATCGTGGACGTATACACTATGAGTTTGATAAGTGTATTGCTTGTGAAGTATGTGTTAGAGTTTGTCCAATAAATTTACCAGTCGTTGACTGGGTGATGAACAAGCAAACAAAGAAAAAAGAACTTAGAAATTATTCGATAGATTTTGGAGCTTGCATATTCTGTGGTAATTGTGTAGAATACTGTCCAACCAACTGTCTATCAATGACAGAAGAATATGAACTATCTACATTTGACAGGCACTCACTTAACTATGATAATGTCGCTCTTGGACGATTGCCCACTTCTGTTACAAGTGATCCCTCAGTTAGGGCAATGCGTGAGTTGGCTTACTTACCAAAAGGAGAGATGGATCCACATGAAGTCCCCGATAGCAAACCCCGTGTAGGTGCAAGATGATTTTAGAAACATTTCTAATAATAGCAGCATTACCATTTGTTGCACTTACCATATTCTTTGGTACAAAAAATGGTTACTATGACAGTGATGACTATGCTGGTGATGGTTGTGCTCATGATGTAAAACGATGAACTCACTATTTAAAATTTTCCGTACAAAATGGTTTAGATCTGCACCAGTTGTAGCAACTATATGGTTAACCCTTACAGCAGTCATTCTCATAGAGTTTAATTACTTCTTCCCCGACCTTTTATTTCACCCAATGCAATGATTTTTTTAATTGGTATCATGTCATTTGCAAATTTTGTATTCTATCCTCTGGTGATAGGATTCATTATCGCATTGGTGATAGAACAAATTTTTAGAGCACAAGATAAAGCTCCAGAGATCCTTAGATCTATGGCAATAAGAAAGTATCTTTGGAGACAGTCATGGTTATTTAATATAATATGGTTTGTTGGATATATTATTCTTATGTTTACCATGAGAGGAAGTCAAACTTCGATGCCTGATATGATTTGGGAAGGATAGGGTTGACTTTTTACTCTTCATGCGTTATACTACCTATGTAATCAATCAAAGCAATGACGCTTACTTCAAAGTTCAGCAAAGACATAGGCATCCTTAGGGCTGCTGCAAATAGGGAAATCTTTTTGGATGTAAAGAATCCAAAACTCTATAAAAAAGTCAAACGTTATTATGTTGGTGAGGGGTTAGTAAACCTTTCAGGAGAAGATCCAGATGCTGATTATGCAACTATAATTGAGTGTATTTCTGAAGATCTAGCAGGGGTTATATAAGATGAAT
>Ga0208158_1000690_pt1 | contig 11519 bp, 22 predicted proteins | sample 8_EtaG_FD_184081 | JGI IMG/M metagenome (GOLD analysis project Ga0208158, IMG submission 184081) | Marine viral communities from the Subarctic Pacific Ocean - 8_ETSP_OMZ_AT15162 metaG (SPAdes) (version 2) | ecosystem: Environmental > Aquatic > Marine > Oceanic | place: Pacific Ocean | collected...
AGTTAAGCAAATTTTTGGTAGTGGTGATTGTTTACGTCGTGCGACCTTTGACCTTAAACTATACGGTCAATGCTACCTAAATGTCATTTGGTCGCAGGACAGGTCTACTATTTCTCAGGTTCACCATATTCCTGCGTCTACTATCCGATGCGGTGTAGCTGACGACGAAGACAACGTACAGCTTTTTTACCACTCGACTGACTGGTATTCAAATAAAGAGCCTAACCCTATCCCTGCATTTAACGTAGCAGACAGAACAGCAGCAAGTCAGTTGCTACATATTAAACTTTATAGCCCACTTAGTTTTTACTATGGCTTACCCGATTACCTTTCGTCTACCAACTATATTCAGGTAGACTCCGACCTTTCAGCTTATCATAAATCTAATATTACTAACGGGCTTTTTCCTTCGTGTATGATTAATTTTCGTGACGGAGTACCTACACAAGAAGAACGTGCAGAACTTGAAAGACTTATCTATAACAAATTTGGCGGTGCTTCTAACGCAGGTAAAATTTTAATGACTTTTTCTAGTGAGCCTGATAGCGCACCACAAATAGAGCCTCTTAATTTATCTGAAGCTCACAAGACTTATGACTTCCTTTCTAAAGAAGTTCAGACAAAAATACTTTCAGGGCATAGAGTTACTACACCTTTACTATTTGGTGTACGAAACGAAGGCGGAGGCTTCGGATCAAATGCCGACGAAATGAGAGACGGCTACGATTTATTTACTCGTACTGTAATTAAGCCTATGCAGGAATTATTTATAGACGGACTAAGACCGATACTTGCTGCAAGCTCTATTACGATACCTCTTGAATTTAAGAAACTTGTACCTGCGTCTTTCTTAGACGAACAGGAAGAGATAGTAGAAGAGGTAAGAGAGAAGACGTATTTTTCTGAAGCCCCTAAAAAGATACCTAAAGAAGCGTCAGAGTATTGGTTGGAGCGTTTAGCTGACAAGCACTCACCTATGGGTGCAGGTTGGCAACTATGGAAAGAGGAAGAGGTTAAGGACGTAGAAAAGGACAAGTGGTTTCACTCGTTTAAGAAAATGCACCGAGCTTTTGACACGCAGTCTTATGCCAACTACGACGAGGTATCGAAAGAGACTGACATAATTAGTCCTAACGGATATTTATTTGCAGTTCGTTATAGCTATATGGAGAACGCTAAAACGCCACCTGAAAACCCTAACTACAAAAGCAGAGACTTTTGCGTAGCTATGATGGATTTATCTAATGGTGGTGCTATGTATAGATACGAGGATATTGCTAAAATGAGCGAAGACGGAGTAAACTACCAATTTGCACCAAGCGGTGAAAATGAGTACGATATTCTAAAATGGAAGGGTGGTTGCTTTTGCAGACACGCCTTTAAGAGAAATATATTTATCTACGCTCCCGATGGTGAGATAGCAGAATTTAGCGAAGACCAAATGGTAGAAATTCAAGGAGACTTCGATTCAGTTATGCGTAGCGTAGGAGATAATCCACACGTAATAAATGAAGGTTATGAAACGGAAGCACCTATAGATATGCCTGGACGAGGTTCACTAAAATACCCTAACCCTGTAAACTAATGGCTACAACTTTATATATATCTTCTAGTAAGCTAAAACGAGATACGGCTCTCGGATCAACAGTAGACGACAACCTACTAACGCCTTATATTAACATAGCTCAAGACAGGTGGATTTTGCCTGCTCTTGGTACGGAGCTTGACAACTATTTGAAAAGTCAGATACAGGCAGGCTCGGCTTTTACAGGAGCGTATGAGACTTTAGTAAACGACTATATACAACCTGCTTTAGTTCAATTTGCATTTTGTGAAGTAGCCTACGTAGTGCGTTTGCGCTTTGCAAATAACTCTGTTTCTGTACCTTCGTCAGAACAAGGTTCACCTGCTACTATTACAGACATTAAAGAAGTAGTAACTAGGTCAAACGAAATAGCTATGTTTTATCGTGAACGTATGATTGATTATATACAAAATAATACGGCTTCGCTACCTCAATACAGCTCTAATACTGGTGCTGACCTTTCACCTTCTCAACGCAATTACTTTGGAGGACTCAACGTATACCCAAAAATTACCGACGACAACCAACTCAAAGCCCTCGCAGGTGCGCTCGGTATCAAATATTTTAACGCTTAAAAACCACGCCAAATTAAAGGCGTACATTAACAAATGGCAACGAAACTCACAGACTTAGCAGCTTTAGGCGGTACACCAGCAGCAGGTGATTTACTTACCGTAGTCGACGTTAGCGACACTTCAGGAGGTGCAGCAGGCACAAGTAAAAAAGTAACCTACGCCAACTTAGGCGCAGGAGGAACGCCCACAACTTGCGTTATAGCAACAGGCGGAGGAAGAATGCAAGTAGGCACGACTACTGACGCTGGTACTCAGTGCATTATGTGGGGTGGTGCTATAGGTTTTACTTATTATATATGGTCTGCGACAGCAGGGGCAAATCCTTTAGGGACAGGTGGCGACTTAGGCACGCCAGGCTCGACACAATTGACTGTAGATTTAGACGACATAGTAAATGGGCTTTTTAGAGTTCCACTTGCAGGAACAGCAGGCTGTTATGTGTCTCAAGAGTTTGATTCTGCTGTTGAAGTTCAAGGAGAAGTAATGCGTTACTTTATGTGGAAATGTGACGCAGCAACGAAGACAGCATTAGAAAACGGAACAGGTGACACAGGATCGTTAACAGCTACACTTGTAGCAAGCTGTAAACTTACTATACCAGCTTCGTCACAGCTCCTGAAGCCTATGGTAATAACTTCTACAAACGGAGTGGCTTTAGCAGCAGGTGACTACGTTTTTGGAACTACGGTTTACGACGGCACGGTTTCAGGCACTCAATACTTTCCTACTAACGTACAAATGTTTACAACATAATGGCTAGAGAAATAGATTACGATACTAAAGAGAATGCGCACGACGACATTCTAAACGATAAGACAAACGCAAAGCCAACGCTTGCACAAGTGAACGCATCACTCCAACGCTTGTACGATATTGTTCACGACTTTATAGAGTATCACCACACTAAAAGCCCTGATGCATAATGGACTTAACACAATACGAACTTGCGCTTTTATTTATGGGTTTACTAGGTACAATATTCAAATTCCAACGGGACTACACTATTTTAACAGCTAGAGTAATTTCATTAGAAAAGCACGAAACGGAAGTAAAAGATTTACTAAGCAAGTTGTGTGAAGGTATGCAGGAAATTAAATTACTATTAGCTGAAAAAGGAATAAAATGAGTTGGTCATCATATAAAAGAGAATACGAAGATGCGTTAGACGATGCAGAAGTTTTAGATAATTCAGCTAGAAAAGAAATACTTAATTTAATGCGCTCTATACATACTTTACAAAATATGATATACAGAGGACGAAGTTATAACTATGTAACTAATTCTGATAAATATTATATTACTCGCTCACTAGCAGACGATGTAGAAGACCATTATATGGACGAGTGGGTAGCTTTTTCAGATGCTTTAGGATTTTACCCTAGTCGAGAAGTAAATATAGGAGATTTCTTAGCTTAATGAGTTTAAGATACTTTGATACTAGCGAGTTTGATTGTCCCATAGCAGGTCAAGGTGACAAAATGGATAAGAACTTTTTAGAGTTACTTGACGAGGCTAGGCATTTAGCTTCTACACCGTTTAGAATAACGAGTGGGTACAGATGCCCCGAACACAATAAAAATGTAGGGGGCGTACCTGGTAGCAGTCATACAAAATTTGTAGCGTGTGACATTTCCTGTGAAGATAGCGCAAGGCGTTACTTAATAGTTTCTTCTTTAATGAAAGTAGGAATACGCAGAATTGGAATATCTGACAATTTTATACATTGTGATATGGACTTTGATAAACCACAAAAATTAATTTGGACTTACAAAAAATAAAATATGGAATTTTTAATAGATAATTGGGTAGAGCTTACGCTTGCCCTAATAACACTTTTAGGTACGTACACAGCTTTAACAGCAACTAAGACTGACGACGCAATCCTAGACGTAATAACTAGAATTTTTAACTCTGTAGTATTAGGTAAAAATACTTGCAAAAAAGACTGCAAAGAAGAATGCAAAAACAAATAATTAGTATGCTTAGTAAGTTTGACCTTACTGAAGTATTTAAGGGCAAAGGAGACTTAAAGCGTTGGAGTTCTAAGCGAACTATAGGGGGCGTAATAGTTACTTACGCTCTTACGTCTATGGCTGGATCTATAACTTGGGAGGGTGTAGTCTTATGCTTAATAGGGGTTTTACCTTTATGCCTTTCTTTTTTAGAAAAAGATTAGTATATTTACATATCCTTTCTAGCGAGTAAGTGTGACGCTTACTATAAAAGGGGAGTGGGCTAAACGTAGTCGCTCCCTTTTTTTGTGCCTATTTGTTTTTATAGATTAAATACCCTATATTTGTATCAAATAAATAAATAAACAAATGGCAGAATTAGCAAAAGATTTAAGAGAATACTTTGGAGGCGACATAGCCACTATCAAAGGAGAGAGTTTAGACATAGGCGGTTGCGTTCTAAAGTCGAAAGGTTTAACGGACGTAGATTTAGCGTACAAGTTTGACAAACAAATTACAGCACGAGTAGATGGTGAGTGGGTAGGTTGGGGTTCTACAATGGGGTTTATACATTACTATTGCAATAAGGGAAAGCATAAAAAAAATATAGAAGACGTTACCTACTGGGGTAATGTAGGTTGTAGAAACCATTGGTCGTTACAATATTGCTTACAAGGCGCAACTATTGACGAGCTAGTAGACGACGATTTGTTGTCTAAAGAAGAGTACAAACATTGGATAGGCTATAGGTATGGAAAAAAACTGCCTCGTGTAGGTCGTCCAATAAAAATAAAATGCAAATCTTTGTATGACGAAAAAGGATTTTTGAATTATAAAATAAATAAATAAATGGAAACTTTAAGAAAAGTAGCGTCCGTTCAAGGCGCAGGAACGTATGACAGTAAAAATGGTTTGTTATACAAATTTGACTACTCATTTGAAGATGGTAGCTCAATCAATGCTAACCATAAAACTCAGCAAGCACCATTTAAGGCAGGCGACGAAGTAGTAGTAGAAGAGAGAGGGCGTAAAGACGACTTTGTTTGGGGTGCTGTAAGAAGGCGTACAGAAGGTTGGTGTACTGGAAACCCCGAAAGAGTGCCTGTATATAAAGACGAAACCACGAAACGTATTGAAGCGTCGTGGGCTGTGAACACAGCAGTAGTCGGTTTAGGATCTTTGAAAGATTTAGACAACGTAGAGAGTTACGCTAGACAGCTTTTGCTTATGCGTGACAGGTTAGTAGAAAACCCTTACGACCAGTTCAAAGGTGTAAAACCTGCTGGTTGGACTAAGGAAGATATTAACGCTGCTGAAGCTGCTCAGGATATGGAAATACCTGCTCCTACTGATAACGATTTACCTTTTTAACTATGAGTAAGATGGGTCAAAAGTTCGTAGACGAACAAGAGGTAAAATTAGAACAACTTTACAACGATGCGGTATATATGGCTGTTAATGGTAGAGATATAGAATGGGCTATGGAGTGTGCGCTAAAAGCAACTGGCGCATTAGACCACGAGCCTATGGACGCTTACTTTAGTAGAGTAAAGCGTTACGCAATAGAAATTTTAAGAACTAAAAAAGACCTAGCAGATGAAGTCAATGGGAGCATTTATTAAAGTTCACTTTGGAACTCACGCAAGGCTTAACGATGCGTTAGGGCTAGGGAAAAATACCGTCAATAGATGGTATAACTCTAACCCTCGACAATTTTTTATGTACTTGCCTGAGCTTCAAAAATGGAGTGGCGAACCTACGGATCAAATTATTGAAATGATTAAGGTGCGTATGGAGGACGTTAAAAGTATTCGGGAGCTTTGATACAGAACCCCGATACAACACAGTATAAGATGCTTACAATTTTAATTGTAGTTTTAGCATCTTTATTATCATTACATTTATTTAATGGCTAGACAATTTAAAGGCGTATGGATTCCAGCTACGTTATACTTAGACAAATCTATAACGTGGACGCAAAAAATTATACTTATAGAAGTAGATTCATTTTCAAAAAACAACCTAGAATGCTTTGTCAGTAATGAGCATTTAGCAAATCTAATAGGTATATCTGAAAGTGGAATAGAAAAGGCTATACGAGGTTTAGTAGAAATGAATAGGCTAGAGCGTAAGCGTCAAGTTGTAAAGGGAGCTAACCGTAGACTAATGAGGTTGCCTACCTCAATAGAGTGTGAGAGCATACCTCACTCAACTGAGGGTACTAACCTCACTCAGGTGAGGACTACTATAAACAATAACTATAACCAAGTACCTAAACCAAAGAAAGGACGACCTAATTCGTTTGATGAGGTATGGAACTACTTTAAGGATTTAGAACTAGGTTTGGACGAAGCCCAAAAATTCGTAGATTGGTACGATAGTGTAGGTTGGAAAGTAAAGGGGGGTAACTCTATTAAGGACTGGAGGGCTTGCGCTCGTCAATGGAAACGCAGAAATAAACAAAACACAAATGGAAAGAAAGGATTTAGCTCAGATAACTTCACACCTGATGCCCTCAACAATTTCGTTAATAACGGATAGTGGGTTAATGGTGAAGCCTAGAGAGGCTTGGACTGAAGGAACGAATATAAGATTAGCGGTAAAACATAACCCTGAAATAGTTAGGGGTTGGATTATGGCTGAGGTCGGAAGACTTATTAAAGACGTAGACGCAAATAAAACTATTTCGTCTGACGAAGAATTACAATTTTGCTGCCGATCCATACTAGACGAACACCCCACACTAAAACTAGAAGAGCTTAGGGCGTGCTTTAATATGGTGCGTCAAGGTAAGTTTGGTAAACTATTTGAGCGTCTGAAGTCAGCAGAGATTTTAGAGTTTCTACGTCAGTACGAAGGTGAGGTAAGGACGGAGGTAATGAAGCGACTACGTGAAGAGGAACGCAACCAAAGGTTTGAAAAGACTGAAACTAAAATTGAACCCCTTAACCTGGCGAAGAGATTAGCCGACGTTCTTAATGACGACACACCACTACCTAAACCACAAGGTCACGGCTTAGGAGCTAGGCTTAAAAAGAAGTTTGGTACAGATGAATGAGGCTAAAACAAGAGGGTTGCTTAATTCATTGTTTGACCTTAAACTTAAAAAAGCTAAAGGTAAATTTTGCTCTTACGACGCTGAGGACTCACAGCATATAGTAGAAATAAAAAATAGGCGTAGCTACTATCCGACTAAAATGATTGAAGCGTCTAAGCTATTTACCAATTTCCAAAAGGCTCAAAAGTCAAACAAGTATTTTATTTATGTAGTGACGGATAAAAAAGGCGTTTTTATTTTTAATATAAGTAAAAGAATAGACGACATAGTTGCTCTAGGGATTCAGAAAAGTGAGCAGCCTGCCTCAACGGATTTTAAGGACGACTCTAAAATTTACAAGTATTACTATAATCTGCCTGAAGAAATGGTTTGTGAAAGTAGAATAATAGAGTAATTGTTTTATATTAGTAGACTGGTTAAACATTGGTATGTGTATAACTGTGTTTGTTTATTTTAGGAGAGGGGCATTACGCCTCTCTCTTTTTTTGTAACTTACTATATGGCTAAACGCTCTACTGAAGTAAAAAAACTAGACCAGGCTTTAAGCAAGTACGTAAGGTTTAGCAACGCAGATAGGCACGGCAACGTATCTTGTTTTACTTGTCAGAAATTAGTAGACTGGAAATATGAGTGTGATAACGGACACTTTCAGAGCAGGTCTAAGTATAGCACGAGGTGGTTATATGATCCTGAGAACGGATTGACAAACGTACAGCCCCAATGTAAGCACTGCAATTTGACTAACGGAGGTCAACAGTGGATTTTTGGAGCTAGACTTGATGCGGTTTACGGAGAAGGTACGGCTATGAAAATTGTGAGAATGAGCAACGAGACACGCAAATTCTCAACACAAGAAATTATTGAAATGCGGAAGGGGTTTACCGATAAATATAATGAGCTGTGTAACAAAGTTCTTTGAAGACAACTACGACGAACTTCTAAAGGTTGCTACCCGATACGTAAAAGGGAACGGAGGCGACCTACTGCACGACCTCGCTATATTTTATTTAGAAGAACCCAAGCCTAAGCTCGAAGCAATGTGTAAGGACGGAGAGCTTATGAGTTATATCTGTAGAACTATGGCTATATGTGGGTTTAGCAAAACCACTCGGTACTATTACAAGTATCTAAAACACAGGGAGCTGCTAGTAAATTACCCTGTAGCACTACTAAGAAACAAAGAAGAAGCTGTTGAAAACGAGTACAATACAACGGAAACTATTAATTATATAAATACTATCTTGCAAGAGATGGACTGGTTTGAAGCGGAGGTTTTTCGCATTTATTACCTACACAATCATTCATTAAAAACATTATCAGATGCCACAGGAATCAGCAAAAGCACCCTCTACAACGCCCTCAGAAAAGCCCAAGAGGAAGTCAAAGAAAAAGTCAAAGGGGTTAGGTGATACCATAGAAAAGATAACCGAAGCCACAGGAATCAAAGCAGTAGTTGAAGCCGTAGTAGGTGACGACTGTGGTTGTAGTGAGCGCAAGGCGTGGTTAAACAAACGCTTTCCTTATGCTAAACCTATGAGCGAAAAAGACCAGCAGGCTTTCAAAACCATACTTAAACCTGCTATGGATCGTAACCGACTATACGGAGGTGAAATGCAATTAACCGTAGATATGTACGAGAGAGTTTTTAGCGTTAGAAAAAAGAAGTCACGATGTGGTTCGTGTATGCTTAACTACCTTAAAGAAATAGAAAAGGCATACGAAGCGTCTTGTGATGAGTAAGATTTTATGCCCTGCTATATTCGACGGATATACTCGACGTAAGGATAGGAGCGTAAGCCTACGATTTATCACACAAGAAAAGACCTCTGCTGAGATAATGGATATAGACGCTACGCTCGACCAGTTTGGTATTCTTTATTTTAGAGGTGAAGAGAAAATGAACGCTGACGAGATTGAGGAACTAGACAATATTGACCTCGATGTATATGACGAACCCAAGTCACAATCACAACGGTTAAGGAATGTTTTATATATACTATGGAAGCAGGAAGGTGAGAGAGGGGACTTTAAGAAATTCTATAAGCAAAAGACAGAAGAGATAATACAACACTTTAAGAATAAATTAGATGACAATGGATAACCCTATGAGAATAAAGTTCGAGGATATAGACCTAGAGTCTACCGAAGGACAATTACTACTATGCGCTTGTGCTTTACACACAGGCTCAATTTCAATGGAAATACTAGACAACTTTTTAGAAAAACTTTCTGAAACTCATAACGAGTTATGCTTTCTTAGAGAGCTAGACGAGGTAACTGATTCTATTGTAAACAACAATAAATAACAATGCCATTTACTAAAGGAGAATCGGGCAACCCTGCAGGAAGACCAAAGGGAGTAGCCAACAAAATAACCCAAGAGGGTAGAGAGCTGTTTATTAAGATAATGGACGGACAGGTAGAACATATAGAAGCCGAGTTAGCATTACTCAGAGAGTCAAGCGGTGAGAAGTACCTCAAGGCTTTGGCCTCACTATTTCCCTACTTCCTACCTAAGATGGTAGAAACGCAAATACATATTAACGAGCCTCTAAATGAACCGAGTTGGTTCGCTGAAGTTTTAGAACGTGAAGACCAAAAGGACGACATAAATGTCTAGCGACAAATTTAATAGACCTGCTCAGTCAGACGACTGGAAAACACCCACAGACTTTTACAACTCGTTAAATGACAGGTTTAATTTTGATTTCGATCCTTGTCCGTTAAACCACGACATAACAAAATGGGACGGGTTAAAAATAGAATGGGGACAGCGTAACTTTGTGAACCCTCCATACTCACGCAAACTAAAAGAAGACTTTATTAAAAAAGCGTATAGGGAAAGTATGGACGGAAAATTATGCGTTATGCTATTGCCTGCTAGTACAGACACAAAAATATTTCACACTCATATTTACGGAGTAGCACAAATAGAATTTATACAAGGCAGGTTAAAATTTGAGGGCTATAATAACAAAGGAGAATTTTGTAATATGCCTGCACAAAAGGGCAGTATGCTAGTAATTTATGACGGAAGAAAAAGATAAAAAAATGACTGATATAAAAGAAGTAGAATTTGTAGAACAGCAAGAGTATAACGTACTACAATTAAATGACTATGCAGACGCTTTAGTAGGCATAACACACGAGGCACGCCCAAGAGCTATTTATAGCCTGAGCAAGATACTTGACAAAATTAAGAAGAGTAAAAATTGTGAAAGGGACGCAGCGTTTAAGGAGTTTGAACTAGAAATACGTATGCCCCTGTTTGAGCAACGCAACGCACCAGTTTACTTAAACGACATAGAGGTATGATAGTGCAGGGTTTTTGCTTTGGGGTTATTTTTGTGCTTACGCTAGCCGACCTTATTTATAAGATAAACCACTACGACCAAGTTGATACCAATAACGCTGTGTGTGTTCTGTTTTCTTTAGCAGGTGTGATAGCTTCACTATGGTAAATGCAACAGCCAAAAACATACTATGACCTTAAAGCGTGTAAGAAAAGAGTAGCTGTTTTTCAAGGGGGTACTCGTAGTGGCAAGACAGTATCAATACTCGTATGCCTCATAGAGTTTTGCTACCTTAACAGAAACTCAGGTTGGCTCATTACGGTAGTACGTAAATCTTTCCCAAGTCTTAGGGCTAGTGTGCTACGAGATTTTATTCATATCCTAAAAGAAAACAACTGGTATGACGAGAGGTATCACAATAAGACTGAAAGCACCTACGACCTATGGGGTACTAAGTGGGAGTTTATAAGCATAGACCAACCACAGAAGATTCGTGGAGCTAAGAGAAATATATGCTTTATTAATGAGGCTAACGAATTACACCTCGAAGACTTTAGGCAACTAATACTACGTACTACCCATAGAATGATTTTAGACTATAACCCCTCAGATGAGTACCATTGGATATACGATGAGGTTATACCTAGAGACGACGCTAACTTTTACAGGAGTACGTACCTGGATAACCCATTTATAGGACAAGACACCATAAACGAGATTGAACGCTTAAAGGACACGGACGAAAACTATTGGAGAGTTTACGGCTTAGGTTTAAGAGGTAAGAGTAGAGAGACTATATTTGAGAGTAGCATATACACCGAGCTACCTGAAAAGGCAAAGCTCGTAGCATTTGGTTTGGATTTTGGTTTTTCAAACGATCCTAGCGCACTAGCTAAGGTTTACCTTTGTGACAACGGACTATACATTGAAGAGGTGATATATCAAGGAGGTTTAACAAATAGCGACATAGCAGAAAAGCTAACTGAGTACGGAGTAGGTAGGCACGACGAGATAATAGCAGACAGCGCAGAGCCTAAAAGTATAGAGACTATACAT
>Ga0208158_1000692_pt1 | contig 11498 bp, 9 predicted proteins | sample 8_EtaG_FD_184081 | JGI IMG/M metagenome (GOLD analysis project Ga0208158, IMG submission 184081) | Marine viral communities from the Subarctic Pacific Ocean - 8_ETSP_OMZ_AT15162 metaG (SPAdes) (version 2) | ecosystem: Environmental > Aquatic > Marine > Oceanic | place: Pacific Ocean | collected...
GACAGGCAGCCAAAGTGAAAGCACTTGAAAATGGTAGACGTAATGCTGATTATTATTTTGGATGTAATCCATGTTCAGAGATTATACTTAGACCATATCAGTTCTGTAATCTTACAGAGGTAGTATGCAGAGTTACAGATGATGTAGAATCCTTGAAGGAAAAGGTACGTATGGCTACTATACTTGGTACGCTACAATCTACGCTTACTAACTTCAAATATTTACGTAAGATATGGAAAGATAATACAGAAGAAGAAAGACTATTAGGAGTTTCCCTAACAGGTATACTTGATTGTCCTGTATTAAATCACGATTACTATGAGTTAAGTGATACTCTTGAGGAACTAAGAGCAGTAGCAGTAGAAACTAACAAGAAGATTGCTAAAGATTTAGGCATACCACAGTCAACTGCTATAACTTGTATCAAACCTAGTGGTACAGTTAGTCAATTAGTTGACAGTGCATCAGGTATTCATGCTAGACATAGTGACTATTACATCAGAACTGTACGTGGCGATAATAAAGACCCATTGACACAGTTTATGAAAGATAATGGCATACCAAGTGAGCCATGTGCTATGAAGCCTGACAGCACAACAGTGTTTAGTTTTCCTATGAAATCACCATCAGGTGCTACAACTAGAACAAAGATGACTGCCATTCAACAGTTAGAGTTTTGGTTATTGTATCAGAGGTATTGGTGTGAGCATAAGCCATCTGTCACTATATCTGTCAAGGAAGATGAGTGGATGCAAGTAGGAGCATGGGTATATGAAAACTTTGATGAGGTGTCAGGTATATCCTTTCTACCATTTAGTGACCATACTTATGCACAAGCACCTTATCAAGACATAACAGGTGAAGAGTATGAGCAGTCATACAAGAAGATGCCTGAGTCTATTGATTGGTCTAAGTTAGCAGACTATGAAAAAGAAGACACTACATCAGGTGGAAGAGAGTTAGCCTGTACAGCAGATGCTTGTGAGATGGTTGACATAGAAGCTAGTTAATGATAGAATCCACGACAGAGATATTATGGTGGCAGTGGTGGTTACTCATCGCTATCAGCATAAATACGACAATAAATCTCATAGTGTTCTTTAGAGGAAGAAAGTTACACATACGAGAGTTATTACATTTAAAACCAAAACGGAGAAGTAAATGAGAGAAATGATACTACAAGCACTAAAGAGTAAAATATCAGGACAGATAAATGGTCATATAGCTAACATAGAAGCCATGATGAGCAATCCTGTAGGCATAGGAGACCATCCTACTATTGTAGAGACCATAGAAAAAGAACTTGGTGCACTAGAACATGAGAATGGTAAATTAAACAACTTAGTTAGATTCTTTGAAAGGAGACAAGATGAAGCCATTGAAGAGCAGAAAACGCAATCCAAATCTAAGTAAGTATGACGCACCTTTAAAGATACAATTTACTAAAGGTATGTCAGACTTTAAAAGAGGTAAGACTACTAATCCTTATCATAGTAATAGTATGCAGTCACGTGAGTGGCTTAGAGGTTTCAATACCTCATTTTATCAAAGGTTAGAGAGAGTGAAGAAAGATGAAGCTAGAAGAAGAAGCGAGAAAATACATGAAAGATAAGCTGTTTATAGATGAAGTCATTACACCTGACTTGTACGAGAACTTAGCAGGTCAAACTGCTATCTTCCCCAAAGAAAAAGCATTGGAGTATCTAGCATTGGGTATGACAAGTGAAGCAGGGGAAGTAGCAGGTAAGGTGAAGAAACTTATACGTGATGGGGAAGATGTGGAAGGCTTTGAGTTGAAGAAGATTGCCATAGCATCAGAGATAGGTGACGTACTTTGGTACTGTGCTATGATGGCAAAGGAAGTGGGAGTTCCCTTGAATACTATTATGCAGGAGAACTTGAAGAAGTTACATGGTAGAAAAGAACGTGGTACATTATCAGGTTCAGGTGATACACGTTAGAGTTACTTTATATTTTTATCTTTTAAATAACCATCTAGCATAAAGTCAGGTAAGTTTTTCCAATAAGGAGCATCTTTTCTACTTTGCAAATAGTTCTCGTCCATTGATTTTAACATTTGTTTGTTAAACATTGTAAATACGTGTTGTTTAGCAAAAGTATTTGCTGTGGTTCTTATCTTTCTTAGACTCTCTTGTTTTTCTTTGGGTGGTAAACTTTTATATATATCAGAGTTAATCATCTCATGCCCTAACTGATAAAACTCTAACCCTGCTAACATAGAATATATAGCAAACTGCTCTTCATTTAGTTCTACATTAATATTTTTAAAAGATTGTTTTCTGCTAAGTTGTTTATTTTGATATTTTAATCTAATTAATTCCCTACCAAAATCATCGTCTTTATATGTAGACATCCTACTTAATGTAGTAGCTTGTTGATATAAGTTTGTTTTAAAAGATTCCTTTGGTGCTGAATCGCCTTCATAAACAAATTGTTTTAATGTAGCTAAGTCTTTGGGTTGACCTGTCAAGTCTAAAACATGAGCACGTATTTCCTCTGGTACTTTTTCTGCAAAACCATCCGGACCATATTGAGGTAGATAAATTAACCTACCAAACATATCAAACCTTAAAGGTAATGTTTCTTTACCTTCTATCTCTTGGTCAATAGGTATGCCAAAATCTTTTATATTTATTTTTTTAAATGGTAGTGCGTTTTTAATGACTTGAAGAACAGTATAAGTATCTCTGACGTAAGGGTCTTTAGCACTTGCACCACTTCTTAATACGTTTGGCGATAAAGCACGAACTAATTGTTTTAGCATAGCCTTTTGAGCATATTCAGCAGAACCCTCTGATGCAAGACCTCTTTCTGCTGTAACTATATCTTTAGATAAAGTAGACAAACCTGCTAACATTGCTTTGTCTGCCACGTTACTCCAAATAGAAGACATAATCATCTTAGTGGCATGAGAAACGTATTCTTCTGTTTTAGTAGTTTCAGGCATATACTGTATAGTTCTTACTATATCACGAAAATCTGCTGTGAAACCTATTACAGTACTAGCAGGGTCAAACCTACTAAATTCATGGTAATTACCTTTATCATCTTTAACAGACTTTGTTTGATAACCCACACCTTCTTTAGCTGTACTATTAACTCTCCAATTTGCATCGCCTGTGCCTGTTATTTTACCTTTCTCTCCATAGAAAAGAAATCCTCCCATAAGGGAAGTACCTGCAATCATTCTTCCTATTGCAGTATCTTTGTCAGCACCACCTTTTTTTACAAGAGAATTATATCCGGGAGTTATTTTAGCAAAGATAGAGTTTTCCATGCTAAACTCTAATAAATTTATTGGTGTTCTAACAAAAGGAAAATAAGCTACTGTAACGTTTCCTAATATAGGAACACGTTTAACCTTACTCACTGCTTGTGCAAGTTTACCATCCTTTGTGAATGTTAATCTAGCTGCATCTTCTAGTGCTTTTTTTTCTAATATAGGTCTAGGTTGCTTTAAAAAATCTTGTATAAATTGAGTCTGTGTTTTACCATCAATTATTTGTTTAGGATTAAATCCTGAATATCCTTTTTTAGCAGCTTCTCTATATGCCATCTGATGAATAAAAGAACCTTTAGCTAACGTTTTAAAGAAAGCATCTGTTGCCAATAATACCTTTCCCGGAATTTTTATTACACCACCAAATAATTTAGTACCTAAACCTGCTTTTTCTGTTCCCTTACCTGCAAGTACCATTTCTTCGTATTCAGTAGTTTTACCTCTTCTTAAATTAACAGGTAGTTCTCCATAATATCCAGCTTTAACAAAGTTAGATACAGCAGGTAAAGTAGACTGTAATGTTCCTTTAAGTCTACCTACTATTTCCCTAAAATAGACACCATCTTTACTTACTGGTTTCCCAGATAATCCTTGACCCAATCTTCTAAGCGTGCTTACCGAAGCTGACATAGGAAGTTGTAACATAGTTTCATATGTTAATGTTCCAGCGTTACCTATAGCATTAACTAAATATGTAGATGGATTAGAAAGAAAGTTAAAATAAAATAAAGCATTTATTCTATCGGTAAAGGTACTGTTAAATTTATCTTTAATAACATCTTTAATTGCATCATCACCTTGTTGATGTATTCGTCTAGCCATTCCTAATGTATCATTACCAAATACTGTAACGATGTCATCTATTTGTTTATCTTTAAATAATGCACTACCACCAATGTCAATATTAAATGCTTGTAGTGTTCTACCTGCATTACCTTTTAATCCTGCTATTTTTTCTAATATAGCTTGGTGTCTTGTTATAGCTAGTTCTAAGTCACCCTTTAAAAGTTTAGCATTTTCAGGGTTTCTAACTATAGAATCGGATATACGTTTTACGTTATTAGCAGATGCAACTAATAATATACGACTAGCTGTTACTACTTCAGGATTTAAAACATTTCTACCTAGTCTCTTTAATGCCTTATCTGTTAAACCTAAATTAATAGCTCTTTTGACAGTAGTTTCATTGGATTGAACAGTACCTCTAGCTTTAGCCATTTTTTTAGACTGGTCTAGTTGATTAACTATATCGTTAACTAATGCATCTACACCATCATCTGCACCTGAGTATAATGGCTTACCTTCTTTATTAGTAAATTTAATATTTAAAGAAGGTATTTCATCTATCTTCTCTACGTTAAAAGTTCTTTTTAAATTAGTAATCTTTTTTATTATTTCATTTTCAGCTTCAGTAGCAGTTTGATTAGGCTTTAATCCCATTGTTTCTCTAACATATGCTTCTGTATTAGCATCTACATCGCCATACTGCATTAAAATTTTACCTGCATTATGCCTATCTAACACTTTTTGTTCAGTTTTACTTAGGGGTTGTTTAGCATCTTGTTTAAGTAATATTTTTTCTATAGCAGTCCTATCTTTTACAGGTTTTACTTTAATAGCTTCTATGTTTAGTGCCTCATCAATAACACCAACATTACTTTCTATTAAATTAGCTTTTTCTTTTATTACTTTACTAATTGCATCCTTTGAGCCACCATACATGACCTTAATAGCCTTTAATCCTGCTTCCACAGGAAGTGCTATTAGAGCATCTTCTATAGCCATTTTTAATCTATTCTCACCTTCAGTATCATCAGGGTTAGATTTTAAATATTCTAATGCTTTTTTTATGGTTTCATTTTCATTTAAAGCAGGTATCTGTATAAATAAATCTGCTAATCTGCCTTCATTTCCATCAGATACTAACTGACCTGATACGATACCTGTAGCTGTAGTCTCGGCAAGCCTACTAAGTCCAGATACTGTTTTTTCTTTAATACCTTTACCTTTTCTATCTAATACTTCTTTTATTTTTTTATTCTTAGTATATATAGGTCTAAGTGTTTTTCTAGTTAAAATATAACCTGTTATAAATCTAGTTAAATCTCTAGCTACTTTACCTGCTATAGTTTCATTGGCATCTGCTTCAGGTAATGCCCAAGGATTACCCTCTTTTTTACCAAGTCTTTTATTTTTTTCTTTTATATAAGTTTCAGCATTTGCACCCTTTGGCATTTTTTTAATCCAATTATATGGATTCAGGTCTTCTTTATCTAAAATACCATTATCGTTACCAAACTCAAGATAATAAGGAATAGGCATTTTTTCTTGTAAGAAGTTTCCAGCATCAGCAGCTAAGCCTGTTATTTTATTTGTAGCATCGCCAACACCACCGACTAATGCTCTTATAGTTTCTGAATAAAAAGTAGGGTCATCCTTAGTAGCAAGTGCTTCTTTTTCTTTTTTCTGTACAAAACTTTCATTATTGTTACTAACCGACTCTTTTATTTCAGCTTGTTTATTAATTTTATTTATAATATTATCAATAGTAGAAGAAGAACTATTAGTTTTTTCGGAACTAACACCATCTTCTTTTGTATACTTATTTATTATCTCGTCAATAACAGACATAAAATCCTACTTTAATAATTTTCCAAACACTTTTGTTGCTTCAGCACCATATATCTCTCTAATTTTAGATATTATATCTTCAAATTGTGCTTTTGCAGCTTTAGAACCTTCTCCATCACCATCAGCAATGTTTATTAATTTTTTTACCCCATCTATAAAACCAATGTTACTAAAAATTACAATACCCTCTGGGTTTTTAATATTTTTTAACTTATCAGAATATCTTTGTCTTTTACGTGCTTTTATCATAGCATCACCAATATAGTTACCACTAGTATCTACTTGTGTGCTTTGTATACCATTTAAAGCTATACTTGCTTCCATACCAGCTATTACTTGTTCTGGAGAAGCACCTATTTTATTACCTTGATTTATTATAGGAAGCAACTTGAGAGTTTCATCTGCATACGTTTTTAATCTAGGTTGAGTTGTTGCTTTGTTAAGTGCCTTAGATTTAGCTAAAGCATCTGCTGAAGGACCACCTGTAGGTATAACAGCATCTGTATCTACAGTTAAATCAGGTCTCATATTAGGTCTGCTCTCTACTCTACGCTTTATAGAATCACGTAAATTAGCGTTAAACCCAAGCCTAGTAAGCATATTATCTGTCTGAGGTATAGTATCATAGTTAAAGTCTGTTCGTATTTGATTACCTACTAGTAGTTTAGCAGCATCCATAACACTGAGGGTAGGCATTTCTTTGTTTATTTCCACTGAAGTTTTCCACAAATTGTCCAAAGCTGCCGTGGACTTATCTTCCATACTATTGGCAGCATCAATCATTATTTTTTGTGTTGAAGCAGGAGCAGAGTGTATAGCTGCGGCAACTCCCGGACTCCATCCAATAGCTACTTTTTCTTTGACACCTTTTAATGCTTCATTTAATTGTTCTTTAGATATTTTAGCTTCTGATAATTCATCGGCTAATAATAACTTATCTGTCTCCTCTACTTTTTTTTCAAAAGAATCTATAGATTTATTTAATCTGTCTGTGAAAGTTGTAGATGCTTTTTCTGCAAACGCACCACCAAATGCTTCTGCACTAGCACCTTTATAACCAAACAGTTTTCCAAGACTGCCAAATATACTCATTTAACTCTCCTTGCCATGAGACCACTCATAGGCTCTTCTTCTGGCATAACAATATCTTCATCTAAAATTTCATCATCTGTTTCATCATCTTGTTCTTTTTGAAACTTAGCTAAAGCATTTTGCATTACTGATTCTTTTATCTCTTCTTTTTTATTTCTTTCCATACCTGTTATATACTCAACATCATTTTGTTCAGCTATTAACATCATTAATTCCATCAGCACAGGCATAATTAACAAACCTGTGTCTATACTATGAATACCCTGCATAACACTAGCTAATTGTATATTATTAGCTAAACTAGTTAAAGGAATACCTGATTCTATTACATTTACTAGCTGTGTCTTAAATGAATCATCAGACATTCTAGTTATATAATAGTCTATTACGTCTTCCATGTCTGTATATTGAGCAGGTTGTTGCCAAGGTCTAGCACCCACTTCATGTGTCATGGACATTCCGGGAATAGGTGCTTCTAATCTAGGTTCTAAATCAGCTAATTCCATTCTATTTCATCCTTCGTTTTCTTATTTCTTGCATAGCTCTTATGGGAATTATAAGTTGGCTTTCTTTCATGTCCATACCTGCAATATCTTCACCACTAAAAGTAGAACCCATATTTCTAGTAAGCAACCCACCACCTGAAAACTTCTTAGGCTTGTTATCTTCACTGTTAGTAGTTTCTAATTCTTTAAGTATAGAATCAAACTTATTATATATCTGTCCTGCAAAGTTAGTTATTGCCATTGTTATACCTTATTGTTATGAAAATACATTACCAAATCCAAATTGTAATGCCGCACCACCTAATGTTCCAATTAAGTTACCTATTGCTGCACCACCTTGAGATGCTGAGTTAAGTTGTGCTTGATATTCTTTAGCTTCCTTATCTAAGTTAGCTACTACTAAATCTTTTATTCTCTCTTGTTCACTTTCAGCACTCTTCCATGCCCACTCCATTGTGTCAGCATAGTAATTCCATAAGTTATCATACTGCGTATTAGACACATCAAGCACTGCTTTAGCATTTAATTCGTTAGCACGATTGATTGTAGCAGTATCTGCTGTAGCAATCTCTCTTCTCCACACAGCATTGTTTTGTGCTATAGCTAATTGATTCTGTGCATTGAATTGGTCACGTTGATTAGCTACCTCTGCATTAAATCTTGATAGTGTATTTAATTCACCTGCATTAAACTGATTCTGTGCATTAGTCTGTGTAGCATTAAACTGTGCTACTTGATTAGCTAAATTAGCCATAAATTGGTCTACTTGATTTTGTGACGTAGCATTAAATTGATTAGCAGCATTTTGAGCAGCTTGGTCTGTTAATATAGATTGATTAATTGCCTGTGCATTAAATAGTGCTGTTTGTTGTTCATTACTTAAATTAGCCATATCTAATTGTAAGAAGTTACTTGCATTTTGAACTGATGCTTGTTGAGCATTACTTAGGTTACTCAAGTCCATATTAGCCAATGCTGATGCTTCAGCTATAACCATAGCTTGTCTATTACTCAAATTGTTTAGATTCATAGTATTAGTTGTACGACTATTCTCTAACATTACCTGTTGGTCAGATGTAAAGTTCATGTTAGCTATATCACCAATCTTGGCAGCATTTGCAACTCTAGTTTGGAAGGCTTGGTCAAACTCTTGACCTATAAATGTAGCACGTTGTTGTGCAGCTAACATAGCTCTCTGTTGTCTGTTAGATAAGTTCTGTGCTTCAAATTGTGCAGTTACCTGTGCATCTGCCTGTGCTATTGGAAGTGCTGACTCAAATACTCCTTGTATAAGTGCCTGTCCTGCCATACTAGATGCACCTAAACCCCTTTGTTGCATCATAGCTTGAACACCTCTAATTGCTCCTGCTGCCCATGCAGGTGGATTAGTGGCATCAAAGTTAGCAGTTAATGTGGCAAGTTGTCCTTGTACAGTAGCCTTCTCACTTGGAGTTGCTGTAGCTGACTGTATCTGTTCAGTAAAGTTAGATGCTGTCTGTGCATCTGCTACACCACCACTGATTAATTCACCTGATTGTATCTGTCTTTGTACAGGATTGTTTATTAGAGTGGCAGTACCTTGAGCAGCTTGAAGGTTGGATACTGAACTAGCAGTCTGCTGTGCGGCTAATACTTGAGCACGTGGGTCTGCTACATTTGCTTGAGCAGCCTGATTTGTTTGTATAGCTGTTTGTACAGCAGGTGCGGCTTGAACTGCTTCCATAGCAGTTGAGGTAACAGTGGTAGGAGCTATTGCTCCTGCTGTCTCTGCACCATATGTAGGTGCTACAGGAGTGCTAGTTAACTGTCCTGTAGTAGGGTCTATTATCTGTTGTTGATTAGTTGCTGTTAGTTCAGGTTGTGTTACAGCACCTACAGGTATTGCACCTGTCTGTGCTAAGTTAGTAGCTACTTCACCAATTTGTTTAGGAGCACCTGCTGTGCCATAGGCAGGTATCTGTCCTGCTGATTCACCTAATGTGGGTACATAGGCTTGTTGTGGAGCAGATTGTAATCCTGACAAAGGTTTCTGCTGTGGTAATTTTAAATATTCATCATATGATACACCTTTAGCACCTTCAGGTATCGCCATACGACTCAATCTATTATATGCAAACCCTGTTCCATCAGGTAATACAAAGTAATCCATGTATGCGTTTGTGTCTGCTGCTATATCAGGAGCACTAGGTTGTGATTGTACAGGTGTAGGTGACACAGCATCTCTTGGGTCTACTAACTGTGGTGCAGTTCTTTGGTCTATTGCTGCTTGAAATCTATTACCACCCGGAGCAGTGCCAAAGAATCCTAAAGGAACTGTTACTCTTTCACCTGTTCTAGTCATTGCATATTGACCACCTTCTCTAGGTTCAACAGTACTTCTTGGCATAAGCCCCGGATAATTTGGGTTCTCAGCCATAGCTGCTTGGTCTGTTCTATATAATGTTTCACCGGGTTGAGGTCTATAAAAAGGTTCAGGGTCTCCACCCAAATATGCAGGTGGGGGTGTTTGTCCATATAGATAATCAAAGGTAGGTATTCTATTTTGTTGTCCTGATGATTGTTGGTCTGTGCCTTCATATCTAGGGTCAAATCCGGGTGAAGACATCATAGGTGCTGAAGCTGTTCCGACTGTACCAAATAAAGGTGCACCACCATTAGCCATTCTAACTACAGAACCACCACGAGCCATCTCTTGTGCTTTAGCTCTAAATACAATCATCTCACGTTCTTTGTCAGGATTCTGCTTTAGGTAATCATCAAAGTTTTCCATATTACCTGCATAACCCATACGTGTGGCTATCTTCTGTAATCCTTGTGGCTTGAAGCCTTTAAACATTGCCATTATCTATTTCCTATTAATACTTTATCCAACTTATCTTCTAATCTTTTGAGTGCATCCATAAGATTGTGCATATCATCTTTTACATCATCCTTACGTGCATAGTCTTCTCGTGTCTTGTTCAAGAGTATCTGTATTCGCTTGACCTCTTGGAACATCTTATTAAATGCCCAACCGAATGGTACAACGACCATAGTCAGGATTATGTTCCAAAATAGCATTGCATCCATTTCCATAGTTACCTCACTAAATATTCATGTACTGTATCGGATATTTCTCTCATCTTAATCCATCTATCGCCTATAGTTTGACCAACATTAACTTTAAGTTTTCCAACTAATCCTATAGCACTAAACTCTTTTCTATCTTCTCTAGGAATATAGGTTTTACTTGCATCAAATGCTGAATTAAGTTTTCTTCTTTTGAGATTATCACCATTTTTATCTTTAGATGTAACTATTGCATCATCAGGAACAGTAACGTCACTTGGTATCATATCTGTTTGATATGACTTTAATTCTTTAGCACCATCATCAGTTTCTTCTGTCCATTCTGTTTGTGTGTATTCCTCAAAAACATATCTGCCATAGCTGTCTGTTTCATATTTATCTTTCCATTTGTCGCTTTGTGCATCTCCAAGAACTACTGGTCTTGCAGAAACAACACCTATAATAGTTGCTTGTGCATCATCACTTGTAGATAGTCTTACTTGATTTCCATCAAGAACGACTGTCTTGCCTACTCTATCTTCTGAACTTGTGTTGCCATCTTTCCATTCAAACATTTCAGCATAGTCAGCACCACCTGAGTTAAAAGAACCATCAGCAAAGACTTCTCCATCTCCTCTTACGCTGAAGTCTGTGTCTCCAGTATTGCTTGATAAGCCTTGAAGATAACGAAAAGCACTACTATTTGCTCTCTGAGTAATTATTGAAACAACATTAGCTGGATAACTTGCGTGTGTAGCACCAATAACAACTCCTGCTTGGTTACTACTAGAAGTACGAATTTCATGAAACCCTGCTGAAGCACCCTGATAAGTTCCTGCATCTGATATCTTGAAAAATCCACTATGAGAAGTGTCTGGACCTAAAATTCTTGCTCTTTCATAAGCATCTCCAGTACTAAA
>Ga0208158_1000704_pt1 | contig 11401 bp, 3 predicted proteins | sample 8_EtaG_FD_184081 | JGI IMG/M metagenome (GOLD analysis project Ga0208158, IMG submission 184081) | Marine viral communities from the Subarctic Pacific Ocean - 8_ETSP_OMZ_AT15162 metaG (SPAdes) (version 2) | ecosystem: Environmental > Aquatic > Marine > Oceanic | place: Pacific Ocean | collected...
TAGCTGCTTCTACAGCAGCTCTGATTTCTGCATCAGTTTGATCAATAGTAGCGTTAGCTTCTATAGCGTTTAGTTTGTTGTGATCAGCATCTGTAAAGACATTAGAATCTGTTGCTGCTTCTACAGCTGCACGAATCTCGGCATCAGTTTGGTCAATAGTAGCGTTAGCTTCAATTGCGTTTAACTTATTGTGGTCAGCATCTGTAAAGACATTACTATCACTAGCACTTTCTACTAGAGTTCTTATCTCAGCAGCTGTTTGATCATCTTTAGCTCCTGTATCTATACCATCTAATTTAGATCCATCCGTTGCTACGTCTCTACCATCTACAGTTCCTGAAACAGCTATGTTTCCTGTAACGGTTGTAGCTCCAGCTGCAAGTGTTCCACTTGTTACTACAGCTTGAGATCCGAAGTTAGGACTGATCTTTGTACCAGCTATAGCAGCTGCACTATTGACGTCAGCATTAACAATCGTATCGTCGGCTATCTTTGCACTAGTAATAATTCCATCTTTTATGTCACTAGATACGATAGTCTGGTCTCTTTCTTCTTGTGTAGCGTAGATGATTTGTGTTTGGTTATCATCTAAGTCAGCAGCTCTAATAGAAGATCCTGGTGTGAAGTCAGCTTCAGGAGCTGGTAATCCACTAGAATCATTGATTAATTTTGTCTGACGATATACACGTACATTTAAAGGCTCAGTAGCTGGTGGTGTACCAGTAACTGTATTGTTTGAAGTATTCTTATATGTAGCAGATGCACCGCCAACAGAGAAGTTAACTATACCACCACTAGTTGTGTTGTAACTGTCTACCTGATAATGAGTTAAATAAGTCTGCTCAATGTTATCTATGGTGACTTTTATATCTGTAACAGCAATCGAGGGAAACGAAAACGCATAGGTAGTAGCTCCCCCATTACGGTCTTGAAAACTATTCATAATTTATTTGGGTTTGTAATGGTGGTTTATCTATTGCGATTCGGATTCAATAGTTCTTGAATCTTGTCTGTTTCGCCTCGCTTTGTATGGAATTCTATTCGCTTATTTAGGAATTGTTTCTGCTTTAATCTAGCTTTACTAGTAACTTGATTACCAGCAAATCCTTTAGCTCTTCGTAGGGCATAATCAATACGTTGGTGTATACGAAGCAGCAATTCTCTATCTATAGGAACACCTGCTTTTTTGTATTTATTGCGGAATTCCTTACCATCAATAGATTTCATGATTTTCTGAACTTCCTTCTTGAACCAGCCACTTTTGCCCATCCAATTAGTAATTTCAGATCTTTCTTGTGGTGTATATTCAACTCCTCTACCATCTGTTCTTAGCTGAGGTCTGCCATCATATTCAATATCAATGAGAAACTGTTTCTCAGGACCAATACGATCACTTACTTTAAACCAAGGTGAGTAGGTATTCCATGCACGTGTGAAGAGATTAGTCGGTTCACCAACCTTTCCACCATCAATCCAATCATAAAGATCTGGTAAGCCTGTCTTAGCGAATATATTTCTATTAGCTAATAGTTGATTGAAATCTTGTTCTACTTCTTTTAGTTGTGGTTCCAATAAACGACCTAATTCATTTCTCATACCACTTAATGGTACTAAACCACTACCGAAACTTGATCCCCAACGGGATAAAGCTGCGGGGTTTCCAGCTAATACATCATTTAATGGTTCTAAACCAGCTGTAAATGATTTATTAGTAAGGTTTGCAGATAAGATATATCCCATCTTATTTAGATGAGTTTCAATAGTTGGTGCGTCTAGGGTGTCAAAGTTATCCATAATGTCAGCTGTAAGAGCTAACCAATCAGATAATGGACCCATATTTTCATAGCTGTACCACTTACCGTCTAGTCCTCGTACAGTTCTAGGTTTCCAACCAGCTTCTCTTCTAGTCTTCTGCCTAGTCTTATCATATATACCATTACCATGTAAGTTATCTCCTGTGAATAAACCTACAGCTCCTAGTACTGTTAATGTACCAATAGCTTTTCTGCCTTTTAATTCAGCTCTTATAGTTTCATAAGCTGCTTTAGCATTCTGATCAAAAGGTATTCCTCTAGCAGTTAGTAGTTCTTCTACTTTTGTGCCACTAGTAAGTGCAACCTCGAATGGATGCTTAAAAGCATTCATATCTTTAACAAACAAACCTAATGGGTTATGAGAACCACTAAAGGCAAGCATATTCATAGATGTCTTAGGGAACATCAAGAATGGTTTTAATACAGGAGCACGCTTAATAAGATCACTTAATGAATTAACAGCTTTATTATCTAAGTTCATAGCAATCTCTCTACTTGCGTATTCGACTGCTTTATTGTTTATAAATCCTTTGTCATCAAACATCTGATCATAAACACCATCAGATATTTGCTTTAATTTAGATGGTGTAATTGCTTCACCAGCACCGACAAGAGTGTCAAAAGCGTTTGCTCTAGCTTCAATATTACCAATAAAAGATCTAGTGAATCCATCAAACGCGGTCATTGCATTAGCACTAAACCGTAAGAAGGAATGTTCAGCTAGATCATTCATAGCTTCTATCTGGTTGATCAGAACTGAAGGTCCATAATCCCCTGTAACTTCCTTTGCATCTGCAAAAGAACGTAAAACATTGATAGTATCTTCATTCTTACGTGCAATATCGTCACGCATAATATAACCAACAGAGTTAGGATCTCTAGCAGCACGGCTATATACCTGTTTCATATGACCAAACGCCTTTTGAAGCGTATCAACCATACCAACGTTATACATATAACTAGCACGTCTTAATGTTGCTTTATCTCCATGAATCATAGCACCACCAAAGGTAGCGATAGGACGTTCAATCATCAAAGCAAGGTTAGAAGCACCAGCTTTTAATGGAGTACCTACAGAAGATAGAACAGAGTTATAGATATTAGCCCACATACCTTGAGTCCAAGCTGAAGGCATATCTGGTCTTGTATCTATTAAGACTTTCTTAAAGACACCTGTTGTATTTTTAATGTAATCATTAAGTTGACTTATAGTCGAAACCTTACCATCTGTTACCTCATAAGCAAGCATTAAAGGTCCAAGTAGTTCTGGACGCTCAGCTTTAACAGCTCTTAGAGTATCCATTGTAGTTTTTGATTCTTGCTGGATACGTGCGAGAGCTTTTAATGTGGAATTTTCTTCATTTTTAATTGCAGCTAGGGCATCTGCACTACTGATTGATTTTTTAGTTGCACGATTCCAAAGGTTTAACATGTTCAAAGCTCTACCTCTAGCGTAAGAAGTAGTACCTTTAATCTGAGTTAAGTATTGAAGACGATCTAATACCTGATCTTGAGCACGTTGTATAGTGCCGACTTTATCAGCGTATAATCTAGCACCTTCTGCCATATCAGAAACTTGTCCTGCTAGGGATGTACTTACATATGCTTGAGCACGAGCAATATCCATATTGATATAGTCATCAGAATATTTCTTTATGGCCTGCATTACCCCTGCATAACCTTCATCGTTTAATACTCTTGCGCCTGTGCTTATATCTTCACCAGACATAGCCTTAAGAAATGTATCCATTTCAGTTACGTCTAGTTTATATAGATCCGCAGCTATAGTTTTACCAGCATCAAGAATTTCCGCATGACTTAAGTATTTACCATTACTAGCTTTGTATCCATACTTAGAATCTTTAAGTAGATCAGCAGCTTTAGTGATTAGCTTATGACCAGCATCACTACCATTAACAACGTAATCCATTGCTCCTGGTGTCATTACTGAACCAACTCTTCCGTTGATCGTATCAATATTTTTAAAGATCTTAGCTTGGTCTACAGAAGCCCCATAGATACCAGTAGGATCACCAGTTCTTACACCAGATTCTCCGTAATCATAAACATCATGTACACCAAGTATAGGTTCGGTTGGTTCACCAACACGTCCTAACTTCACTTCTCCTATTTCACTTAGTTGATCATAACGTCTTTTAGCTGATTGAAGTACAACATTTTCTAATGGATCTGTAGCTAGATCTGGCTCTTGCATATTCTTCAATACATAAGCAGCCTTCTCATTCTCAGGAATCCATTGAGTTGCTTTATCAACTCCTTTTAAAGATTTAGCTAATTTACCTGCACCAACTAATACGTCAGCAGCAAATCCAATACCTAAACCTTCAAGCATATTCTTCTTTCTCTTTAGATCAGGTTCGTCATCATCTAACGTTGCCCAATCATCTGAGACCCAGCCATAGGTTTGAGGCCAAGTCTGTTTCAACATGCCTAAAGCATTGTGATCTTTCTCTTGCACAGGTGCTATAGCATCAGCAGTTACACCGCCTAATCCTGCAACACCTGTTCTACCTAACCATTTAACAAATGGGTCAGCTCCTAATTTCCAACCAACTCTTGTATGAGCAGCTGCACCAGCAGCACCTAGACCTTTAGTAATAAAGATTGTAGGTACAACTACTGATGATATTTCTCTAATAGACTGAGTTACTTCGTTTTCAAATTCAGGTATATTTGGGAGATCTATAATCTCTCCAGGCATTACTTTATTATATAAGCTAATTCCCCAATCAAGCGTACCTGTTGGTATAGCTAATGCTGCTTCAGCAGTTGTTTTTAAAGCGTTGCCTTTTTCTTCTTCTGGTGCTTCTTCCGTAGAAGTAGCTTGCTGTTGAGGTTGAGATTGTGGAGCACTTTCAGAAGCATCCTCCGTAGCGGGTACTTCTTCGACAATAGGTTCGTTTAAGATTCTTTCATTTTCCTCCATTCGGAGTAAATCTTCGTCATCTATCGCGTCATACTCACTAACGTCAACCTCGAAAGGTTCATTCTCCATTAGTATCTATTTTCGTATTAAGTACGATAAGTTTTCTGGTGATGGATCATATTTGTATTGAGATTTTGTTATATCACTTACCATGTCATCATCTACTATGGAATCAAGCCATGCGTTGATCTGATCTTCTGTCCAATCAACCATATCAGAGATACCTTGAACAATAGCTTGTCCAGATTGATAACCAATATCTCCTGTAGGATCGCTTTTCCGATCAGTATCTAAAACTGTTACACCATCTGATGTGACTTTAGTCCTTAAATTTGGGTTATTAGAAGGCATTTCATTAAGAGGTCTTAACTCCCCAGACCTTACACTTGGGTTCGCGGAGTTTTCAGCGGATGGTGCTAACCATTCTCCAAAATCTTCAATTGATTCCATTAACGGTGTTAGTTTTGTTGTTATATGATTACCTAACATAGATATCGCAACTCCTGCCTTCTCCCAATTCACTCCTTCCCCATCTGGAGATAGATCATCTTCAAAGATATCAAATTGTTTTGCTAGTGATGGGTTAGATATAAGAGCTTCGTAAATACTTGCTGTTTTACCAAAGTCTATACCGTTTTCTTCAGACCATTTAAAGGCATTCTCGCCTTCTCCATTTGGTACATATTCGATATTAGGTAATCCAGAAACTCTACCTACTTTCGATAAGAATCTTACACTTGCTTCTGGACTACCTTGCAGTAGTGACGTCATGTCTCCTTTATCGGTAGTTTGAGAAGCTTTATCATCAGCAGGTGATGGTTGGAATTTACCTATTTGATGAGCTCCAAGTATATCTTGCCATATATCGTATTTAGATAAGCCTTTCTTACCGTAGACATTATATAAAGCTTGTACTTCTTTTGGGTAATCCCAACCATTTGGATCATTTTGGTGATCAAGATAAGCTTTTAAAGCTTTATCTTTAGAGATCAATTTACCTATATGTTCAGGTTGGAATAGTTTCGCTGCAGGGTTATTTTTTATTACCTTATTAATTCTTTGAATTTCCTTCTGAACTTGTTCCCGTTGTTGGCTGAGTTCTGCAGGTGTTATTGAGAAACCAGGAACAACATAACCATCCTCAGTTAGATTATTAGGATCAGCAATAAACTTATCAAACCAAGCATTAGCTTGTTCTCTTGCAAATTGAGAGGGGTTTTCTATACCACCTAGAATTCCTTTAGCTAATTCCTTACGGTACAGAGCAACCAAATAAGCTTTCATTGGCTCAACAGTTGCGTCATCCTTATCTAATTTACTAGCATTAGCAAGTGTACTGACTCTTGTTTCTAAGAAATCTGTATCTGCTTTATTCTCTTTAGAGACAGCTGCACTTATAATCTTTGCTTCGTCTTTGTACTTTTTCCGTAACCTAGCATCAAAGTTATTTAATACATCATCAGTTAGTAGACTTTTGGAAATCAAATCCTTTATTTCAGCTTCTTGTGCTAGTAGAGCTTTAGCATCAGGAGCAGCATTTTTAATATAAGTGTCTAACTTAGTACTTTTAAAACCTATATGTGCTGATTCTAGATCTGTTTTCAACCTAGTTAAAAATTTATTATCTACTGAATCTGGATCTTCTTCTAAAGCTTTCTCTATTAATTCTATTTTTTCCTGTTCTGCTTTCTTAAAGTCTAGTTCTTTGTTTTCTTCAGACATGTCGAAGTTTTCTTTATCTTCCTTATGGAGATCTTCATAAAGCTTCTTATACCTGTAGGGCCACATGTCTTTGACTTTTTTCGTAACACCATTAACAGTTACTTCTTGCTCACCTAATTTCTTGTAGTCGTCTATTTTATCGAATTCACCAACGTCTGCTAGTTCAATGATGATGTTAAACGCTTCATCTAATGCACCTGCACGATTACGTCGATTATCTTTATCATCAACTGTAGAAGCAAGAGTATCTAGTAATTTTCCGAATGATCCAACATCGTCTTTACTGGAATCGTAATAACGTTTAGCATCATCCCTTTCTTGCATAGATGATGTAATACGATCTTCTTTCTCGTATTGAGTTGCTAAAGTTCTATGAGCTTCTACTGCAGGTTGGTAAAACTTTTCAGATAGAATAGTTCTATCCATACCTATTAGACCCTGCTGTTCCATAAACTGAATACGCAGAGCTTTCATAGCTATACGTTTCTGTTCTAAGGTATTAGCTTCTGCAGGTGTGAAAGGAGTACCACTAGTATCTCTAAGCTCTAGATCTCCATTTTGCTTCATCTCACCTTCAAGCCAGGAAGCATAATTCTTACCAGCTATTGCAGCTGTTTCATTACGCTCAGACCATACTCTCCATCCTGATAGAGATTTTACTGAATAGGCATCTTCATACCTACCATCTCTTTCTTGGATGTTTAAAGCAGCTTGATCAAAGGCTTTTTTACTTGCGCTTATACCTTGACTAACAGCCTCGGTTTCATCTTTTTCTTCTTGAGGTATATCGTCAGAACCTGTTTCTTCGATAGCTTCAAGTTGTTTTTCGTGGACATTTATCTTCCCTTCTTTAACAGCTTTTTGGATACGTTCACCCTCATCCGTTATTAATTTTTTTTGTAAGGTCTTAGAGAAATCCTGTAATGCTTTCAGTGTTTCATCAGATCTCTTCTCTTGCCCCTTCAGTTTAGCTTGACCGTATTGGTTGGCTAGATTTGTACTGAAATCTCTATCAGCTTTTTGCTGAGCTAGTACTTCTTTTAATGACATAGTGCTACATTGTAGTTAAGAATATGTTTTGAGATCTTTTACCAAGAAGTGTATCCCCTTTAGCTTCAGTTTTTGGTACTGGTAGATCTTTAAACACTGGACCATCAATATCAGGGAATGTAACTTCTGGAGTCTGATCAGGCCACTTCACCTCTGGAATATCGTCCATATCAGGTACTGGTAGATCATCACCGAATACTGGACCATCTACTTCCCAAGGCCACTGGGTTTTTCCTGTATCAGCAAGAGTTCTAGTACCTCCTGTAGTGCTATTATCATCGACTGTTAGTTTGTCGTATAACATCTTTGAGCTGAGGGCTGATCGACCTATTCCTAGAAGCATATTCCACTTAGAAGGTCTAGCCTCTAATGTTGGAGCTGCAGGTGCTGCACCATATGTTGGTCTACTTGTACCTGATTCTATATCAGATTGATTAGCAGCTTGAGCAAATCTTTGCCTAACTTTTGCAGCATACAATCTTGCTGAATCTTTACCACCAGCTTTTGCTGCTGCTATTTGATTCATCTTATGTCCGTAAGCCATTACAGCTTCTCTTCTGCTAGTCGAAGATCCAGATCTAGCACCAGTTTGCTCACCACCTCCTACAGACATCATTGCTGCAAAGGCTTCTTGTTCAGCTACAGTTCCTTCTTTAATTGATTGCCAAACCTTAAGTTGGCTATCAGCTAAAGCTTCTATTGATTGTTGATAACCATTATCAATACCGATAGCTCTATTTAGATTATCATTTTTCCAAGCAACCTCACGCTCTCTATAGTTATGATGATAATTATGCCTATTTCTTTCGTGTTGAGCTAGTAGTTCACGGTTACGATTATCAACTTTTGTTGATTCTTTACTATGGCCTAGGATAGATTCACCTGCTCCTAAAGCGAAGTTTCCCCAAGCTGTTCCTGATGCTCCCTTGAAGGGGTTTGATTTAAGACACATGGTATTTTACAAAATTCTAAAAATGGTAAATAATTGGGACCGTGGAGGACTTCTCTTAGAAATGTAAATCCCAAGAATCTAAGAAGTTTAATGTGGGTAGTGTTTCTTTTATCAACAATATTCCAAAGAAGTTTCTCTGTTCTATTGTCTACAAATCGTTTTGTCTCTCGTGCAAATGTCGAGGAACATTCTTTTATAATAGGTGTTGACAGCATCCAGATTCTTCCATCTGGTTCTACGCCACCCATAGCGGCTGTTTTGCCGTCAGGTGTTTCAAAGTAAAAGCTATCACTAGTTACAGCTGACATAGCTATATCTAGTACATTATCAAGACCCCAACCTTCTACACATTCTCTTTGATCTGCGATGGTTAGGTTAGAGGCTACTGAAATAGCAGCCTCTGTTGTTATTGGAGTTTTCCAACGAGTGGATGGTTTAGACACGTCTATAAAATTTATTGGAATAATCTCCTTCCCAATTCATAGAATGAAGAGAAGAAGGGAATGGATTGCTTGATTTAAGGATTACATTTAAGTTTGTATTCCTTTCATAAGCAGGTATTGTATGTGTATATTCTGAAGCTATAGGTAGTCTACTAGCTAAGTAAGTACCCCAGTCAGCAGATTCAGCAGATTGAGTATAATCTGATCTACCTTTACGTTTTAAGGTTACATCAATTAAGCCTACACTTCCAAAGGATAGATTCAATCTATGTACTATCAAAGAAGCACGGGTATCAGACCTAGTTTTATCTCCTTCTTGTTTAACTGGATAAATCACAGGTAACTCAACTTCCCAGTCATACTGATAACCAAGGACAAAGTTAACTCCTGTCCAATCTCCAGGTACTGTTAGGTTGCTACCACTGACTGTAGCTAAGTCATATCTACCGATATTATTACCAGTATTATTATCGTATACAGCTAGTTGTTTTGCACTGTTATTATACCCAGTTGGTTTAGTAAAGGTAGTTAGTTTCGTAGTGGTGTTATAAGCACTAGATGATAAGGAGGACACAGTGGTGTGAGTATCCAAGTGAATGATATATTCCTCTGGAGCAGTTCCTACTGTGTAGGTATTATCTTGTTCTTTAACGTCAAATGCCTCAAGTGTATAGTTACTACCGTTCTTTAAAACTGTGTAATACACGTCATCCATAATTGTATGGTACGTAACGTTCCCTGGTAATACCCATCTAAACCACGCAGATTGAACTCTCCTTGCTTCAGTATTGAAATATCTATATCCCCATACTTCAGATTTATCAGTAGAACCAAATAGAATAACTCCATTCTCCTTAGATGGTGCAGCTTGGTCTATTTCAGGCGGTAATAACTTAGATACAACTTTACTTTGTTCTAAGATAACTGGTTCACCTTCTCTTCGTATATCTGCCATTTCATAGAACCTGGCATTATTACCAGTACTATTAATGAATCCAGATGTTGTACCAAGAGAAAAAGGTCTAGTTAAATGGTTGAAATTATACGACGATAGATAGTTGATCTTTGCAGTCTTCGGTGTGAATGCATCACTATCAGTAGTCAACATGAATTGTTGATTAGAACTGAAGATAAGCAAACCACTATTGACTTCAATAGCGTCGTATAGAGTAGTAGGAAATATAGAGCTAGACTGTAGATCTATCGGATCATCATCATTAACTGCTTGTGCAGTTGCTGACCAGAAATTAAAGAAGTCGTTAGTAGCAGATGTAATACAGTTTTCTTCACTTAGAATTACTAATCTATTTCTAAAGAAGACAAGTTTATTTATCTTATATCCTACGAAGGTAGGTTTAGGGTTAGTGATATCATCACCAACTAATCTATCTTCCCAAGTAGGGTTCTGTACTAAGAATCTACCATTAGAATAACTTCCACTAGGATTCTCTCTAACGATCTTAATAGGCATTGAATCAACATCAAACGTGATCTCAATACTTGGTGCGGGACATTCTTCCCAAACACCTAGACCAAAGATATTAGATGCAGTGTTAGATGATAAGACATTATTAGCTTTAAACTTTAGATAGAAGTCATCTTCTAGTTCGCTACTATTAGCAATTCTTACCACATAGTTATGTCTACAGTTAGGAGGTAGATCACCAACTGTATTAGCTTCATTACCAATGATACTCATCAACTGAGGTTCAGGTGTAGTAACACTGAATGCTGAAGAATGAGTAATATGTAGTGATGTACCAACAATCTTGCAACTCATCCCAGAGGGTGCTGCAGCATCAAGTTTGGCTTTCATATCACCTAATATCCCTGCAGCTGTAACAGCTTCATCAGCACTAGATGAAGTAGCAGCTGGACGTACCTTTGCAAGGTTTGCTCTAGACGTTAAGGTTACATGGCTTTTTACTTTTCCTCTAACTGATATACCTTTCTCAGTAGTAATATCAAATGTATCTCCTGTAGTCCAACCTTCACCTCCAAACTGGAGTTTCATATAAGGCTGATAAGAGTCATTATATTGAACAGCGTTGATAGTATTTGAGTCACCACCACCAGCATTAGCGGGGTCTACAACTGGTTGACATCTAACATCAAGTTCGACTCGTAAATTTGCTTCAGAACTTGCCGCAGTTTGTACATTACTAAATGAAGTTGAGGTATGAATAGATCTACCCATCATGGTACAACTACCATCATTAGCTGATCCTGTTGGACCATTCCAATAAATATTATTAGTTTGTCCTGAAGGCATATTAGCCCTTGTGGCTTCTACAGAAGTTGCTCTATTAGTAGTAGTTGTAGCTGTACTAGTAGGATCAAATATATCTAATGCATATTGCTTACCATAAGAGATAGTCTTCAATGTAACTACAGCTTCATGTAACTGAGCTGGAGATAGATCAGAAGTACCAGTTTTCATAGCAACAGTCTTTGTCCTGTTTGCCATGAAAGT
>Ga0208158_1000707_pt1 | contig 11383 bp, 7 predicted proteins | sample 8_EtaG_FD_184081 | JGI IMG/M metagenome (GOLD analysis project Ga0208158, IMG submission 184081) | Marine viral communities from the Subarctic Pacific Ocean - 8_ETSP_OMZ_AT15162 metaG (SPAdes) (version 2) | ecosystem: Environmental > Aquatic > Marine > Oceanic | place: Pacific Ocean | collected...
CAAAGTCAACATGGCACTTTCCATCAGGTGCAACAATATGGTTTACCTATCTTGACAAAGACAAAGACGTAACACGATTTCAGGGTCAGTCGTTTAACTGGATAGGCATAGATGAGATAACCCAATATCCCTCGCCTTACGTTTGGGATTATCTCCGTTCACGACTGAGAGCAACTGATCCTGAACTACAAAAGCATCTGTATATGCGTTGTACAGCAAACCCCGGAGGAGTCGGAGGTTGGTGGGTCAAGAAGATGTATATTGATCCATCTCAACACAACTCGACTTTTCCTGCAATAGACATTGAAACAGGCAAACCTTTCTTGTGGCCGCAAGGACACGAAAAGCAAGGTGAGCCACTCTTTTATCGTAGGTTCATACCTGCACGTTTGACTGATAATCCGTACTTGTTAGCTGACGGACAATACGAAGCAATGCTACGATCCTTGCCTGAAGTTGAACGTAAACGACTTCTTGAAGGTGACTGGGAAGTAACGGAAGGTGCAGCCTTTCCTGAATTTAGTAGAGGTAAACATGTGGTTCCGAATTTTGACCTTCCACCGAACTTCCCAAGAATACGTGCCGCTGACTATGGGTATGCGAGTCCTTCTTGTGTCCTGTGGGGTGCTATTGACTGGGATAACAATATATGGGTTTATCGTGAACTGTATGTAAAACAGTTGACAGCAGAGCAATTAGCAGATAGAATACTACAAGTAGAACAAGAAGATCCGACTCCTCACTATACAGTACTTGACTCATCGTGTTGGAACAAGACAGGCTTTGGTCCTTCCATAGCAGAGACAATGATGAGATGTGGAGTGCGTTGGATGCCATCGGATAGAAACCGACTTCAAGGCAAAATGGAAATACATCGTAGGCTTGCCGATGACCCTCGAACAGACGAACCTAGAATACGAATATTTCCGAACTGTGTCAACCTCATCAAACAATTATCAGGTATACCTCTTAGCAAGACAAATGCAGAAGATGTGGACACAAAGGCAGAAGATCACGCATACGATGCACTACGATATATGCTAATGACAAGGATGACAGGGTATGTGTCGATACATAAAGCTCTTGGTGGTATCAAGAATCAAGTCTACCAAACAAGCGATCAAACATTTGGATATTAACAGATGGCAGAAGAAATAAAATTAGATGAAAATGTAACTATCCGGGATGCCTTTAAGATCACTGGCAGAGAAAACAAGATAGATACTATAGAAAAGAATTTAAAAAAGGCAGGTCTAAGTATAGACTCGCCCTTTTCTATTTTTCAAGATGAAAATACGTCTATAAAATTAGCTGAAGCAGTAAAAGGCAAAGAAGGTAAAAGTGGCAACGCAAACTTCACTACTTTAGGATCTGTAGAAAGTGATTTAAAACCTATATACAGACGTAAGACTGGAACTAAATATCCATTTGAAAAAATATTTGGAGCAGATGGGATATTGCAACAATCTCCAGACTTAATGAAAAAGTACAGTTTACAATTTAAACAGCCTAGAAAAACACGTGGGTTTAAGGAAATACCTAAAGGTGAAATTTCTTTAAAAAACATAGCTCAAGGAATATCTGAAATACCAGATGCCGATGTTCGTGCTGCAGTAGCTTTTCAATCTTTAATTCCACTTAGACCGGGGGAAGTTGCACAACTAACTGCTGATGACATAGATTTTGCTACAGGTCGAATATCCGATGAGTACAGAAGAGTTAATAAAATAAGAAATCCAGTTGAATTACCAGAGGTAGCACTCTCTATACTGAAGTCACAACAAACTAAAAATGGAGATGAATTATTTAAAGGTGTCACCACAAGTAAAATGTCTACTGCAGTTAAAAAACACGTAGCTCCAAAGTTTGACGAGTATCAAAAAGCTATGGGTAGAAAGATTATTGGTGCTTCTGATATAAGAAAGATTGTGCCATCTATAATAGTAGGACAACTAGGTTACGATAAAGAAGCAGGTGCGATATTAGGTCATGCAAAATACGATGATGTGTTGGGTGAGTTAACTAAGACAACTAGAAAACACTACGTATCAAAAATTATGGATGATGTGGGAAGTTCACCAAAGATAGCCTTGATGAGTTTACAAAATATGTACGGAGAGGTGCTTGGTCTTGATAGTTTAAATGAACTTGCAGGTGAGTTTGATTTAGATTTACCAGATTTAACAAGTGAAGGTTCACCTAAATTAATAGTTGTTCCTAAAGAGCAGGACATAGCTTCTAATGTAAGAATACAAGGCGAACTATCTGATGAAGATTTAGATTTAATAGAAGAAAGAAAAACTGCACGAAGAGCAGAGTTAGGTGCGACAGCCAAAGTAGCCGAAAAGAAAGGACTAGAAGCCGAACTTGAATCTTTAAAACTTAAACCACAAGTGTTAGAAGAAAAACGTAAAAATCTTGCAGCAGATGTAGATTTTGAAATTGAAAAGGCTGATCTTAAAAAACAAAAAAGACAAGAGTTAAAAGCAAACCAAGAAAAGATAGACAAAGATTTGAGCAAAGAAGAATTAAACAAATCTAAAGAAATATTAAAAGAAAAATTAGGTAATACAAAACTATTTGGTAAATTCTTAGGTATAGGTGGGGTATTATACGGAACTCAATTTATAAAAGAAGATTTCACCACAGCACAAGCTGCCAATATAGCAGCACAAGAAGGTGGAGACGATAGTTTTGAATCTCGCATGAGAAAAGGAGCTAGTGATTTACTAGGACCTAATGTTGCTGCAGGAATTGAAGCAGGAGCAAAGTTTCTTGATCCGGGAATCCAAATGGCTGCAGATTTAGGTCCTGAAGCTGTGAAAGGAACATTCGGTACGACAGACGTTGCAGATGCCACATTAACTGGTGATCCAAACAGACCATTTAAAACTAAAGAAATGATAAATGCTGATCAACAAATTATGCAAGATAAAGCTGACCAACAACAGTATAGACAGCAAGTTTCTCCACAAGTGGATGATGAATTAGCAATACAAAAACAAATGAATTTAAAGAAACAAAGTGAAGGTTTTGGCAGAGAAGCTGAAAGAAAGAGCCAACTATCGTTGGATCAACAAATAAACGAACTACTAGCTCAAAGGAGATAAAAATGGCAGATAGTTTAAATCAAGGTGCAGCCTACATTATGGGTTCAGATAAAGTATCAGTTAACGATGCTCAAGGCTCTGATAGGCTATATAGAGAAAGTCTTGAGTTTACAACAGCAGTAACCCAAGATGTCTTACAAATGGATATGCCAAAGAAGCAAACAAAGCCTACTGTTGAAGCTTCTTTATTCAGTATGGCTGACGATAAAAATTACTTCTAATTAAGGTATATATCAATGGCTGATAATTTCTTGCAACCACCTGACGATACCGTAGCACCAATAGAAGATCCCCAAGAAGAATTACAGGGGATAGTTGGCTATGTGAAAGACAAGTTTCAAAGTGCTGAAGATGGTCGATATACTCATGAACAACGGTGGCTTAAAGCTTACAAAAACTTCAGAGGTATCTACGACTCAACAACTCAGTACAGAGACTCTGAACGTTCAAAAGTATTTTTAAGAATAACAAAAACTAAAGTGCTTGCAGCGTTTGGACAGATAACTGACATTCTTTTTGCGAACAAAAAGTTTCCTATTGTTGTGGAGTCTACTCCTGTTCCTGAAGGTATAGCAGAGTTTGCTCATATGGAAACACCCTTAGATCAAGCAGAACAACCGTTAGATCCTTATGGGTTTCCCGGAGATGGCAGACAAGTTCAACCCGGATCTATGGATTTTTTGGGTGGTTTACAAGAAAAGTATGAAGGAACACCTCTTGCAGAAGGTCCTGCAAAGCTAGGTGAACCTCAAATAAATCCTGCACAAGAAGCAGCATTAAACATGGAAAAGGAAATACACGATCAACTCACCGACACAGGTGCAGTCAACGTGCTACGTACTGCATTGTTTGAGCAAATACTTCTTGGAACAGGTATTATCAAAGGTCCCATGTTAAAAACCAAACGTTTACACAGATGGATCAAAAATGATATGGGTGAAAAAACATACGCTCCTAGCGAAGTGTTATGTCCTGAAATTGAAGCAGTATCGTGTTGGGATTTCTTTCCAGATCCATCGGCTATAAAATCGGAGGATTGTGAATATGTTATCCAAAGACATAGGATGAATAGGCAACAACTACGTAATTTAGCTACTTATCCGTACTTTAATATAGAAGCTATTGACAATGTGATAGCACTAGGACCTAATTACGAAGATAAATATTACGAAGATACAATTCGTGATGACGAAACAGAGCCAAACTATAACAAGAATAGATACGAAGTATTAGAGTACTGGGGTATCATGGATAAATCATTTGTTGATGGTGCAGGTGGTCTGATAGATCAAGACATGACTAGCATGGATCAGTTGCAAGTTAACGTCTGGGTGTGTGGTAATGAAGTTATAAGATTTGTTCTTAATCCATTTACACCTGCAAGAATACCGTTTCATGTAGTTCCATACGAAATAAATCCGTATCAAATATTTGGTACAGGTGTTCCAGAAAACATGGAAGATGCACAGTTACTTATGAATGGTCATATGAGAATGGCTATAGATAACTTAGCATTAGCAGGTAATCTTGTATTTGATGTAGACGAAGCAAGCTTAGTACCCGGTCAAAACATGGATATATTCCCCGGTAAAATATTCAGACGGCAGTCTGGTGTAACTGGTACAGCAATCAACGGACTGAAGTTTCCAAACACTGCACCTGAAAATATACAAATGTATCAACTATCACGGCAACTTGCAGACGAAGAGACAGGCATACCTTCTATTATGCACGGACAGACAGGAGTGAGTGGCACAGGTAGAACGGCTGCAGGACTATCAATGCTTATGGGTGGTGCAAATCTATCTATGAAAACAGTAATAAAAAATATAGACGACTATCTTCTCAAGCCTTTAGGAGAAGCATACTTTCAGTGGAACATGCAATTTAATGACAATTCCCCTGATATCATAGGGGATTTAGAAATTAAACCACGTGGCACTGCAGCAGTTATGCAAAAAGAAGTACGCAGTCAACGTCTCACAGCATTGTTACAGACTGTATCTAATCCTATGCTTGCACCTTTTGTAAAGATACCAAACTTAATTAGAGAGTTAGCAATAGCACAAGATATAGATCCTGACAGTCTTGTAAACGATGAAAACCAAGCAAAAGTATTTGCAGAAATATTAAGAGGTTTAAATGAATTACAGCAGACTGAAACCCCTGATCAACAACCCCCAAGCATGGCAGGCTCTGGAGGAATGGGTCAAACACCAACAGACGGTAGTGTTCAGGGGGTTGGTAGTGGCGACATCGGAGTTGGAGCTACGCCAGTTGCAGGGGAAAGCAACTTTACTGGAAACAATCCTCTCCCTCAAGAACAACAGTAAGAGTAACTAATGATAGCTAGAAAGCAACCTGTAAATCAATCAGAGATAGATTTATTTAAAAGAGAAGAGACTGCCGAACAGTTTCTTAGCAGGTTGCCACCTGACGCACGACCAATTGTACTTCCTGATGGTTCTGTTGTAATTCAAGAGGGTAATAAAACTTATAACGTTCCCACATCCATAAACAACGAAGTACGAAAAATAGTTAGTAATGTAACTGATTTACCTAGCCGACAGTATACAACGACAACAGGATCAGGCAGTGCTATACAACAGTACTCTTTTGATGACAATGTTGTTGAATCGTTAGACATGAATGTTGATCAGGGGTCAGACTTTCTTACAAATGTGGGGGGTGTAGGTGCAACTACGTTTGATTACGATTTAAGTGAACCTGATTTACTAGAAGCCATTGAACTTAGAAAATCTGCTTATGGTGTTGACAAAATAGAAACAAGTTCAACTGTAAATGCTCAAGGTGAAGAACAAAAAAGTTTTATTGATAGAGTTGGTGACAGATTATATGAAGTTTTTGTAACAGGTCCTTCAGAAATAATCCAGATGTAAGTCCTGTATCAGGTAAGACGGTTGCTACAAAAGTACCCGGAGTTGCAGGGATGATGGATGCAGCTACTTTGTTTACTCCCCTAACAGGTATGGGTACACTTGCAAATAAAATGGGTGAAAAGTTTGTAGAAGCACAACGAGTAGATACTGAAGCTGCGGCAGTGGGTATGAAGGGATACGGTGCAGTTCAAATACAAGATTTATCAACAGGAAATATTATAGATTTAACCACGTCTCCTGCTTTTGGAAAAGGAGTACAGCAAAGCCAAAACCGTACTGCTTTTATGGATGCTTTAGGCATATCAAACACTTCGGTAGGCACATACGCAGAATCCACAGCAACAGGTCCATTTGCTACGCCAGACGGAAAAGTTTTTAATAATATGCAAGATGCTATTAGCCATGTATCTAAAAATCGTTTAGTCAGTCCATTCGTTGCAAAAAGCACGACTCCTTTTGGTCCTGCAGATGTTGACCCTAGTAGAATAGCTGATCCACAATTAAGCAAAATTGGAATTTATGATGAGGATAGTGGTGAGGTTAATTTAGGTTTTGGAAGAGATGAAGCAGTGACAGGTGTAGCTATTGATTCTCAAGGTAATTTAAATTATTCTACAAGTGGTGCAGGGTTTGTTAAGGGCATGGGGGAAATGATAACTACAGGAACTGGAATTGGTTTTAGTGGTTTAAGAGGAAATATTGCACAAGCTAAAGATATAACTAGTAGTCAGGCACAAAATTTACTTAGTCAAATAGATGCAGGAGTAATTACATCAACTCCAAAAACAACAGATTTTTTAACAACTATTGCCAACCCTGTTAGTAATATATACGGTGATGATTACACAGTAACAGATCCTCCTTTTACTCCTAATCCTATATTTGGAACAGCACCAATAGCTGATGTCTTTAAAGAAGATTTACCATCGTTTGAAGATTACGCTTACGATCAAAATATTACTCTTACTGACGATGAACAAACATACGGAAATGTTAATTTTGATGACAGAACTCCAAACGAAATGCAAAAAACTTTTGAAGAAATGAGAGAGTTAGCAGATGAAGAAAGACCTGCAGGACCAGAAACTCCAACAGTTGTAGATACTCCGACTTTTGCAGATGATCCGTTTTTTGATTTTTCAGATAACTTTGATAGCAATGACTTTGATAGTGGTGGCTTTGAGGGATTTGACTTCGATTCAGACACAGAAAGTACTTTTGATTTTAAAAAAGGAGGAGAAGTTCCAAAACAACAAGGTGGTGTTGCTAGTCAACAGGGTGTATCTCAAATCGTACAGGGAGCAGGATTCATTGCACCACAAGGAAACGCAACAGATCAACAAACTATAGCAGATGACATACCAATGGAAGCAGAAGAAGGTGACTTTATAATAAATGCACCTGCTGCTGAATTTGCAGGTAGACAAGATATTGTTGACATGATTCTTAAAGCAATTAACAGTTTAAAAGAAAAAGGGGTTGACATTCAATACGGAAACCCTAAAATACCAGTAAAGAACAGTGTACAACTCGCTGTTTCTAGAAACGAAGTTTATGTACCCAAAGTTATAGCAGAAGAAATTGGTTACGACAAATTAGAAAAAATAAATAATCGTGGTAAGCGTGAAGTAGAACGCAGACAACAAGAGTCACAAAGACAAGCAAATCGTGGTGGATTTATACGAAAAGCAAAAGGTGATATTGTTGAGGACAGATCAAATATCATGGGTGCAGATGACAGTAACTTTCTGCAAGACTTAGGTAGGTTTGTTGTCGATGAATTAGGTGATAAAATAAAAGGTTTCTTATCACCACAAGAAAAACAAGATACCCCACCTCTACCTGTGCAAAAACCCAAAGATTTAATTCCAAAAGAACAAGAAAAAGAACGATTACAAGGTGTAGAAAAAAGACCTGCTGAAGTAAAAAAATATACTGACTTTAGAAATCTTATAACTGAAAGAAAAGGTAATCTTAATCTAGCAAAAGACAGAGGTGAAGCTTACGATTTATTAAATCTATTAGAAGTAAGTTCAAAGGTAGACCCTAGAAAAGGAAACGTTCCAACAAACACAAGTGGTTTTACTATAGGAATAGGATTTGATTTAGGAAAACATAACGAACAAGACTTACGTAATTTTAATTTTTCTGATTCTTTGTTTAATAAATTGTTACCGTATTCAGGCAAGATTGGCAAACAAGTTGAGCAAGATCCAAATTTTATGCTAACAGACGATGAGCTTGATGAAGTTAATAAGATAGTGTTAAATACTAAATACAATGAATTTGAAAAAAAATTTCCTAATTACAAAAAAGTTAATCCGACAGATAAAGCTGTGTTGTATTCTGCATATCATCTAGGTGCATTAACAAGAGAAAAGAATCCATACACAACGTTTATGAGTATATATGATAAGACAAACAGTATAACCAATGCTCTTAAAAATGGTATAATAGGTAGAATTAACAACCCAAAGAATTATGAACAAGAAAGAGCAGAAAAAGCATTGAAATGGTTAGGGAGTAAACAACCACCTCCTAAATTAAAACCAAAAAGTATTCAGGGTAAACCTGATAAAAAATCATTTCTATCACCACAATTAAGTGTTTGATGAAAAGATTTCGTTAGCTACCCAGTAATATTACTGGCCCTAACAAACCGAAGCAGCTACCCACAGCCAGTGGCACTGCAAGATGAGGTATAAAACTATGGCAAAACAAGTAAAAGGCGTAAGAGCTAATAAACCAAATGATTCTTTTGGCACTATAAATGAACCTAGTCTGTATCGTGGTAAATATCGTGAAGATGTCTACAAAGATGAAGAAGAGGAACAACAGGTAGAGCAAGAAGCAAAACAAGATGAAACGGACACTTCGCAAGAAGCCACTCCAAAAAATGAAAGTTTTGTTGAAACAAAAGAGGAAGGTGGCACTGTCTACAAAAAACGTTATGATGACCTAAAAAGACATTATGACAAAAAACTGGAAGAGTGGAAAACAGAGCGTGATGCTTTGGAAGCTGCTAACAAAGTTTCGGATACTGGAGTACAAGTACCAACGACTCCTGAAGAAATAACGGAGTTTAGACAAAAGTATCCTGATGTATACAAAGTTGTTGAGTCTGTGGCATCTATGCAAGCAGAACAAAGAGCAGGAGATCTCCGTGGTGAGATTGATTCTCTTAAAAAGCGAGAAGAAGATTTAGTTGTTCAAAGTGCTTATAAGGAACTTACAACATTACATCCTGATTTCCAAGAGATCAAGACTGATGAAAATTTCTTACAATGGCTAGACGAACAACCTCAATCAATATCTGATGGCATATACAAAAACAACAAAGATGCACGGTGGGCAAGTAGAGTATTAGATCTTTATAAAGCCGATGTTGGTATGAAAAAAGAGCCAAGAAAAACTACGAAGAGTGCGGCTGAAGCAGTAAAAACTACTAAAGTAAAAGAGATTACTACTGACGCAAATGCAAACAAAAGAGTTTGGAAAGGTTCTGACATCGCCAGACTTAAACCGTGGGAGTTCGAGAAGGTGGAAGCCGACATCGATCTAGCACGGCAAGAAGGGCGAATTGATATGAACAGCTAAAAACCTCAAAATAAGGAGAGAGAAAAATGGCTTTCGGAACTGCTGCAGGATATGCAAACTTACCATCAGGTAACTTTGCTCCTCAAATTTTCAGCCAAAAAGTTCTCAAGTTCTTCAGACGTGCTTCGGTTGCAGAAGATATTACGAATACTGATTACACTGGGGAGATTGAAAACTTTGGTGACACTGTGAACATTATCAAAGAACCAACAATAACTGTATCCAGTTATACAAGAGGTTCTGTGGTAAATACACAGGACTTGGCAGACGATCAAATAACATTGACCGTTGACCAAGCTAACGCATTTGCATTTAAAATCGATGACATCGAGGAAAGACACTCGCATGTTAACTTTGAAGCATTAGCAACTTCTTCAGGTGCTTTTTCTTTGAAGAGAAAATACGATGCAAACGTATTACAAACTTTATCAGACGGTGCAGGTATTGCAGGTGCTGATGATGCAAGTTTATCAGGTGGATTAACAACTACTAATTCAGCTTTAGGTACAGCATCTGCTCCTATTAACGTAGAGACAGATGATGCAGGTATCAACCTCATGCTATTAATGGCTAGAGTGCTTGACGACCAGTCTGTGCCAGAAGAGAACAGATGGTTTGTTGCTCCTCCAATCTTCTACGAGAAGATGTTTCAAGCAGGTAACAAGATAGCAGAAGTACAGGTAACTGGCGATGCGTCTTCAAACCTAAGAAACGGACTTGCAACTCCGGGTACACTTGCAGGATTTCAATGCTACAAGTCTACTGCATTAAATAGTACAGCAGGTACTGACCAAGTAACATTATCAGGTGTCGCTACAGACGCTTCTGAGAATATTATTATGGCAGGACATATTTCTGCTGCGGCTACTGCGTCTCACATCGCTAAGACTGAAGTGGTACGTTCGTCTGAATCATTCTCTGATGTTGTTAGAGGGTTACACGTTTTTGGAAGAAAAGTCCTTAGACCTGAAGCTCTTGTACGTGGCATCATAGACTTCGCATAATAGGGAGGAATAAAATATGACTACTTATAATCATACCATCCCCGGTGGAGGAACTGTCGGACATCCGGGTAATGTGCCAAGACCTTATATGGTTCAGTCAAGGATCTTTGATGCTGCTGACCAAAACCTTTCTGCGAATGACGTTGTACAGATGATCGATGTGCCAGATAACACAATTGTTATCGGTGGATGTCTTGACGTTCTTGAAGCAGGTGGATCAGGTCTAACCTACGATGTTGGTCTAAGTACTGACATTGATGCGTTTGCTGATGGTGTTGACGGTAATGCTGATGCGATATACCAGTTTAATTTAAAAGCTGCAGGTATCAACACAGTTATTGCTGCCGATGCAATTCAAGTTAAAGCATTAGGTGCAGGCGTTACTGCAGGTCGTTTCAGAGTTATCGCAATTATGTGTGACATTGGAACAGGACCAAAGCAGACAGCTAGTGTAACAACTGGTACATAAAAACTATCATAGGAGAGCAGGGCAACTTGCTCTCTTATCTTTCTAAGGGGGTAAATGTCATATATGCGAGGGTAACATATGTCATACCTAATAAGTAACATACCACACTTTAAGTGTTGGGTACGAAAAGAATTTACACACAACCACCAAATGTATCACGGTGAATATTTACACGCACTAGCAATAGCCGTGAACACAGTGCCAGACAGATGTCTTAGCTTTCAAGTTGTATTTACAGGATGTGAAAGTGATGACGATGAAAACGAACAAAACGTACATGGTGGTGCAATGTGGGCAAGGATG
>Ga0208158_1000711_pt1 | contig 11360 bp, 11 predicted proteins | sample 8_EtaG_FD_184081 | JGI IMG/M metagenome (GOLD analysis project Ga0208158, IMG submission 184081) | Marine viral communities from the Subarctic Pacific Ocean - 8_ETSP_OMZ_AT15162 metaG (SPAdes) (version 2) | ecosystem: Environmental > Aquatic > Marine > Oceanic | place: Pacific Ocean | collected...
TAAAACAAATAATGAAATTAGGAGAAGATAATGGGTTTAAAAAAAATGTTAGTAGCTGCGGCTGAAACTCAAGCAGATTCAATTAAAAAACAAATGGTTGACCAGCTTACTTCAGACGAAATGGCTAAAACAATCGCTACAAAGATTAATGAGAAGATTGACATTCCGTTTGTAAGCGAAGACAAAGAACAAATCTTTTTTGAGAAGTGTGTTGACGTTGTTACTGACTTAGTAGAAGGTTTAATTAAGGGTAAGTAATGCCAAGATTTAGTAGAAATAGCAAACACAAACTATATACTTGCGATGAGAGACTGGTTGGATTGTTTGAAGAAGTTGTTAAGGGTTTTGATTGTACAGTATTAGAAGGACATAGAGGACAAAAGGCTCAAGATGAAGCATATGATAAAGGAAATAGCAAAGTTAAGTTCCCAAATGGGAAGCATAATAAAAGTCCCAGTAATGCTGTTGATGTTGCTCCTTATCCTATTGACTGGCATGATAGGGATAGGTTTCATTACTTTGGCGGCTACGTTCTTGGAATTGCTAAACAGATGGGATTGAAAATAAGATGGGGTGGAGATTGGGACATGGATACCAAGACTAAAGATAATAAGTTTGATGACTTAGTACATTTTGAGATAAAGGAATAATGCCTAAACAGTTTAAAACATATAGTCGCTTTGATGGTGGTCTTAACACTAAGACTAACTCACGCTCTATTGCAGATAACGAACTAGCTCAAGCTAATAATGTTATTGTAGATGAGTTTGGTATAGTTAAGTCTTGTGGGAAGGCAACTGCTAATACAAGTGATTATTCTGCTAGAACTATTGATGCTTCTGTAGCTGGGTATGGATTGTTTCAAACTAAGTTTGATTACAACGCTAGTGAAAATACTCCAACAGTTGCTACTTTTTTAGCAGATACAGATGCTACTTCTGATACAAAAATAGATGTTTTTTTCTCTGGAGGTTCTTGGTCTGAAGCTATAGATATGGGTTCAAATACAGGTGGACAAATAATATATCACGTTGCTGATGGTGGAGTAAGAATTTGCGATACAAAAATAACTAACACAGGTAACGCTATAAAGCACTATTGTTACATAGAAAGAGGTGGAGGTTGGTCTGGACTTACTCCAGGTGGAAGTGCATACCCTACTGGGTTTCAAGTTACCGATGTTAAATTAACTAAGCCAACAGCTGGTATAGCTAGTAAAGATATTTATTTTAACGGTGTTAATTCTAGTGGAAATTCACTTGTTTTAAACTCAGATACGTCTACCGTTTTTGAGGCAGCTTCAATCGGAACAGAATTAAATGGAACTAATTTTACAGATGCAACCTGTGATTTAATATCTGGAGACGCTGACATTGAAATAGATAGTACGGCTTTACTTAAAGTGGGGATGAAAGTTACTGGGACTGGAATACCAGCTAGCTCTTACGTTAAGTCAATTACAAATGCAACAACATTTGTTATAAATGCAAACGCAACTCTTGATAGAACAAATGAAACTTTAACATTTGGAGGTGGTCAGTATTTTGCAATAAATAACGATACAAAAGGTTCTGCTGGTTCTGAATTTGATGTTATAATAAGCAGGACAGATGACGATACAGTTGCTACTTCAGCTGGTGGTGCTACTTGGGCTACAAATACACACACTTGGACTTTATATCCTCCTTCTGGCAAAGGATGGAATTTGGATATAAACACAAACAGCAGTGGTGGCTCTTGGATTGCTGGAACTTATGAATTTGCTAGCACTTTTGTGTATGACAATACTCAAGAATCACTTCCTTTTGAAATGGCTGGAACTGTAGCCATATCAGCTAATGACAGTTTAACTTGTAGTGTTATGGCAACTGAGTTATTTGGAGCTGACCATAATGGTAACAGTAGATTTCCAGGTAGAGTTACTGGTGGAAGGATTTACAGTAGGATATCTGGTAGTGATGATGAGTGGGTATTGTTAGGTGATATTAATATATCTAGGGGTTGTAGACCTTCTTTTTCTGGAAGTTATGTAGCTTGGACAGCTGAATATTCAAACGCACCTTTTGTTATATCTAGGTTCACCAGCACATCTATTAATGCAGATACCTATGAGTCTATAAATGGATTCTCTCAAGATGAAAAATATATATCTCTTGGGCAAGATGCTGAAAACTATCAGACTAGCGTAGTAACAAACAGAAGAACATTTATTGCTAATGTAAAAAGATATGATGCAAACAATACTCTTCAGGTTAAATCAGATACAATAATGTATAGCGAAGTTAATAGGTTTGATACATACCCTTCTTTTAATTTTATTGATATAGGTGTTAATGACGGAGAAGAATTTATTAAGCTAGAAGCTTATGCTGATAGATTATTTGCTTACAAAGAAAAAACTCTTTACATAATAAATATTGGTGGTGGCTCAGATACGCAATGGTTTTTAGAGTCAGAGCATAAAAATATGGGAGTAGACTTTCACGCAGCTGTAGTTAAAACAGATTTTGGTTTAGCGTGGGTAAATAAAAATGGTTTATTCTTTTATGATGGTTCACAGATAAGAAATTTGCAAAGCAAGATACTTGAATCACAGTGGACAAGTTTTGTAAACAGTGATACAATGATAGGTTATCAGCCTACTCACAAACACTTAGTTATATTAAGAGATGCTGCTGCTTCTGGTGGTACAAGTGGTGATGCTTATGTTTATAGTTTTATAACTAATAGCTTTACATTTATAGAAGATTTAGTTGCTGACGCAATCAAAACAAACATTATTACAGATGCATATAACAATATGACATTTCAGTCTGGTTTGAGTAATTTATTTTCTTATGATGGAGAGCCAGACCCTATAGCTACATTTGACATAAAGTTAAAAAATGATGATTTTGATTTGCCAAATATAACAAAAAAGATTTATTCTGTTACGATTGAATATTTAACAAGCGCAGCTAATAACACTTCTGTTAAATGTGCTTATATAGATACATCTGGAGAACCTCAAACTGCTAACATAGGAAATCTTGACAGTACTGGCGGTAACTACAAAGTTCAAAATATAACTGTTAGTCCGATTATATCAGCATCTTCTTTTCAAATACAACTAGACTTAGGAGGTACTTCTGAATCAAGAATAAACAACGTAGGTGTAGAATATAGACCAATTAGAAAGAGAATTACATAATGTCTATTGACAGAGAAAAAAGATTTTTATACAACTCTAAAGGAGTTAAAACTAAACTTCAAAGAGGTGTCCCTCCAGCTACATCTGGTAATGATGGAGAAGAGAGAGTAGTTAGAACAAGTAATGGTAAGGTTAGGCTTTATAGAAAAGAGCTAGGCGCATGGCATTACATAGAATTTACAAGGAGTTAATATGAATCCAGCACTTTTAGCAGCGCTTTCAGGTGGTATTAAAACTGCCTCAGCAGCAACTGGAAATATTTTAGACAGAATTCTTTCAAAAGAAAGAAGTGATATAAGAGAGTCTAAAAGAAGTTTACTTGAAAGTGAAAGAGAAGTAGGAGAAACACCTACAGACGTTAATCTTAGAAGGCTAATCGCTGGTGGAGCTGGTCTTCTTCTTGGTGGTGTTCCAGGAGCTTTTTTAGGAAGCTTAGTAGGGCAAACTACAGCAAAAGGAACAAGAAAACCAAAAGTTTCATATGATTCAAAACCAGGAATGTTTTATTCTGGAGCTAGAGAAGCAATATCTGATAGAGCTGAGGATGTAAATAGGTTTATAGAAAAAGCAAATGAATCGTTTGCAGCAACAGCTCTTGTTAGAAGCGCTCAGGATGCTTTTACAGCAAATCAAGTTTTAAAAGCTTTTCCTGGTCTCAATGCTTCTCCAGAATTTATATCGGGAAAAATAAGAAAAGTACTTGGAACTGGAAAAGAAGCTCCTTTTACTTTTAAAGATATGATTAATTTTAAAGACAAACCAACTTCGTTGTTAGAAATACCAGGTTTAGAAAAAATAAACGAAAGAAATTTTACAAAATACACAGATTTACTTGATGTTTTTGGTGGTAAACCCAATAGTATGTTTCCAGATACATTGAAACTTCCTTCTCCTAGAACTGCAATATATGGAACTCAAGGCGATTTTAGTGGAAACCTAGAAGACTTAATAAGGAGCTTAAGATAATGAACGATGGAATGACATTTCAACAATTATTAGACAACCTAGGAGTATCTCAATACTCTGGAATGCTTGGAAGTCCTCAAGATATAGCACAAAACTTAGGGTTTTATGGAGACCAAGCCTCAGAATTTTCTAGATTTTTCCCGTCATTTGATAGAGAAACTTTTATGAAAGCAGCTCAATCTGGTCAAGAAGCAACATCTAGAAGACTTAACGAGCTAGCAGAATCTTTTCAATCTGGATTTAGCGGTTTATCACAACAATTAGGTCAAGCTACTCAACAATTAAGCGGAACAGAAGCTGAAATGGGAGGAAATCAAGCTACGTTTGGAGCTTCTTTAAAAGCACGAGAAAATCTTGCTGGTGAATCTAGTGCAAGTATAGCAGATTTGTTATCAAGAAGAGAAGCTGGATTGTTATCAATAGAAGAACAAGAACAAAGAGACCAGGCTAACTTGATAAGCATTATACAGCAATATGCTCAAAGTGGGTATAGAAGAGGCTCTGAATTATTTGCAAGAGACCCTGTAGATAATAGACCAGAAATGATTCCAACTGGAACTTTTAATACAGTTTCTAGAAATTTTGCTGGTGGTGGTAGTAAAATGTCAGGACTTATGGGAGACCCAACAAGACAAAGAGGGTTTATAGGCGATGAATTTGGAGCTATAAAACCAAGGAGGACTTATGGCTAACGGAACACAATTTGAAACAGCTATAGACAGACTTTTAAATGTAACATTACCTACTTTTTTAAATAATAGAATCCAGGAAAATAGAGCCCAAGAAGCTTTAGAGTACACTAGGCAAAGAGATGAGGCTTCTAGAATTGAAAGCAATAGAAGGTTTGATATACAGGTAGAACAAAGAGAAAATGAAATAGATAGATTAGAGAAAAGGTATAGAGACCAAGAACAAGAAAGGCTTGAAGAAAGAGTAAGGTTAGAGCAAAAAGAACTTGAACGAGAAGTAGTTGAAAATGAAATACTTGAAGTCCAGGGTGTAGATAGCATAGCAAGTACAGAACAAGCAAAAAAATATTTAGAAAAAATAATTCCAACTATAACATCTTCAAAAGGAAAAGCTGTTGCTAGAAGATACATGGGTCAAATAGAGTCATTTCAAAACCAACCCGACTCTCCTTTAAAATTAATAGAAAATGTATTTAGCGAAAATACTATTGAAGAATTAAAATCTTTAAATAGTTGGAAAAAACCATTAACATTTACAACTATAAACGATTATCTTACTAGTATTAAAACTATAGACGCTTTAAAAGACGCGGAATCCTCTAGAAAATTTAAAAGAATAGGTTTTCAATTAGATAAAATAAATGCTTTTAGAAAACAATTACCAAAAGCTGAAAGAGATATAACCACAGGAAAACTATTGCCATCGTATTCCGAAGCTAACAAACAAGGCTCTGTTATAAACGCTCAAATAGAAAACGCTAATTCACAATTTAGAACTTTATTTGAAGAGTATGGAAAGATTGCTTCAGAAACTGTAAATGAAGGTAGTTTCTCTAATGATATGTTTAGAAAACCTGCAGTTGGAGATGAAGTTTCAATTAATGGTGTGGGTGGTATAGTAACAGTAGCTAGTGCTGAAGAAGCAAGTAGACTATCAGATGGAGCAGTTTTTAAAATTGCAGGAGCTCCTGATTCATTTACTAAAAATGGAGATAATTTTATTCTTATGGGAGATACAGATTTTGACTCCATAGTTAACCCAGTTAAACCAGTTGTTCCATCTGTTCCAGGAGTAGTAGAGGAAAGAGTAGATTCTCCAGAAAAAACTGCTATAGATAGATTGGCTAGCGCTGGTGTTCTTGGAAGACCTGATAAAGATTCGGCTTTAAGTTTTTTAAGAAGACTTCCAGGAGCAGGAAGGGAGTACGGAACTGGAGAAGGAGGAGCTTTATCTATGGGCGGTTCTCCAAAAGAGCAAGTAGTAGCTGTAGAAAATTTAAAAAGAAATACAGATATTATAATGAACTCATTAACAGATGCAAGAGGTGGGCAAGTTAGTCAGGGAGTTTTTGAGGATTCAGAGCAATATCAAGTATTAAAACAAGAAAACAATACTAATCTTCAGGGTTACATACAAAATGCATATGAAGCATATTTAGACGAAAGAACTAGTCCACAAGTTAGGGGTAGGCTAAAAAAATATTTACAACAAATGAAAGCTCTATCTACAAAGCCAAGTATAGTTGCAAGAGCAACTCTTGGTAGAGGTGAAAATCTTAGACCTATAAGATTTACTGGTGGAGAAAGTATTTTTAACCAAGACACTATTGAATTATTAAGTGGAATAGAATTATAAACTAAGTAGAGAGAGTTTGCATGAACGGACAGCCTAAAAAATATTATAGCTTAGAGGATATAGATAAAATAACTAATTTCTATAAAACTCAACAATCTGAAATACCATTTGACACACCATATCCAGTAGAAGATATACAGACAGATAATCTAAAAGAATTGTCAAGTGTAAAAGAATCAGATATATTTGATTTTTTACCTAATGTTGTAAAAAAAGCTTACAATGAATCAATAACTGGAATGAGCCAACAGTTAATTACTGGAGAAAAAAGATTTAATTTAGACGCATACAATCCTGGAGTAACTGCTGATATTGGTGCTAGTATAATGTCTTTTTTTATGCCAGCAGATTTGATAGTAACTATAGCTGGTGTTGGTGTTGGTGGAGTAGCTGGAAAAGTAGCCGCTAAATCTGCTTTAGGAAAAGCAGCTAGCATGGGAACTAAAAGACTTTTAAGAAATGGAACTAAAAAAGAATTAGCTGAAAGCGTTATAAAATCTGGAACAGAAAAGATTTTAACAGAAGCTGGTAGGCAATCTGCTGGTTTTGGTGTATATACTGGTATAGCTAGTGCGTTAAAACAAAAAATAGATACAGACGAAGTTGATTATGGTGATGTATTTACAGACGCTGCTAAAGGTAGTTTATCTGCTGCTGTTGGTGGAGCTGTACTAGGTAGGGCTACAGCGAAAGGAACTGCTAAAGCCCTTGCATACACTCAAGAAGCTGCTGCTTTTGGTACTGTTGACCCATTACTACAAGGAAGATTGCCAGACCCAATGGACTATGTTAGTTCTGTTGGATTTGCTCTTGGCTTATCAGGGGTTGCTGGAGCTCCTGGAGCAGTTAAAAAACTTAATGCTTATAAAAAGAATTTTTTCTCAAAAGAAAGAATTGGTGAATTTGATAATCTATCTACTTTGGACAGACAAAAGCAAAACAATATTGCCAATGTAAGAGCTGAAATAGAATGGGTAAATAGTAGAGGTTTGAAAAGATGGGATGCTGTATCACCAGACCCTCAAGATATATCTTTTACAGATGTTAGTGTTATTAAAAGAAAAAATACTAAGCGTGGAGATTCTTTTCAAATAATAGATAACAACACTCAAAAAACAAAAACTTTAACTAGAGATGCTTTTTTTAAAAGATACAAAGAGTCAGATAAATCTAGAATAAAAACAGAAGCAGCTATATACGAAATAGGGGAAGAGTTAGATATAAATATTGATGGTGAATTAAGGGTGTTTACCAATGACAGGGCAAAGAAAGTATCTGATTTAAACGATAGAGATTTAAATAATTTTCATCAAATGTATTTTAAAAAATACAACCAATCTTTATTTAGAAAACAATTTGCTGAGTACTCGTCTGACATACCACAAACAGATTTTTTTGTTCACGTTTTTGGTAAAAAAGTAGCAGACCAACTAAGAGTATCTCATAAAACCTTTGCAGATAGAGGTTCTCAAGCAGTAGTAAAAACACTATTTGATGTTCAAGATGGGATATCTGGTTTTGAGGGTAAATCATTTGTAGATATTGGTAACTTAAAATCACTTATAAATAAAAACAAATTATCAAAAGAAAGAATATGGAAAGAGGCTAGCGGTAGAGAGACCGTTACAAATGTAAATAGAAAAGCAGTAGAGTCTATACAAAGATGGGCTAATGATAGGTTTGAATATGGTAGAAGTGGCGGAATAATACCAAAAGGAAAAATAGAATTTTACCTACCCAATATGCTTAAAGCTGAATTTAAAGAAGCTTTGTTTGACGACTATGCAAGAATAGAGAAAGAATCTTTTTTACATTTTGCAGATAAATTTAAGATTGATGAGCAGTCAGCAAAAGTTTTAAATAGAATGATAGAAAACAGAATCAGGACTAAACAAGTTAGCTCTGCTTTTGATGTGCTTATGCAAGACATTATTAGACAAAACAAAAAAGTTAATCGTAATTTTTCATATGCAGAAGCCTATTCTCTGTTTAGGCAAGACATAAGACCAAATAAAATAAACCCTCACGGACAATTAGAAAACAAAAGAAGGTTTAACCTGCCAGACGAGCTGCTAGAAAAAGACCCAATAAAATTAATGGCTATTTATGATGCAAGACTAGGGAGAAGGGTAGAGCTATCAAAGGTTTTTGGTGCAGATAATGTAGGAATAACTAAAATGTTGTCAGAGATAGGAGATTTAAAAGAAAGGACAAGGCTGTCTACTTTAGTTGACCAAATTAGTGGATTTACTGAAGCTGATTTAAGCGCAAAAAGGTCTCCAGAAATTAGAAGATACGTTCAAAACTTAATGGGATTTGAAGCAATGACTAAGATAGCTGGTGGTGATGCTACAATAGCAAACTTCTTTCAAACTTTAATATCCACTATGCCAGTATTAGGAATTACTAGGACAGCAAAAGGTACTGCTCTTATGTTTAGTAAAGATTTTAGAGATAAACTTCCAACTGTTTATCAGGATTTTATTAGAGACGTAATTGGAGATGCTTCTACTACATCTCTTATGAGGAGAGCTACGGAAAAAGCATCTAAATACAGTGGATTTACTGGTATAAATAAATTTAATAACATGCTTGCATCTGCAACAGCTAAGATAGCAATAGATGATTATTCTAAAATGTATAAAAACAATCCTAACAGTATTAGGGGTAGGTATGCTAAAAATAAATTAAAAAGTTTATTTAATATAGATATAAAAAATGTTCCAGATATAACAGAAGCTAAGATGACTTCAGCTATGGCTTCCTTTGCAAGAAAAAGTCAACTACAAAGAGATTATTTAAGAGAACAAACTTGGCTAAGCAATGCAAGTATAAGACCATTCTTATTGTTTAAAAGTTTTGGTATAAAACAAGCTGGTTTTATAACAGAACAAATGACAAGAGAATTAAAAGAAGGAAATCCATTAATTATTGCTAGGTTAGCAATGGGTGGTATGGCTGGTGGATTTGCAATTAATTATGCTAAAAACATGGTAAGTCAAATTTTATCAGGAAGAGAGTTTGAGCCAAAAGAAGATACTAAGTTTAATGAATTTGTTCAAAGCATTGGTAGCGTTGGTGCTTTTGGAATGTTATCTGAGTTTATGGATGCTGAAGACTTAGCTAATCAAATTGAGTTTACCTTAAAACCTGTGTTTTATAGTGACTTAGAAAAAGCTATTGACGCAATGGGTGAATTTCAAAGGTCTGTAGATGAGTTTGGTTTTACACCTACTGCATTTAGAAGGTCTGTATATAAAGCATCTCCCATATTGGGAACAAATGTAAGGAGAATTTCTGAAAGGTTTATAGCTACAGAAGCTCAAAAAAGAAATGCACAGTCTAGTAGAAAAGGAAGAGTTAGAATTGATGCTATTAAGCTTATGTCTGAAGGTAAATCTGATTTAGCTATCAGGAGAACTAGGCAATGGAATGAAAACAATCGCACTAATCCAATAACCTATGAAGATGTTAGTTATAAAGAAATATATAAGTATCTTATGAGAAAGCATATGAAGGTAAAAACAGAGGGTATGAATAGAGAAGAATTAGAAGCTTATAGAAAGTTTATGGAACAGTAATGCCTAGAAAATTTAAACCAGTAAAGAAAACAAAGAGAGGAACTCCGTTAAAATACGTGAGGGGTTCAAAGAATCCATCATCTAGAGAGGCTGAGATACGTAGAACAAGAGAACTGTATAGGATGGGAAAGCTGACACCAGCTATGATGGATAAAATATCTAAACTAAGGAGTGAAAGTGCCACGAAAAAAAGCAAGCCCAAGAAAAAAAGCAAGCCCAAAAAGAAAAACATCAGGGGGTAAAGCAGCTGTATTAGCTAAGTACTCTAAGAGCTCTGGTATATCTAAAGGTACTTTATCTAAGGTATACTCTAGAGGGTTGGGTGCTTTTTATTCTAGCGGTTCAAGACCTGGAACTAGTGCTCATGCGTGGGCTGCTGGTAGAGTAAGAAGTTTTGCAACAGGAAAAGGCGGAGCTAGAAAAGCTGATGCTGATTTAATTAGAGGTGGTAAGAAAAAAACAACCACTAGAAAGAAGAGGAAATAGTATGCCAATGGGAAAAGGAACTTATGGTTCTAAAAAAGGAAGACCTAAAAAGAAAAGAGCAAATGGATTAACGGCTAAGCAAAGAACATTACCTAAGAAATTACAGCAAAAGATTTTAAAATCTAAAGTTAGAAAGAAAAAAAGATAATGCCTGTTAAGAAGAAGAGAGACTCACGACTAGCTAGAGCTGGTGTATCTGGTTTTAATAAGCCAAAGAGAACACCAAGCCATCCTAAAAAAAGTCATGTGGTAGTAGCTAAAGTCGGAGATAAAGTTAAAACTATTAGATTTGGACAGCAAGGGGCTAGCACTGCTGGTAAGCCTAAGGCTGGAGAATCTAAAAGAATGAAGATGAAGCGTAAGTCTTTTAAAGCTAGACATCGTAAGAATATAGCGAAGGGAAAGATGAGTGCTGCATATTGGGCAGACAAGGTTAAGTGGTAGATGCCTAATAAAAAAGCAAAAGAAAGAAAGCGTAGAAAAAGAAAGCTTACGATTGAGAATAAAACTCGCAAGAGATTAATGAAAAAGAAAAAGAAAGAACAAAGCGATGAATGAAAGAAAAACAATAAATGATATTATAGATGCTAGTGATATAGCAGAGTTTTTATCTAAAAATATTAAATTCAGAGGAGTGCGAGAACCAGGGAGTTATATTTCGCGTGAAGATAGACCTAGAGATTATATCGATGACATTATAGAGCAACAGAATATGGGAAATCCAACAGAGGATATAGATAGAGAAAGTCTAGTAAAGTATTACCTATCTAAATTAAATTTAGGAGAATCTCCTTACACAAGCGACCTTATTG